>LSQX01010779.1_pt1 | contig 25578 bp, 20 predicted proteins | sample 654561 | NCBI WGS metagenome assembly LSQX01 (sample SAMN04489861, study PRJNA283612) | anaerobic digester metagenome | isolation source: 4 biogas reactors fed with cattle manure at either 37C or 55C with and... | place: Denmark: Kongens Lyngby | collected 2014 | reverse complement strand
AGATGTGTATAAGAGACAGAAGATTTTCTTGTTAATCTTTTGCCAGTTTGCTTTTCAGATCTCTTTTTCTTCATCTTTACTTAACAGAGCCTTTATGACCATTAATGAACAACTTTTTCTTTTTGGTGAGTACATTATAGGATTAACCATTAAAAACCTGAAGACAAACGATTGCTCAAGCATTTTTTATAGTTAGGTTAACTAAAAAAAATTTTTTTTTTACTGCAATATATACAAATAAATCTTCTGAATATTCCATTTTCTGATGATTTCTTGACATGAAAAATTAATAAAACTAACATTTATATAGTGAGTTGCACAATCATTTAGAAAAATAAAAATTGCAATTTATGCATAATAATAACTATGGTAAAACTACAAGACATTGCTGAAAAATTTGATATTTCTGTTTCTACTGTCTCACGCATTTTGAACGGTAAAGGAAGAGTCACTAAAGAACTTAGAGAAGATGTTTTAGCCTACGCTAAAGAGGTACGTTATACACCAAATTTAATTGCAAAAAGTTTAAAGCTACAAGAGTCAAGATCAATCGGACTAGTAGTTCCTGATATTACAAATGTATATTACGGAATAATATTTAATGCAATTGAATCATTTGCCAGAGATAAAGGATATTCCACTATACTCTTTAATTGTGTAAGTGAAGATTCACGTAAAAAAGAATATGTAGATCAGATTCAAAATTCATATGTTGATGGCATGATAGTTGCAACCACAGGAAGCGAAATATGGTCAACAGTAGATTCGAGAATGTTGGACAAAGTCGTATTTATTGATAATGTTCCTGAAACCAATAATAGAAAAGTAGATTATATTGGTGTAGACAATGAATATTCTGCATATAAACTAACCAAATTGATGCTTGAAAAAGGATATTCCAAAATAATGACCGTAACCGGTCCTAGCAGAGAATCTACAGCAAAAGAAAGACTAGCTGGATTTGTTCGTGCTATGAATGAACATGAACTTGGAGTTGATGAAGATTCTATAGTAAGAACCAGCTTTATGTATGAAGATGCATGGCAAAAAATCTCTCAAGAATTTGACAAAGGAAATATTCCTGAAGCGATTCTGACTCATAATAACGTTACAGCTTATGCTGCACTGAGAGCAGCAAATAACTTAGGTATCGAAGTACCTTCGGATATGGGGATTACCTGCTTTGATCATATTGATATTTATGGATTTATGGAACCAAAATTTACTAATATGATTCAGCCTGCACATGAGATGGGACGCTTAGCAGCAGAAAGATTGATTAGGAAACTGACTCAAAACAGTAAACACCATGAACCTGAAACAACTATATTAAAATCAGTATTTATACAAGGTGAAACTTTATAATCTCAAATATTATTAAGTCTAGATTTAATAAATTACAAACGAGAGACAAATGATTGCTATTGATAAAAAACAAATAAAATTTGTGCAAACACATCATGAACAAACGATTGCGCAAATAATAAAATAGGAGGAAACATGTCACGAATAATGATACCCGAATCGGAGTATATGGAAAGAGCCAAGAAAGCAGGAAAGCTGATCAAGGAGAAAGGTCTTGATGTATTGGTAGTAAACGGAACTGAATCGGATTATGCAAATCCCAGATATTTCAGTGCGTTTTGGCCTGTCTTTGAAAGGTCCGGAGTTGCAATCAACCAAGATGGTGATACCGCCTTAATGGTAGGTCCTGAGTCACCGATCTTTGCTGCAGATAAAGCGGTAATCAAAGATATCTTTATGATGCGCGAGTATATAGAAAGTGCAAATCCGACATATCCACATTTATCTGATCAAATGCAAACCTATGAAGATGTATTTAAACATCTTGGTGTAAATGAATCAAAGATCAAAATCGGTCTTGCAGCACCTATTGATACCACAATGGTGATGTATGAAGGTTTAACGAAAACCTATCCTAATGCTGAAATTATAGATGCATCAGACATCATGGTATCCTTGCGTCAAATAAAATCTGAAAATGAGATAGCTTGTTTAAGAGAAGGTGCACGTATAGCAGATATTGCAATCAAAGAAGTACTTGAAGCAATCAAACCGGGAATGACTGAATTACAATTAGTAGGAATAGCCCATAGCGTATTTTACCGTGAAGGTGCTGAAGCTGAAGGATTACCGATTTACTGCTTTAGTCAAAAAAGTACTCAGCATGCTATATCTCGTTCAGGCTATGACAAGATTCAAAAAGGTGATTTAGTTCAATTAAACTTCTCAGCTAAGGTGGACGGCTATAGCTCAGCAATTGGTCTTCCAATTTCAATGGGTCCTTTGACCGGTGAGAAGCGAGAGATCGTTGAGTTTTTATTAGAAGCTCATAGATGGACAACAGACAAGATGTCCCAAGGAGCAGGTTTACCTGCAAGTGAGCTGGCCACCGAGTATGAGAAATTCTTTAAAGATAAAGGTAGAGAAGAAGTTTACGTATATGGTCCTTGCCATAGTACGGGAATGATTGAAGTAGAAGCACCTTGGATAGAGACCAGTTCGACCTTTGATTTACAAGAAAACATGACATACCAAATAGATACGTTCGGTATTGGTTCAGACTTTGGCTGCAGATGGGAAAAACCTGTTGTAATAAGAGAAGACGGTATTGAACTATTGTCTCCGGATGTTGGAACAATCTACGAACTCGATTTCTAAATAGAGGTTATTTAGCTGATGTGGGCAGAATTTGGTTTGAACTTATTTGCCCACATCGCTCTTCATTGATCTAACGGAGGAAGAAACTTTGAGTAAGAACTTAGTTGAATTATTAAACATTAATAAAGCATTTTTCGGTGTAATTGCTTTAGATAAGGTTTCCTTTGATTTGATTCCCGGAGAAGTTCATGCATTAGTTGGTGAAAACGGTGCCGGCAAATCAACTTTAATGAAAATTTTGACAGGTATTTATCAAAGAGATTCAGGGGAGATAGTTGTTAATGGTGAACCAAAAGAATTTCCTCATGTAAGGGAATCAATGAAGGCCGGTATTTCTATGATTCACCAAGAATTGAATCTGGTTAATCACTTAACAGTTGCTCAAAATATTTTTATTGGCAGAGAGGCTGAATTCAGCTCACGATTTTTTCAAAACGATAACAAAATTAATCAAAAAGCCAAAGAAATTTGCGAAGAAATTGGAATAGATATTGATCCAGAAATAGAGGTCAGTGAGCTAACAGTAGCAAAGCAACAAATGGTAGAAATTGCAAAAGCTCTAAGTACAGATTCTGAAATAATTATTATGGACGAGCCGACGGCTTCGCTTACAAATGAAGAAATTCGTGATCTCTTTACTGTAATAAAGAGACTTAAGAAACAAAATAAAGGGATTATCTATATATCTCATAAACTGGAAGAGTTATTTCAAATTGCAGACAGAGTTTCTGTTATGCGTGATGGTAACATGGTTGATACTTTTCCGATTGAAGAAGCAGATGAAGATATGATTATCAGAAAAATGGTTGGTCGAGAAATAAAAATTAAACCACCTACTTTTGATGAGAGTAAATTTGGAAAAGTAGCATTAGAAGTGATTAACCTAAATTCGGGAGACATGGTAAAAGAAGTATCTTTTTCAATCAGGTATGGAGAGATTGTAGGATTCGCAGGTTTAGTTGGTGCAGGAAGATCGGAAACAATGAAAGTGATTTTTGGTGCTGATCATAAAGATTCCGGAGAAATCAGAATAGACGGTAATCCTGTAACTATAAATAATCCATATGATGCGGTAAATAACAGCATTGCCTATTTATCTGAAGATCGAAAAAGTGAAGGAATAATAACTACATTACCAATTTTCGAAAATATTAGCTTGCCTAAACTACAAGATTTTTTGAAATTGAGTTTTTTATTAAATGAACAAAAAGAAATAAAAAATGCAGAAGAAATGATTAAGTTGTTAGATGTTAGAACACCGTCTTCAGCACAATTGTTGCAATATCTATCCGGAGGAAATCAACAAAAGGTAGTAATTGCTAAATGGCTATCTAGTAATTCGAAGATATTGATTTTTGATGAACCGACCAGAGGAATAGATGTTGGTGCAAAAGATCAAATTTATGATTTGATGGAAGAGCTTGCCGATCAAGGAAATGCCATTATTGTTGTTTCTTCAGAAATGCAAGAAATAATACGTTTAAGCAATAGAGTTTTTGTAATGGCAGAAGGTCGCATTACCGGTGAATTAAGTAGTAAGAATATCTCACAAGAGAAAATAATGTCATTAGCTGTAAATAGAGCTAGTTAGAAAGTGGAAGTGTTTTTATGAAGAGCAAATTTCTACAGAAAAGATCGGTCAGGCAGAAGCTTATTCTGCTTGGTGCGTTGTTATTAATATTTTTATTCTTTACATTGCAAAACTCATCATTTGCTAGATATGAAAATATCATGACAATTACATTAGCAACATGTATTAACGGCATTTTGTCTCTTGGTGTTACTTTTGTCATATTAACCGGCGGAATCGATTTATCAATCGGAACGGTTATGACTTTTTCTTCAATCATATCCGGAATGGTTTTTAATAAAACCGGTTTGCCAATAGGTATTTGTATTGTAATAGGATTATTATCGGGCGCTCTTTGCGGATTGATTAATGGATTTGCAGTTACAAAAATGAACCTTCCTCCATTTATAGCAACAATGTGCATGATGATGATTACAAAAGGGTTAAATCTAATTATTTCCGGGATTAAACCTGTTTATTTCAGTGATGCAAAAAATTATCAAAAAATTGCAACTGGAGATTTTTTGGGGATAAAAGGATTTTACAATGCAATAATTATTTATCTGTTATGTGCAGTATTAGCTGCGTTTATTTATAACAAAACAATTTTGGGAAGATATGCAAAATCCATCGGAAGTAATGAAAATGCTACGAGACTATCAGGTATTCGTACAGACAGATGGAAAATATCTGTTTATGTTTTATGCGGGTTATTTAGTGCGATAGCAGGTTTAGTAATGAGTTCGAGGCTGAATTCGGCTCAACCTCAGTTGGGTTCCGGTTATGAAACTGAAGCAATTGCAGCAACGGTAATCGGTGGTACATCTATGGGTGGAGGCTTAGCAAGTATTTGGGGTTCAGTGATTGGTGCGTTTATCGTATCTACATTAACAAATGGATTACGCTCTATGGCAGTGGCAACAGAATGGCAAACAGTATTAATAGGAGTGGTATTAGCATTAGCACTATTTATTGATCAACTTCAACATAAAAAAAGAAACAATTAGAATTATTTAGGAGGAAAAAATGAAAAGATTAATTATCTCGTTGTTGTTAGTTTTTGCAGTGATATTAAGCATTGCAAGCTGTGGAAAAAAAGAAGAAGTATCAACACCGGAAAAAGAAGAAGAAGTTGAAGAAGTTAAAACAGAAGCAGAAGAAGTAGATTCATCAGAAGAGGAAGCGGATTCATCCGATTCTGAAGAAGAGGTATACATACCGGTCGTAGCATTAGGCTATGGACATCAGTTTTGGCAGGCAGTGAAAGCAGGAAGTGATGAAGCAGCTGAAAAATACGGAGCATCAATCACTTTTGAAGGTCCTGAAGAAGAAACAATGGTAGACAAACAGGTAGATATGGTAAAAACAGCTTTAGCAAAAGATCCTGTGGCTATTTGTATTGCTGCTATTGATATTGAAGCATTGCGCCCGATTCTTGAAGAAGCAAAATCCAATGGTGTCCATGTAGTAGGATTTGATTCAGGTGTTGGTGATTTGGCTGACTCAACAGCTGCAACAGATAGTTATGCTGCAGGTGTTTTAGCAGCAGAAAATGCTCATAGGCTTTTAGAAGGAAAAGGCAAAGTGGGTATTGTAGGTCATTCACAGACCGTAGTTGACGCAGTTGCAAGAGTAGAAGGTTTTGTAGAAACAATTGAAAATGAATATCCGGATATAGAAATAGTTGATATTCAATATGGAGATGGAGATCATCTTAAATCGGCAGACGTAGCAAAAGGCATGATGCAAGCGAATCCTGATATTGATCTAATATATACATCTAATGAAGGTGCTTGTGTAGGAACATATAACGGTCTAAAAGAAGCAGGGTTAATTGATGAAGTAATGCTAATAGGATTTGATTCCTCAGCAGCTATGAAAGAAGCAATACGTGAAGGAGAAATCGAAGGAGCAATAACGCAAGACCCGGTTAGTATTGGATTTTTAGCAGTTGAATGTGCTTATAAGTTATATAAAGGTGAAGACGTCGATGCCATGATAGATACAGGTTGCTATTATTATGATGCCTCAAACATGGATGATCCCGTGATCGCTCCTTTATTGTATGACTAAAATTTTGTTGGTATATACAGAACACAAATTTCTCAAAAAAGATATAGATGTTTATAGGAAGGAAGTAATATGAAAAAGAGAGTATTGATGGTCTTGCTTGTAGTTGCAATGATTATTGGTCTGGCAGCATGTGGTTCGGGCAGCGAAAAAGAAGCTGATCCGGGTGCAGATAAGGTAGTTGAAGATTCTGAGAAAGATGTATCTGATGCTGATGAACAATCAGAAGAGCCGGAAGCAGATGATACTGAAGGAAAAAAAGAATATAAAATTGGAGTCTCACTCTTTGAATTGACAGCATACACATGGTTTCAGGGAGCTATAGACGGATGTCATGAGTGGTTGGCTGATAACGGAGAAGCAAATAATGTGAATTTTACATTTACATTTGAAGACTCAAGTTCTGATGTTCAAACAATGCTGACAAATATTGAAAATCTGGTTGCAGCAGGATCTGATGGGATTATTTTGTTCCCGGCAGATGCATCCTCGGCAATTCCTTTGATGAAAGAGTATACATCGCAAGGTATTCCTTTTGTTATTGGGGATTACAAACAAGAGCCGACGTCTGAAGAAGATATGGTTTGGTCAACATTTGTCGGACATGATATGAAAGCATTGGGCGTGAAGGCCGGTGAAGTTGCGGTAGACTATTTGGACACTTTGGAAAAAGATGATCCTGTGTGTTTATTTATTACATCACCTGCATCAGGACAAGTAACCCAAGATCGTTATAATGGTTTCGCCGAGACAGTTTTAGCTGCATATCCTAATGCCACTATCATTGAAGAAGGTGATACAGGAGCTGCAAACAGAGATTCTGCTCAAACATTAATGGAAAACGTATTACAAAGAGAATCTGAGATAGATGTTGTGTGTGGTCACAATGATGCTCTAGTAGTTGGTGCTTATAATGCCGCAGTTGCAGAAGGTAGAGATACTGTTAAATTTATTGGAATTGCAGGCGATAAAGATGTTCTAACTTGGATTTCAGAAGGTAATGAACAATGGTTGGCAGAAGTGTTGCAAGATCCGGTTGTCTTAGGATATCAAGCAACGGATGCAATGTTTAAGACCTTAGTTCTTGGTGAAGAACTCCCTGAGGACTACGATTTACCTCAACCTGAAGCAATTACATCTGAAAACATTGATGAATCCGGTTGGGAAGACTGGGTATGGATCGGCTGATCTTATACAACTTACTTAAAGTGCGATTATTAAAATCGCACTTTAATAATTCTCAATATTAAATATTAAGAAAAAATTAGGTATATTCATATATCCGTTTATTTCTACATACATTTTAAACATGAACACAAATCTTTTTTTGATATTACTAAACCTAAAACTAGAAATATCATCACAAGTATTATTATAGAAAATTTATAGAAAGAATTTTGTAAAAAACTACAATGAGGAAAAGAGTATGAGCGATTCTAAACAAAGGTTATTAAAATCCAGACTAAGCTTAAAAACAATTATTAATGATTGGATGATAGTTTTTTTGTTTATTGTTCTGGTTGCACTATCTAGTTTAAATCCTAACTTTAGAACTACCACCAATATCATGAATATATTAAGGCAAGCTTCTTTTGTAGCAATTATTGCTATGGGAGAATTCTTTGTAATTTTAATAGGCCATATGGATATGTCAATTACTTCGATTATTAATATAGTCTCAATTTTCTTTGCAGGCTTTGTCGTTAATAATGGGATACCTATGGGGCTATCATTTATTATTGTTCTGCTCATGTCTGTTTTTATAGGGATAATAAATGGACTTTTGGTAGTTTATGGAAAGGTTCCATCGTTTATTGCAACGCTTGTTGTAATGAATATTTTAAAAGGATTAAGTTATATATATTCAGGAGGGCTACCTATTTCCGGATTACCGAGCAGTTTTGGGAAATTAGCCTTAGGCAGACTGGGAGTCATTCCTTATGCAGTAATTCTAATGATAGTTGTTGCTGTTATTCTTTATGTTTATACGGAACACACAGCAATTGGAAGGTCTTTTTATGCAGTAGGCGGCAATAGTGAAGCTTCAAAACTATCGGGCATCAATACTAATTTTGTGATTATTTTAGCTTTTGTACTTTGTGCGATCTTGTCTTCAATAGGGGCATTAGGCCTTACTTCAAAAACTTTGTCAGGGAATGTCACACTTGGCGACAATATTTTGTTTGATGTAATGACTATATGTGTACTGGGTGGAACTTCCTTATCGGGTGGTAGAGGACGTGTAGTAGGCGTTGTAATAGGAGCTTTATTTTTGCAAGTTATTTCAAACATAATGGTTATTCTGGGGGTTAATACATACTTGCAGTGGGTAGTCAAAGGACTAATTTTAATTGTTGTAGTATTGATAGATTCCAGATCTAAGAAAGAATAAAGGAGTAATAATGAACATATTTCCAGAAGTTAAAAATATAAAATATACATCCGGCAATCCTGCCAAGTTTACAAAATTAAGACTAAATATTAGTGATCAAGATCAGTTAACCGAACAAAGAGCAATAGAATTAGCAAAAATTCGTTTTTGGGATTATCCTGAAATTTTCTCGTTAGAATCAGAAAATTCTTCCGAGGTTATTGAATTATTTTGTGTGGCAGAATTATCTGATGAAAATGTTGATCAGGATTATTTAGAATTATTCAATAGTCAAGGATACCGAATAAATATTACTGAAGAAAAGATCATTTTGCATTATAAAACTCAAACAGGTTTTGTTTACGGTCTTACTACGATCAAAAAAATGATTTCGGAATTTTTATCAGGATCCGGTAAGTTTGATGATTATGCTGAGATTAAGATAGATAGAAAAGGATACAAACAACTACAAGATCTTAATTCTGAAATCTATAACACTGTGTATACTCTACCTTCTTGCGAAATAGTTGATTATCCTTCTGTTGAAGTCAGAGCAGTTGCACCGACTTTTAGTTGGTATTCAGGTTATGGTCGCTTAGGTTTCGATATGCAGTTATGGGGATATGACGAATGGGTGGAATATCTCTATCAATGTGTAGATCAAAAAATCAATCAATTTAACATGGTTATGTATGGATATTGGCCTTTTGAATTTGATGAGTATCCGGAAACAATTTACAAAGATATACCGATTGAAATATGGAATGCAGAAAATGAACGATTTATTAAGATGAAATATACTCATCCTAATATAGAAGATAATTTCATGCCGAAATTTATTGATTTAGCACATGAACTCGGTGTAAAAATAGTTGCCTATGTTGGCTTAAATTCCTATAACGGCGGGTATAGCATTGCAAATCCTGAAAAACGTATGATTCCTCCCAAGGGAAGTGATTTCCTGAATGATTTTGACTCAGTTTGTTTATCTGATCCTGATAATGCCGCTTACATTGTTAGAAGCATGGAAAAAATCACTGAATTGGGCTTTGACGGTTTTGCCTTAGAAGAAAGTGAAGAGGGATTCTGGTTTTGCGAATGTGATCAATGCAGAGAAAGATGGCATTCTGTTTCTTCAACACCAGGAGAAGCCAAACATAAAGCAAACTTCTGGCTATTAGATCAAATTTATGAGGCGGTTAGGAAAATAAATCCTGAAGTTATTGTTGGAATAAGGGCTTTCAGACAGCCTCCCTTAGAAAAAGATCCTGCTTTCTTAGAAGAATGTGTAGATAGTATCAAAGATGATGTTGTGTTATTTTGGGCACCCGGTTTATATGTTCCTGAAACTGAGTTTACTAAGTGGATTGACGCTTTTGGTAAAGAAAGAATATGGGCAAGAGATACTGAGTCTAATTCTATAACCTCAACAATGGGCCGTTTATACAGAATCTTTGAATCTAATGTCTTACGCTACGAAGATGAAGCAAATGTTCAAGTTATAGAAAGAGATATTGATCAACATAGAGGTTCTATCAGAGAAAGGGTCCATGGAATAAATGGTTATATGTTTGAATGGTTTGGATATTTCTTGCATCAATGGGCACATGGTAATTATGGTTGGGGTTCAGAAATGCCTGATGATGAATTTTTTGAGAAATCATGTCAAGCTGAATTTGGTGAAAGTCTTGGCAAAACGATTTTGAATGTATTGAAAAATATTTTAACAATTCATGAAAGCCAGATGAAACTATATACAACACCATTTCCATTCCAATCTAACATTGTTAATAAATCAGACATACCCAGAATTAACAAAGCAATTGAAGATCATGCGGAAATCCTCGAAAAATTACATCTTATTATTAATGCCTTGAATTTTAATCCTAAATTAAGACATTATGCTCTACATTTTAAGAAGATTGAAAATAGTCATAGAAGAAGCAGAATCATATATGAAATGATGCTGGCGTCTATTGAATATGATAATGCTAAGGACGAGGATAAAGATAAATTGCTGGATGAGATCCTATTCTATAATGAACGAGATTTTGACATAGTAAAAGAAATGTTTTTTGATATTAATCCCGTATCCGCGACCGGTGTGAAGAGTTGTATGATCCCCTATCATGAGTTGAAAAGGTTGATTCATAATATTAAAAATCCGAATGACCAAGATGATGCAATTATTTGTTCAGGCATAGAAGCTCTGGGATGGTTATGGTTGGATAGCAGCAAATAATTCAGAAGGTGATGACATGACAAAATCAATTAAATCAGATTCTCCGCTTATTGAGGTTAAGAACTGTACAAAATTGTTCCCGGCAACAGTTGCACTTGATGATGTGAGTTTTACTCTGCTTCCCGGTGAAGTTCATGCTTTAGTAGGAGAAAATGGAGCCGGAAAATCAACTTTAGTCAAATGCATTTCGGGCGAATACGCTATGACAAAAGGAGAACTGTTTGTAGAAGGTGAGCAGATTCATCTGAGGGACTACAATGTTCGTGAAGCTCAGAATAGACACATTGGCATAGTGCATCAAGAATTCCAGCTAATGGAAGAAATGACCGGTTTAGAAAACATTTATGTAGGTCATTATTCGCAAAAAGGTCCTTTTGTAGACTGGAAAGATCTTGATGCAAGAGCTCAAAAGCTATTTGAATTTTTAGGTAGTAATGTTAATTACAATGTTCCCGTTAAACGGCTGCGGACTGCTGATAAACAAATTATTCAATTAGCGAGAGCTCTAGCCCTAGATGCTAAAACAATCATTTTTGATGAGCTTACTGCAGTACTTCCTGAAGCTGACATCCAGAATATATATAGAATTATCAATCTTCTAAGAGATAATGGAATTGGAATTATTTATATTTCTCACAGGTTGGATGAAATTTTTGATGTATGTGATTCATATACGGTTTTAATGGACGGAAAACATATCGAAACCGGAGATGTTGGCACTTTAACCAAGGATCGCTTAATTCAGTTGATTTCAGGTCGAGAACTTACAAAAGTGTATCCACAAGTTCCTGATTCAGTATCTAATGATATTTTTTTAAAATTAAAAAATTTTTCCGGTAATGGTTTTAACAATATTGATCTAACCGCTAAAAAAGGTGAGGTAGTAGGAATAGCCGGTTTGGTTGGAGCAGGAAAGACAGAATTGCTACAATCTTTATTTGGAAATAATCCTGTGACTAATGGTGAAATGTGGCTCAACGGCAAAAAAATTAATATTCATAATCCAAAAGCTGCAATAAAGGAAGGGTTAGGGTTGATTCCGGACGAAAGAAGAATGCTCGGGTTAAATCGAGTTTTTGATGTTAGAAAAAATGCCACTCTTGCTAATTTGAATAAATATAAGATTGCCAATCTATTTATGGATCAGAATAAAGAGTATGAAGATGCTGAAACAGTAATGGATCAATTAAATTTAAAATATTCCTCACTAAGACAAAATATTAATACCTTATCGGGAGGAAATCAGCAAAAAGTAGTTATTGGGAAATGGATAATTGCCGATACAGATTTGTATTTAATGGATGAACCGACAAGAGGAATTGATGTTGGAGCAAAATCTGAAATATATCATTTGATTCACGAATTAGTTGCTCAGGGTAAATGTGTAATCCTTGTTTCTCCTGAACTAGAAGAGTTGTTGGGCTTATGTCATAAAATATATGTTATGTATGAAGGCGAAATTTGTTATGAAACAGAACGTGAAAACTTTTCGCAAGAAGAAATAATGACTTATCTGTTAGGTAGCGGGAAGTAATATGCAAATTATGTATAGGAGAAAAAATGGATAGTAAAGATATTTATGTTTTAATAGGTGTGGATACAGAAACAGATGTTGGAAGCAATACACCGTATTACGAAGGTGTTAAATATGGAACTCCGAAATTATTAGATTTGTTTGAAAAAAAGAATGTTAAAGCAACTTTTTATGTAACGGGTGATTGTGTCAAAAAGAATCCCGACATGGTTAAAAGGATTTATGATTCAGGGAATGAAGTCGGAGCTCATTCTTTACTTCATGAAACTGTTGGTGATCCTTTGTTTGCTTTGCCCGGAGATAATCCGCTTCTACCACATGAGGTTGAGCCAAGATTGAGAATGAATACCGAATGGCTCGAAGAAGTTACCGGAGAAAAGCCGGTCTCATTTAGAAGTCCCAGATTAATGGGATCAACGCACGTGATAAATGCTTTAGAAAATTTAGGCTATACAAGTGATGCATCATATCCTATGTATTACTATAGAGAACAATTTGAACCATATTATCCGTCGAGAGATGATTGGACAAAAAAAGGCGATTCAACTGTTTTAGAAATTCCGAATTTTGCCGATATGACTATGGAAAGTAATGATCCGGGACTAGAAAGAGATCGGGATCAATGGCCATTGTTCAGAACAGAAGGTGCGGAGGCTTTAATTCAAAAAATAGATAACTATTTAGATTTTTGTGAGGAAAATGGATATGCCAAGTTTCTCTGCTTTTATATTCATCCTTGGGAATTTCACCCCATGAAATCTGAGTATAGCTTTGGAGAGACTACAGTCATACCTTATGAATTTATTACTAAAAACTGTGGTGACTTTGCTTTGGCAGAATGGGAGAAAGTGATTGATAATTTGTTAGAAAGAAATGCGAAATTTGTCACTGCTTCTGAAACAGCTGAAATGTATAATAAGAATGAAGGGAATAATAATGACTAAAGAAGTAAAAGAATTTGGACGTAAAGATTGGTTCTTCCCCGATGCAGATTTGCCCCCTGAAGGAGAGGGCGAGTTAAAAGGACATGAATCAATAATTGTGTTAAACCCGAACGAAAAAATCGCAACTATTACAATAAAGTGTTATTTTGAGCATCCAAAACAGCCTTTTTCTTTTGAAGTAAAAGTTGAAGCACAATCCGTGCGCTGTTTTAGAACAAATGAGCCGGAAGATATGGGTGGAAACGATATACCGCTAGAAACTCAATACGCAATTTCTTTGCATTCAGATCAACCTGTTGTTGCACAATATGGAAGATTAGACAATAGACAAACTAATTTGGCATATTATACTACTCCCGGATATTCAGAATAATAATATTGCTTTTTCATAAATAAAACTCGATATTTAGTTAAATTTAGCTAAATATTGAGTTTTTTCTTGCTTGGCAATTCAATTGTCTTATAATCATATTTAATAATATATGCATTTTCTTTTTATTATAATGAATTGAATTTATTGTTTAAAAAAGAATATTAGATTTAGGGTAGAAAGAAGTAATAATATGAAGATTACTGCTAAAGATATTGCCAAAAAACTAGGGATCTCACCCTCATCTGTTTCGCTTGCGCTAAATGATCGACCCGGCGTAAGTATGGAAACACGTGAAAAAGTTTTAGCTGAAGCAGCAAGGATGGGATATTCATTAAAACATAAAAGTACTGTGAGTGCGAATCGCTATATTCGTTATGTTATTTTTCTTAAAGACGGGGATACTGTTAAAGAAACATCCTTTTACTCAATTGTCTTACGAGGTATTGAAGAGAAAGCAAAGGAATTAAATTACAATGTCCTTATCACTTACTTTTATTCGTCGGGGGATTGGGAAGAGCAAATTAATGCGATTTGTAAAGATGTAGACGGTCTTATTTTTTTAGCTACTGAAATGGAAGATGAGGATATAGAAAAGGCTTATCGTAACGGATTAGGCAGACAGAATATTCCTGTTATCTTGGTCGATAATGCTACAACAGCGTATGAAATTGACTGTGTTGTTGCAGATGGAGTACAAGGTGCATATTTAGGAACAACTTACCTATTAGAGAAAGGCCATCCTGATGTTGGGTACCTTAGATCCAAAAGCAGAATAGATAATTTTGATGAACGTGAATACGGGGTTATTAAGGCTCGTCATGAATGGGGAATCGATAAATCCAGACCTTTACAAGTTATAGATGTTTCTATTGCCTCGGAGAGTGCTTTCGAAGAGATGTCAAAATGGTTGAATAATGGTGGTGAACCGATTTCTGCACTTTTTGCCGATAACGACATAATTGCTGCAGCTTGTATCAGGGCTCTAAAAGCAAAGGGTTATCGTATTCCTGAGGATGTATCTATAGTTGGCTATGATGACATGCCGATTTGTACCATGGTAGATCCTACTTTAACCACAATTCGAGTAATGAAAACTGAAATGGGTAAAGTTTCAGCTGAAATATTAGATAAAAGAATAAAAGATCTTGACACATTTAAAAATGAATTCTCCGGCGTTTATAGAATTACAATCTCTACGAGACTAATTGAACGTGAAAGCGTTAAGGCTTACAATAAATAATTCTTCAATTAGCAAATAATCATATGAATTCGTGAAAATATTTAGTAAGTAAATTTCAATTTACCTATGAAATTACTAAATTATTTAGTATCAATATACACAAGATTGATTAACGAATGTTAAACATCTCGAACAAAATTTTGTGATTAATTATAAAATCTTTGACATAAATACTAATAATATCTTACAACTTAGAAGAGTACAAAAAGAATCTAGAAAATAATTGCATTAATATATGAATGTTTACTAAATAATTTATTTACATTTAGCTATTGTTATCAATATATATTAATGAAAATTATTTTAGGTTCTCAGCATGGCTACACATGCGAATTTATTATTAACAACAAGCGTGTTGTTAAAAGGGAGGAAATGATGAAAAAGATTTTAGCACTTATTCTGGCATCTATTATGTTATTAGGTTTAGTTGCTTGTGGCGGAACCGAAGATGTAAAAGATGATAGTAAAACAGACAAGGCTGAAGAAGCAGAAGGTGAAGTAGTCGAAGAGGATCAGGAAAAGGAAACACCTGAAAAAGCGGAGCCGAAGGATTCAGATGATGAAATAATGATCGGTATTTCTATTTGGAGTTCAACCGATACCTTAGGCAGTCAAGTAAAACGAATGTTAGATGTTGCTGCAGATGCTTTAAATGTCAAAATAATGTATGTTGACCAAGCTCATATCTCAGAACAAGTCACTGCTTCTGCAGAGACATTAGCTGCTGCAGGTTGTGATGGAATCATCATTTGTAATTCCGCGACAGCTGAGATGACATCGGTAATTAATACATGTGATGAAAATGAAATGTATTGTGCTCAATTCTTCCGTTATATCAACGAAGAAGACAATCCGAATGAATTTGCTTTAGGACAAGCATCTCCATATTATGTCGGTGCTGTTCATGAAGATGAAGTGGATAATGGTGCAAATTTAGTTAGAATTCTTTGTGAAAAGGGTGCTCGTAAAATTGCTTTGGAAGGATGGGAAGCAGGAGATGCTACATTCTTAGGTCGTTGGACAGGATACAAAAAAGGTATAGAAGATTGGAATGCTGCTAATCCTGATGATCAAGCAGAATTACTCGAGCCTCAATATGGTGGTACCACAGCAGATACGGGACGTGCTACAGCGGAAGCTATCATTAATGCAAATCCTGATATTGATGCACTAATTGTTGCGGGTGGCGGTGGAGACACTTTAGTGGGTGCATTAGCAGCGATTGACTCTCTTGGTTTAAAAGGTGATATTCAAGTTGCTTCAACTGACTTTTTACCTGATTTAGAAGAACAATTGGAAACAGGCGGAATGTCCACACAATCAGGCGGTCATTTTTGCGATCCGCTATATGCTTTCTTAATGGTATATAATGCAATTCGTGGTGAATATGATGTACCAACTGATGATTTTTACGACATTTTATTCCCATACATTTTTGTTGCATCAGTTGATGATTATTCCGGATATCATCAATATTTCGTAGAGAATTTACCATATACGGAGGAAGAAGTTCAGGAATTGGCTGATAAGAGTTTTGAAGATTTATCAGATGCTGCTACAAGCTTGTCAATTGAAGATGTAATGCAACGTCACGGTGAATAGTATTTATTAAAACTCCTTTGTTTAATTTGCGGGTTTATTCACTAAGAATAAACCCGCAAATCTATGTTCGAGTCTTCAAACAACTTGGCAGGGGGATTGGGTGAAATATGAATAAAAAGTTATCAAAGCTTAAAACTAGTAAATATTACGGTATAGGATTACTTCTAGGCATAGCATTAATTGTTTGGTTGTTTTTTAAGATTTTGGTTCCGCAGAATTTTGGAACTTCGACTTTAATGAAAGGATATCTTCAAACTAGCATTCAGTATGCAGTTGGCGGATGTGGTTTATATTTTATTGTCGTCATGGGGTTATTCGACTTTTCCGTAGGAGCGAATGTCGTTTTATCAGCGTTAGTGGGTGTTTATTTATCACGTAGTTTTGGCTTATTGGGTCTTATTCTGGGCTGCATTATTTGTGGTACTTTAATTGGTGTATTTAACGGTTTTTTATATACAACATTTAAAATACCATCAATTATAGTAACTATTGGTTTAATGTTAATATTAGAGAGTATTGCTAATTATGTGTTAAACAATGATCCTTCTCCGAATCCGGGTAAACTCCCATCAAATTTGTTGATATTTAATCGTGCGCCCTGGAACTATGTGGTTGCTATTTCAGCATTTCTATTAATGGGCTTTATTTTACACTATACAAAAATAGGAACATATAGTAATGCAATAGGTTCGAATGAGCTGGTTGCAAAAACCATGGGCATCAATGTAACTAAATATAAATTATTAGGTTTTGTTTTCTTACATTTGTTTGTAGGCATAATGGCCTTACTTACAGTTAGTTATGGTAGTGGAATGTTGGCTGTTACAGGAATGGCTTCCATGGATCGAAACTTTAAGCCCTTGATGGGAACTTTCTTCGGCATAGCATTTAAAAAATACAATGTTCCTGTTTTAGCAATAATTATTGGTGAATTTATTATTACCTTGATCTTTAATGGTTTGGTCAGTCTGAATGTTCCTACTACGATCAACTCATTCGCTACAGGAGCTGTTTTGCTGATAATAGTTACACTTACCAACAGAGGGCCGAAAGGTGCAGTAGTGAAGTAAGGAGGATCAAATGACAAAAACAATTCTTGTAAGTGACAAAGTAAATAAATTTTTTGGAAATACACATGCGGTAAATGACGTTTCAATTTCTTTTAATTCAGGCGAAATCCATGGACTGATTGGAGAAAACGGCTCAGGTAAAAGTACTTTTAGTTCGATGTTATGTGGTATTCATCCAATTTCTTCCGGCAAATTTCTTTTAGAAGAAAAAGAAATAAATGCTGATAGTATTGTTGAGGCAAATCGACTTGGAATCTCCATGATTGTACAGGAAATGGGTACTTTGCCTGGCTTAACCGTTGCAGAAAATATTTTTCTGGGCGATGAAGACCAATTTACTAATTTTGGGATAAAGAATACCGGGGCTATGAATAGAAAAGCACAATCCTATCTAGTTGAGTATGGCTTTGAACATATTAATGCTTCAAGGATGGTTGATCTTTATAGTTTTGAAGATCGAAAGTTGGTTGAGATAGTTAAGGCAACATACTTTAAACCAAAGATAGTTGTTGTTGATGAAACTACAACTGCCCTTAGTCAAGCAGGACGAGAATCACTTTATCATCATATGAACAGGATAAAAGCTGAAGGCGGAACAATAATATTTATTTCCCACGATTTATCTGAAGTATTAGAGCACACGGATCGGGTATCGGTCTTAAGAGATGGTGAATATATTGGTACTGTTAATTCTGATGAGACCACCGAGGACGACCTGAAAAATTTAATGGTTGGTCGTGAATTGGGTGAGCATTATTACCGTACGGACTTCGGTGAATCATATTCTTCAGAAGTAGTCCTAAGTGTAAAAGATATTTCTGTACCGGGTTTTGTTAAGAATGTCAGCTTTGATTTACATAAAGGTGAAATACTTGGTATTGGAGGTTTGTCCAGTTGTGGAATGCGTGAAGTAGGTAAAGCAATTTTTGGTGCAGCTTATGATCGCACGGGTACCGTAACTCTTACTGACGGAACAACTATTGATAATGTACTTTCTGCTATCAAGAATTCAATTGGGTATGCTTCAAAAGACAGAGATAATGAGTCGATAGTCCTTGAAAGCTCAATCCGAGATAATATTACTTTACCTTCTTTAGATTTGCTTGCTAAGAACGGAATTCAATCTGCTAAAAAACTAAATAGATTTGCTAAAAAAAATGCAGAATTAATGAAGGTCCGTATGAGCGGTATTTCTCAATATGTATCGCAACTTTCTGGAGGTAATAAACAAAAAGTTGTTTTGGCACGTTGGCTAGGGAGAGGCTCTAACATTCTTGTTTTAGATAGTCCCACCAGAGGTATTGACGTTGGTGTTAAAGCTGATATTTATGCGCTAATGGGCGAACTAAAAGAACAAGGGAAATCCATTATCATGATTTCTGAAGAGATGCAGGAATTGCTGGGAATGTCTGACCGAATAATTATCATGAAAGACGGAGAAATAAACGGTGAGTTTTTGAGATCTCCCGAACTTGGTGAAGAAGATCTGATTCAAAAAATGATCTGAGGTGTTATGTTTTATGAATAGAGAACAAATTAGTTTAAGAAATGAAAATTATGGAAAGAAAATCAGAGCTATTTTTGATAATCCTCTAGTAATGAATCTAATGCCTTTGATAGGATTTTTGATTGTACTAGTAGTATTTACTATTCTCACAAAAGGGAAAATAATCCAACCTACAAATATTAACTTGATTTTAGGTCAAGTGTATGTGTTAATGATTGCCGCTACCGGTGTATTTATGATTATGACTGTTGGTGGTATAGATTTTTCTCAAGGATCAATCCTGGGTTTCAGCTCAATAATAATATCCTGGGTTTCACATTATAATATTGTCTTAGCTGTGATTTGCGGGATTTTGGGCGGTGCTGTTATGGGAGCTGTTAATGGGTTTTTCCATGTGCGGTTCAGAATAGCTTCATTTATTGTTACGATTTGCACAATGTATCTTTTCAGAGGATTATGTGAATATATTACGACTACCGGTCCTGTAGCAGCATCAGTAGGTGTAGTTGTTTTAAATAAAACATGGTTAAAAATGCTCTTAACTCTTATAGTTCTGGCAATTGGTTTCTTCACATTTACTTTCACACGTATAGGTTTTGATTTAAAGGCGATCGGGGCAAGTGAAAATGCTGCTCGTTTTTCTGGGAGCAGACCTGCTTTTTCTAAATTTATGGTTTTTGTAACTGCAGGTGCTCTTACAGGTTTTGCATCATTTTTAAACGTGATGAGGGTTGGATCAATTACCGGTACCGCAGGAACACAAATGGAGACTCAAATTCTTATTGCATTGGTTCTTGGCGGTATGCCGATTAACGGTGGTTCAAAAGCACGTTTTACAAATATCATTATAGGTGTTTTGACCTATTCAGTTTTACAAACAAGCTTACCGATGGTATTTACCCAATCTGCAACTCAACAATTAGTTCAAGGAATTATTTTTCTGATAGTTGTTGCTCTAACAATGGACAGAAAAAATATAAGAGTTATTAAATAAAATAAGAAAAAATAATTTATTGTTAATAAACATTATCGAGGTGGAAAATGAATAATTATAAGTTTTGGTTTGTTGTCGGTAGCCAGTTTTTGTATGGACCAGAGGCTTTGGCTGAAGTGGAAAAAAACGGTCGTGCAATTGTTGAAGGTTTAAATAATAGCAACAATTTACCTTTTGAAATAATTTATAAAACCACAATAAAAACCTCAACTGAGACTAAAGAAATTGTTTCGGTAGCTAATTCGGACAAAAATTGTGCAGGTATTATTACTTTTTGCCATACATTCAGTCCCAGCAAAATGTGGATAAACGGTTTGAATTTACTGCAAAAGCCATGGTTACACTTTCATACTCAGTTTAATCGAGAAATCCCCAATGAAGAAATTGATATGGACTATATGAACTTGCATCAAAGTGCCCATGGAGATAGAGAACATGGTTTTATTGGTATGCGTATGGGTATACCGCGAAAAGTCGTTTTCGGATATTGGCAAGATGAAAAACCACAAAATGAAATTGGTAAATGGATGCGTGCTGCTATTGGTTATAGCTTCAGCAAAAACCTTAAAGTTATGCGCTTTGGAGATAATATGCGTGATGTTGCTGTTACTGAAGGGGACAAAATTGAAGCCCAAATAAAATTAGGTTGGGAAGTGAATACATGGCCGGTTGGTACTCTGGTTGAATATATGAATGCTGTTTCAGAAACAGAAATAGATCTTAAATTACAAGAATATGAAGAAAAATATGAAATTGCAACTGACGATAATGAAACAGTACGTTATCAAGCACGTGAAGAAATTGCTATCCAAAAAATCTTAGACGAAGAAGACTGTAAAGCTTTTAGCAATACTTTTCAAGATCTTTATGGAATGAAACAATTACCAGGATTAGCTTCTCAAAATCTGATGGCGCAAGGTTACGGATATGGCGGTGAAGGTGATTGGAAAGTAAGTGCAATGACTGCAATCATGAAAGCGATGACTTCAGATCTTGATGGTGGTACAAGCTTTATGGAAGATTATAATTATGATTTCACTAAAGGCCTAATTCTAGGATCTCATATGCTTGAAATTTGTCCAAGTATAGCAGCAGACAAACCTAAAATTGAAGTACATGAATTGGGTATAGGTGATAGGGAGCCACCTGCACGTCTTAAATTCGAAGGAAAAGCTGGGCCGGCAATTGTGGCCAGTTTGATAGACATGGGAGGACGTTTGCGCCTGATTGTTCAAGATATAGAATGTGTGAAACCTCCACAAAGCATGCCTAATCTGCCTGTTGCTAGAGTAATGTGGCAACCACAACCTAGTTTCACAGAAGGAACAGAATGTTGGATAATTGCCGGGGGAGCTCATCATACTGTTTTGAGTTATGACTGTGATGCGGAAATGATGCGAGACTGGGCACGTATGGTAGATATTGAATTTGTTCATATTAATAAAGATTCAACTGCTGTTGAGTTAGAGCACGATCTTCAGCTATCCGACCTGGTTTGGAATTTACGATGCTAAGCCTTTTTGACGAATTACTGATGTCCCCAAATTGATCTAAAACAATAATTAGCTGAAAAGATGCTACGGGTATTAAATGATATGCAAAGGAAATAAAGATGAAAGTAAGAAAGAAGAAAATTAATAGCCTGCCGAATCAGTTAAAGAAACTTGATGAGAGAAATTTGCCAAAAATAACAGCTGAAGATTATCAGCAAAGACTAGCCGACTTAATCAACCTCGGTCGGAAAGATTATACTCATTATCTTATTTATGGTGATCGTGAGCATTTTGCAAATATTGAGTATTTTACCGGTATAGATCCGAGATTTGAAGAGGCTTTATTGGTTATTACTAAAGATGAGGTCCCCACTTTAATTGTTGGGGATGAAGGAATTGATTATTCAAAAAGAATTCCTTATGAAATAAATGATGTTGTTTACCACGGATTTAGTTTACCTAGACAACCTAGACCAACTAAAACTGTCCTCAGAGATATATTGAGCGAAGCAGGATTAAATAAAGAATCAAAAGTCGCAGTTATTGGCTGGAAATGGTTTGATAATTCAGATTTTGCTACAGAGGAAGAACAATTTGATATACCTTTATTTATTTATAATGAATTAGCTTATGTCTGTACAGAAGATAATTTATCGAATGGGACATATTTATTACAAGATAATGAAATCGGTTTAAGAACGAATCTTTGTGCTAAAGAATTAATTTTATCGGAAGTATCCGGCACAAAATGTTCCAATGCAACTCACAGAGTGCTAAAAAACTTACGTCCAGGTATAACTGAACTTGAAGCTTCTAAACATTTAATGATAGATGGTGATCCCCTATCAATTCATCCTAATGTAAATTTCAACAAAAATTATTACTATGCAATTGCTAGTCCAATGCCTGACAATGAACTACAGCTAGGTGATGTTGTTGGAGCCGGTATGGCTTATAGACGATCTTTATGTCATAAGGTCGGTTTATTTGTCAAAGATGAAAATGAACTTGAACCTGAACGTAGAGAAAATGCTAAGCAAATTTTTGAAAAGTATTTCTTGTCAATGAAAACTTGGTATGAAACAGTGCAAATAGGAGTTACAGGCAAAGAAGTATATGATGCAGTTGTTGAAGTGATGGGAGAACCGATTGATTTTGGAGTTAAATTAAATCTAGGTCATGGGATTCATACGGATGAATGGTTAAATACACCATTTTACAAGGACTCGCCTGAGAAATTACATTCCGGAATGGCTATACAATGTGATTTTACAGCAGCATTTGAAGATTTAGATATCGGAGTTCATGCAGAAGATGGAATAATCATAGCAGATCAAAAACTGCAAGAAGAAATAAAAGAGTTGTCACCTGATTCATATGAAAGAATGCTTGCCAGACGCGAATTTATGAAGAATGAATTAGGCATTTACTTGGCAGATGAGGTTCTTCCTACATCAGATTTATCCGGTATGGTATTTCCGTTTATGGGAGATTTAAATGTAGTGATGGCTTATCTTGAAGAATAAAAATAAGATCGCTTAAAAACCCGGCAAGTATTTGATTTGCCGGGTTTTAGTATAATTGCTAGATTGGCTTTTTAGAATATTATTGTAATATGTTTCTTGCCAAAGATCAGCATCAGGATCTACCACTATGACAATTTTATGATCGGAAATGAACGACAGTTTCGGCTCACGGACCCCAAACAGGTTTTCTTTTGTAAACTGCTTCATTATATGTCTTTTCATAATATAATAGTTTAATAATTTATCTTGCTAATAATACCATATAAATTATATGCAATTAGGTTAATTAATCCGCTGAAAATTAATTGAGAGAAAAAGAATACTGGATAGCCTAAAAATGTTAAGCTTATTGTATCAATAAAATACTTCTATTATATTTTCAACTGAAAGGGGATCATTATGGCTAATCAAATTATTAATGACATACAAAATGGGAGAACAGCACTCGGAATCGAACTTGGTTCATCGAGAATAAAAGCTGTGCTAATCAACACAGATAATCAAATTATTGCCCAAGGCAATCATTCATGGGAAAACAAATTAATGAATGGAGTTTGGACTTATGCTTTACCTGATGCTTGGGCAGGTATTCAAGATTGTTATCAGGATTTAGCTGCAAACGTCAAAGATTTGTACGATGTTGAATTAACTACATTCGGTTCAATTGGTATCTCGGCAATGATGCACGGTTATTTACCTTTTGATAAAAACAATCAACTATTAACACCATTCAGAACATGGCGTAATACAATGACTGAGGATGCGACAAAAGTTTTGATCAAAGAATTTGCTTTCAATATTCCGCAACGCTGGAGCATTGCTCACTTATACCATGCAATTCTTGAACAAGAAAACCATGTTAAAGATATAGATTTTTTCACAACTTTGGCCGGCTATATTCACTGGCAATTAACAGGTAAAAAAGTGTTAGGAATCGGGGATGCTTCCGGTATGTTCCCGATTGATGATTCTACTCATGATTATGATCAAACGATGATCAAAAAATTTGATTCGTTAATTAAAGATCAAAATTTTGATTGGCAATTATCCGAAATTTTACCAAAAGTTTTACTTGCAGGTGAGACAGCAGGAGACCTAACTGAGGAAGGTGCCAAATTGCTTGATCCAAGTGGAAAGCTTCAAGCAGGAATTCCTTTAGCCCCACCTGAAGGTGATGCAGGAACCGGTATGGTTGCAACTAACAGCATTTTGAAACGCACAGGAAATATTAGTGCAGGGACATCAATTTTTGCCATGATAGTACTTGAGCATGCATTGTCAAAAGTTCATGTTGAGATAGACATAGTTACTACTCCAAGCGGATCTCCTGTTGCAATGGTGCATTGCAACAATTGTACAAGTGACCTTGATGCTTGGGTCCGCGTGTTCGGTCAATTGTTTGAGAGACTTGGACTGGATGTACCAAAAGGCAAACTCTATGATCAGTTGTATTTTTCCGCTATGGAAGGTGATAAAGATTGTGGTGGTGTGATGACCCATAATTACGTATCGGGTGAACATATTACCGGTTTTGAAGAAGGAAGACCATTAATTGTTAGGACGCCGAATGCTAATTTTAACCTTTCAAACTATATGCGAGCAATGTTGAATTCGACAATGGCGACTTTGAGAATCGGTATGGATATTTTGACTGAAGAAGAGAATGTCCATATTGATAAAATGCTGGGTCATGGAGGTTTATTCAAAACTGAAAAAGTCGGACAGACACTGATGGCTAACGCTTTAAAAACTCCTATTTCAGTCATGGAAAGTGCGGGAGAAGGCGGAGCTTGGGGAATGGCATTATTAGCCCTCTATCTAATTGACGATACCGGCTTATCTCTGGAAGATTTCTTAGAAGAAAAAGTCTTCAGTAAAGAAAAATCGATCACGATTGAACCGAATGCAGAGGATATGGCCGGATTTGACCAATTCCTTGCCAAATACAAATCCTCTTTGGCAGTCCAAAGATCTGCAATAGAGGCTTTGCCACAATAATTTTTATTTAAAGACTATTAATTTAAAACCCGGAACCATACTAAAAATGTTGTATTTCCGGGTTTTTTACTACTTCTCAACTATCAAAAAAAGGAATAATATGCTACAATTAGTTTTGAATTTTTGTTGAAATATTTTGAGTAATGGCTCTGTTAAGTAAAGATGAAGAAAAAGAGATCTGAAAAGCAAACTGGCGAAAGATTAACAAGAAAATCTTACCTCAAGCTTTTAAAATCAGATCAAGAATAACAAAAAAAGAAAAAGTGTGCTAATAAAAACAAAAACAAAGAAAAACTAGCACCCTAAGTAGATCTCAAAAGAGATCACAAGAAGAAAATTGAAACTTGAAATCTGAATAAGCC
>LSQX01023860.1_pt1 | contig 25580 bp, 24 predicted proteins | sample 654561 | NCBI WGS metagenome assembly LSQX01 (sample SAMN04489861, study PRJNA283612) | anaerobic digester metagenome | isolation source: 4 biogas reactors fed with cattle manure at either 37C or 55C with and... | place: Denmark: Kongens Lyngby | collected 2014 | reverse complement strand
TGCCCGGACCAAGCGGCCAAGTCATGAACGGCAGGCACTTGGCTATGAATGTCGAAATACTTGCAATAGCCCGTATTGGGAGGGGATCAAATGACTACGAAAATCGGCAAGTATCATGGGACTGCCAGGGGGCCTCTTCTTTACAGCCTGGGATCGTTCACTGCCGCTCTTTTGGGCCAGGCTTTCAACGCCTGGGTTCAGCTTTACTACGTAGACATTCTCAAGATGCCTCTGGCGTTGTATGGGACTGGCATGCTTCTCTACGGTATATGGAACGCCATCAACGACCCGCTGGCGGGGCAATGGTCAGATAACGCGCGCACGCGCTGGGGACGTCGGATCCCCTTCATTCTTTTCGGCACTATTCCGTTCTGCATCGTGTTCGCCCTCGTATGGTGGGTTCCCGGATGGGCTCAAACAAGCTATACAGCACTCTTCACCTACTTCCTCATCGTCGCGTTTCTCTTCGACGGATTCTTTACAGTCGTCATCCTGAACTGGACCGCTCTCTATCCTGAAATGTATCCTTCGCTGGCGCAACGCTCGCATGTGTCAGCGCTCCGCCAGGCACTCGGAATAGTGGGAATGATCATTGGCATGGTCCTCGCCCCCCAGTTCAGGCAATGGTTTGGATGGGCCGGCATGGGCCTTATCTTTGCAATAATAGGCGGAATCGGCATGTTCTTGAGCCTGCTAGGGTCGAAAGAAAACCCGGAGTTCAGCCAGCAGCAGGGACTGCGCGTAGGAGAAGCCTTCAAGCACACCTTCCTCAACAAGTCCTTTGTGACATTCGTCCTCGCAAACCTGCTGGTGCAATTCACCTTCGTCCTGTTGCCGGCCACAATGCCCTTCTACTGCAAATACGTTCTCGGTTTGAGCGACGCGCAGAACACGTTGATGTTGGCGCCCATATTCCTCGTGGCGCTTCCGATGGTCTGGGTGTGGGGTCGAGTGACGAATCGCTTCGGGCCGCGGCGCACTGCAATGCTCTCAACCGCCATCTTTGCCCTCGCCCTCATCCCATTCACCTACGTCAAAAGCCTGGTTGGCGGCATGATCACTTCCGCCTTCGTCGGGATAGGCCTTGCAGGCCTGATGGTGATCGTCGACGTTCTCATAGCTGACGTGATCGACGAAGATGAACTCAAGACTGGCACGCGCCGAGAGGGCGCATATTTCGGCGCAAACGCCTTCATAATGCGCCTGGGTGTCTCGCTCGAGGCGATAACATTCAGCGTCATCATGGGGCTGTACGGATACGACGCACACCTGGCCGTCCAGCCGGACACGGTTGCCCGTGGCCTGAGGATTCTGATGACAGTAATCCCCATCGTCTCGCTCGTTCTGGCACTGGTGGCGCTCTACTTCTACCCTATCAACGGAGACCGCAGAGAGGCTATTCTGCGTGGAATAGACAAGAAGCGAAAAGTTGAGGGGTAAAAGCTTCCTGTAGACGCTCGAAATGACTGCGGGAGGCAACACACTCTGGATGGAGAGGTCAGCCCTGTGGATTTGACTTAGCTCTGCCCCCTCCCGGATCTTGACACGTTTCACCTATTGCCGGGGCACCCGGCAGAATGTGCTGCGAAAGCCGATCACTGGCCCCTTGATGCGGGCAGCAGGCCGCACGCCATGCTCTGACCTGCCCTTGCGCAACCCTGGAACTTTGAAGGCGCGCTGACGACCACTCGCCTGCGCGCCTTTTCGTTGGCTTATGCGCAAATCAGCGCATCATATGAGCCGGAAAGCATTCAGGCCCGCCTGTCCAATTCTTCCTTGAGAATCCTATTCGTCTCCTGAGGGTTGGCCCGTCCACGAGTCTCCTTCATGACCTGGCCTACCAGGAACCCCAGGGCCCTCGTCTTGCCGGCATGGTAATCGGCTACAGGGCCGGGATTGGCATCGATCACCTTCTCGACAATGGAGACAAGCTCTCCGACATCGCTGATCTGGAGCAATCCCCTATTCCGAACTATGTCGCCGGGGCGCTTGCCTTCATTGAAAACCTCTTCAAATACGGACTTTGCAATCTTGCCCGATATCTTTCCAGTCTGCACAAGCTCTATTAGCTCTGCCAGCAGCTCCGGCGTCAGCTTCGACTCCGAAAGCTCTATGCCTGTAGCGTTCAGAGATGCCAGCACCTCCCCGAGGATCCACTTGGCAACCTCTCTGCCATCTCCCACAATGGCGCAGGTCTTCTCGAAAAACTCCGAAAGATCCCGGGAGTCCGCTATCTGGGATGCATCATACTTCGGTAGATCCCACTCGCGCATGTACCTTTCGCCTTTGGCATCAGGCAGTTCCGGCATCTCATCCCCGATCCTATCCACCCAGGGCTTTTCAATCACGATCGGGCCAAGATCCGGGTCAGGGAAGTAGCGGTAATCGTGCGCCTCTTCCTTTCCCCTCATGAATGCAGTCTCGCCCCTGGCATCATCCCAATGCCTCGTTTCCCTCGCCACTGCTCCTCCGGAGCTCACAACCTCTATCTGCCTTGCGGCCTCATACTGTATGGCCCTGTGCACAGCCCTGAACGAGGCGATATTCTTCAGCTCCACCAGCGTTCCGAACTCCTTTGATCCGCGGGGCATCACTGAGATATTGGCCTCACATCTCATAGAGCCCTCCTCCATCTTGCAGTCGGACACGCCCATGGCAAGCAGAATTGAACGCAGCTTGCTAAGGTAAGCCCTGGCCTCATCCGCCGACCTCATGTCGGCCTCGGAAACGATCTCCACAAGGGGAATCCCCGCCCTGTTGAAGTCGAGCAACGAGTGGGTGGCGGAGATGATGTCATCTCCTGCATGCATCAGCTTGGCCGTCTCTTCCTCAAGGTGGACCCTCTTGATCCTGATGCGCTTGGCCTCCCCCTCAACGTCCACGTAAATGTACCCGTTGCTTCCGATTGGAAGGTCATACTGGGATATCTGATAGCCCTTGGGCAGATCGGGATAGAAGTAGTTCTTGCGGTCAAATTTCGTGCGATCTGCTATCGAGCAATTGAGGGCAAGGGCAGTCCGAATCGCGTACTCCAAAGCCCTTCTGTTGAGCACAGGCAACGCGCCCGGCATACCGAGGCATACAGGGCATGTCTGCGTATTGGGTTCAGCCCCAAAAGCTGTCCTGCACCCGCAGAACACCTTTGATTCAGTGGCGAGCTCTACGTGGACCTCTATTCCAACGACTACCTCATAGTCTTGCATCACTTGCCTCGCCTCCCATCCGCGGCTGCAACAGGTGCCCGCCTGTCCGATATCGCGCAAGCCTTCTCCAGGCTATATGCAATTCTTAGCAGTGTGCCCTCATCAAAAGCTTTTCCTATTAGCTGGGCCCCAACAGGCAGCCCACCAAGGGCTCCGCATGGCACGGATACCGCAGGCACTCCTGTGAGATTGACTATGGTGGTGTAGATGTCCATCAGGTAGACAGCCACAGGGTCATCGGGCTTCTCTCCTATCTTGAACGCCACCGTTGGGCATGTGGGACAGATCATGCAATCACACTTGTTAAATGCTTGATTCATGTCCTCAATGAGTAGAGTTCTCGCCTTCAGAGCCTTGACGTAGTGTTCCTCGTAATGTTTTGAGCTGAGGGCGTGAGTGCCCAGCATTATGCGGCGCTTCACCTCAGGCCCGAACGCCTCGCTTCTGCTCCTTCGTATCAGTTCCTGAACGCCAGAAGCATCCGGAGCTCTGTACCCATACCTCACCCCATCGATGCGCGCCAAGTTCGAGCTGGCCTCTGCACTTGAAATCAGGTAGTAGACTGCTATCGCGTGCTCAAAATGGGGCAACGATACCTCGGCTACCTCAAGTCCTGCCTCTTGCAGCATTCGAATGGCACCATCCATAAGCTCTCTTATGCCGCTATCAAGCCCTGAGTGGAGAAACTCAGCAGGAACTCCCACAGTGAGGCCTTCTACACTCCCCTCCAGAAGGCTGGAGTAGTCCGGAACCGGCTCGGGTGAAGATGTGGCATCCCGCATGTCACGGCCTGATATAGCAGCCAACATGATCGCGCAATCGCGAACATCCTTTGTCATAGGGCCAACCTGATCAAGCGACGACGAAAACGCCACTACTCCGTACCTGCTGACCCTTCCATACGTGGGCTTCATTCCTACCAACCCGCAAAATGAGGCAGGTTGCCGTATCGAACCCCCGGTGTCAGTACCGAGTGCACCTATAGCCTCACCGGCTGCAACAGCCGCCGCTGATCCACCGCTTGACCCGCCCGGCACTCTCTCAAGATCCCAGGGGTTCCGAGTAACATGGAATGCCGAGTTTTCCGTAGATGAACCCATGGCAAACTCGTCCATGTTGGTCTTCCCAACGATTACTGCACCCAGATCTCGCAAGCGCCCTACCACAGTGGCATCATATGGCGGCACAAAGTCCGCAAGCATTCTCGACGAGCATGTAGTCCTCGTGCCCTTGGTGCAGATGTTGTCTTTCAGCGCCAATGGAATCCCTGTCAGGGGGCTAATGCCGGAGAAGTCTCCGCGTTTTCGAGCAATGGCTATTCGCTCGTCAGCCGCGTTTGCCTGCTCCAGCGCCTCATCGCGCGTAACCGTCACGTATGCACCGATCAATTCTTCTACCTCGTCAATCCGGTCCAACACAGACTTCGTTATCTCCATAGATGTTGCTTCGCCCGCCTTCAAGAGCATGGCGAGTTCATGAATTGTCATGTCACAGAGCTTCATTCGCCGTCCCCCTCTCCCTGTATGATGCTTGGAACACGGAGAAACTCGCCCTGCCTGTCAGGGGCATTGGCAAGCGCCTCCTCACGGCTGAGCGAAGGGAGGGCCACATCTTCACGCCAGGCATTGGAAACCGTGCAAGGTTGAACGGTCGGGGCTACCCCGTCTGTGTTCAAATCGGCAATCTTGTTCACATAACTCACTATCTCAGAAAGGTCGCCTTGAGCCCGGGCAAGCTCTGCTTCATCCAGGCTCAATCTAGCCAGCTCAGCAATACGGGCTGTCTCCTCTTTTGAAACACCCAACTTACTCACCACCATCATCACCAAGTTCGTATCCTGCCTGTTTCAGCATCTCAGCGAAGTCTGGCTCAGTCAGGACAGCGACGCCAAGTTCGCGGGCCCTGGCAAGCTTGGATCCTGCGTTCTCCCCTGCCACAACATAATCCGTCTTCCCGCTCACACTGGAACTAGCACGTCCGCCAAGGCTCTCCACTGCCTTCTCCGCTTTCTGTCTTGTCAGGCTCGTAAGTGTCCCCGTAAAGACAAACGTCTTGCCATCAAACTCCGCGGCAGCCGGCCTTGCCTCGGCGGGCTCAGCCGACATTCTCACTCCTGCTGCAGCCAATCTCCTCACGGTCTCAACATTCATCTCAAGGGAGAAGAAGGAGACGACACTATCGGCAATCTCAGGCCCCACTGTTGGAATTTCCAGCAGGTCATCGTAGCTCGCCCTCATAATCGCATCCATAGATCCTAATGACTCCGCCAGCAACTTCGAGAGTGTTATTCCCACGAGGGGTATGCCAAGGGCGAAGACGACTTGCTGAAGTCCATTGGACTTGCTCCGTTCAATGGCCGCCACGAGCTTCGCCGCCGACTTCTCGCGTATGCCCTCAAGTCCGATGAGGTCGTAGGCGGTCAGAGAGTATATGTCTGCCACGTCTCTTATCAGACCTGCATCCAACAGCTTGTCAATCGTGGAAGGCCCCAGTCCTTCGATGTCCATGGCACCCTTTGAGGCGAAATGGATCAACCCTTCACGAAGCCTTGCAGGACATGACAGGCTGATGCAGCGCGTCGCCGCCTCTCCGGCTTCGCGCAGGACTTCGGAACCGCACGCCGGACAGGTTCGCGGCATCTCAAACTCTCTTTCTTCCCCGGTCCGTTCTTCCGTGACTACCCTGACCACCTCAGGGATGACGTCTCCGGCCCGTTGGATCATGACGACATCGCCCACGCGCACATCCTTCGCCCGCACATAATCCTCATTATGAAGCGAAGCACGGCTCACCGTTACGCCGCCGACATCAACCGGCTCGAAAACAGCCGTCGGAGTAAGAACCCCTGTCCGCCCCACCTGCACTACTATGTCGCGAACCCGAGTCCTCGCCTGCTTTGCCGGGTACTTGTATGCCGAAGCCCATCGGGGCGAATGAGAAGTGAGCCCGAGGTCTCGCTGAAGATTGAGCCTGTTGACCTTGACAACCACACCGTCTATCTCATAAGGAAGTGCTGGCCGCAGCTCTGCCACTCGGTGAATGAACTCGAAGGCCTCCTCAATTCCATCGCAGAGGGTAATCTCGCGATTTACCCGAAACCCCAATGAACGGATGAATTCAAGTGCATCCCAATGGGTCTCAATGCCGTAAGCTTCTGCATCTGGAAGATAATAAAAGAACACATCGAGATTCCTTGAGGCGGTCACCCGGGGATCGAGCTGTCGCAGTGATCCCGCTGCAGCGTTCCTCGGATTGGCGAAAAGAGGCTCACCCCGGCTTGCCCTTTCGTGATTGAGCCGTTCAAACTCGGGCTTGCGCATGTAGACCTCACCGCGCACTGTGATCACGTGGGGAGCGCCATCAGGCAACACCAGCGGTATCGAGCGAATCGTCCTCAGGTTGTGGGTTACATCCTCTCCTCGCTCCCCGTCTCCCCGTGTTGCCCCAACTGCAAGCCTTCCGCCTTCGTATGTAAGACTGATGGCCAAGCCGTCAATCTTCGGCTCAGCTACATATTGAATCTTGTCCAACCCGGTCGCTCTCTTGATCCGCGCGTCGAAAGCCCTCAGTGAACCCTCATCGAACATGTTGGCTAGCGACAACATTGGGATCGCATGAAGAACCGGCTCAAATCCGGCCGACACTGCGCCGCCGACCCTCTTCGAGGGTGAATGAGGGTCATAAAGTTCCGGATGAGCCTCTTCCAGAGCAATAAGCTCCTGCATGAGCGCGTCATACTCGGCATCAGTGATCTCCGGGTCATCGAGGACATAGTATCTCCAGTTGTGATGGCGCAGAAGCTCCCTGAGCTCCACCACTCTGCTGGCCGCATCCGTCAACTCAGCCACCCCCCGGCCTCTAGATTTTCTCCATGGGCGCGAAACCCTGCGCGAAGTGCTTTATTCCCCCGCCCGGGAATGCGACCGTGATGATCCAATCATTTCCACCCCTTGTAACCGCGACTACTGTTCCTTCGCCGAACTTGGCATGCCTGACATGATCGCCTGCCGAATAATCTGCGCTGACCTGCCCGGTATGGCTTTCAGTCCTGCCGGCCCTGCCCCCCACCTGCTTCAGCACTGCCTGCGGCCGCCTTTCCACGGCCGCAGCAGAAGCCCCAATACCCGGGGCCACTGCAGGAGTTCGCGAACCCAATCTGCCCCACGCGGTCCGTCTTTCGTGCATAGCATCAACGAGCAGATCCTCCGGAACCTCGCTCAAGAATCGCGACGGCGGATTTGCCATAGTAGACCCATAGATCATTCGCGTAACCGCATGCACGAGGTACAGTCTATCCTTTGCCCGAGTGATGCCGACGTAGAAAAGGCGACGCTCCTCCTCCAGTGAGCGCTCATCATGAGCAGATCGCGCGAGAGGAAAAACATTCTCCTCCATGCCGGCTATGAATACTACCGGGAACTCCAGGCCCTTGGCTGCATGCATTGTCATCAATGTAATAGAATCATCTGAAAGGTCAGCTCTGTCCAGGTCGGTAAGGAGCGATACTTCCTCCAGGAACGCTCCGATATTCATCGGGCCACCGCCCTCACCGGGGTTTTCGACCAAGCTCTGAATCTGCCTTGCCTCAAACTCCTGAGTTACTGTGAGAAGCTCTCTGAGGTTCTCGATCCTGCCTTCGGCTTCCAGGGTCTGCTCGCGCTCCAGCTCACGGATGTATCCGGTATTCTCCAGCACCATTCCAACGAGTTGAGAGACGGTGGCCTTCCCCTTCTCCGAAACAAGACCCTGCATTAGTTCGAGGAATTGAATGAGTCCGTTCTTGGCCCGGTTCGGAGTATCCGGCGACTTTGCCGCCAGCTCCACGCCTCTGTACAGAGGCGCACCCGCCTCTTCCGCAAATCTCCGGGCTATCCCGAGCGTAGCGTCGCCGATCCCCCGGCGCGGAACATTGATTATCCGTTCAAGGGCCAAAGAATCCTCTGGGTTCTCAATGACTCTCAGGTATGCCAGTACGTCCTTTATCTCGCGCCGCTCGTAGAACTTCAGCCCTCCCACAATCTTGTAGGGCATGCCTCTGTTCAGAAAGACTTCCTCGATTGCCCTCGATTGCGCATTTACCCTGTAAAGAACGGCGAAGTCCCGGTATGTCCTTCCCTCAGCCGATGTAAGCCGCTGAATCTCGTCTGCAACAAACCTGGCCTCGTCCCGCTCGTTTTCGGCGCTGTAAACGGCGATCATTGAACCGGGCCCACGCGAAGTCCAAAGGCTCTTCTCCTTCCGTCCCCTGTTGCGAGATATGACACGATTTGCGGCATCCAAGATGTTCTGAGTCGATCTGTAATTCTGCTCAAGCTTGACTACATGAGCATCAGGATAGTCACGCTCGAAATCTAGAATATTGCGGATGTCTGCGCCACGCCATTCATAGATCGACTGATCATCATCGCCTACCACACAGATATTCTTACTCCTTGAGGCAAGGAGTTTCACGAGGACATACTGTGCATGGTTAGTGTCCTGATATTCGTCTACCATAAGGTACCTAAACCTGTCTTGCCACTTTCGGCAAATCCCGGAGTGCTCTCGCAGGACGCGTACGGCAAGCATTATCAGATCATCGAAGTCCAGAGCATTGCCGCGCACAAGGATGCGTTGATAGGCCTCGTAGATCTGTGCTATTGTCCGAGTCCTCGGGTCGCGCGCACCAGCCATGTATTCCTCGGGACCTGTCAGCTCATTCTTGGCTGAACTTATGGCCGAAAGAACTGACTTGGGCTTGAACATATCGCCTGAGATGTTAAGATCCTCGAGGCACTTCTTAATCGCCGTCGTCTGGTCAGATTCGTCCAGTATCGTAAAGCTCCGCCTGTACCCAAGGACGGCTATGTCCTCTCTCAGCATTCTTGCGCACAGCGAATGGAATGTGGATATCCACATAAGGTCCGCACGCGGCCCAATGAGCTCTCTGACTCTACTTTTCATCTCGTCAGCGGCCTTGTTGGTAAAAGTCACGGCGAGTATGTTGTAGGGCGGCACATTTTTCTCTGAAATCAGATAGGCCGCTCTATGAGTAAGAACCCGGGTCTTGCCGCTCCCTGCTCCAGCAAGGATGAGGAGGGGGCCGTCGACATAAACGACGGCCTCTCGCTGCGGTTTATTCAACTCGCCTAGAAGATCTGCGCCCATGCGCCTATTCCTCCAGGAGGGCTATTGCTTTTCGTATTCGGGCCAACGATCGGTCGCGCCCAAGCAGCACAAGGCTCTCGAAAAGAGGCGGAGTGACCCGAGAACCGGTGACGGCAATCCTCACAGGCATAAGCAGCTCGCCCGCTTTCCAACCAAACTCAGCGGCTGTAGATCTCAACGCCTTCTCTATCGGCTCGTGCTCCCATGCAGACACCTTCTCCAGTGCACCAGCTGACGCCTGAAGGCCGCGCCCAATGTCAGCGTAGGAGAATTTGGCCTTGGTCTTCAGTGCATCGCGGCTAAGCTCTACGTCATCGACGAAGAGGAATCCGAGCAAGTCGGGCGCCTCCGTAAGCCTGCCTATTCTGTCGGTGATGAGAGAGACTGCCCGCTCGAGATAGTCAGTATCGCCAACTCGGTACCCTGCGGCCTCCATGAAAGGACGAACCCTGGATGCCAGGCCAGGCACGGTAAGGCTTCTTATATAAACGCCATTGAACCAATCCAGCTTCTTTATGTCGAACACCGCATCCGACTTCGACAATGTATCGACGGAGAATGCCTCCACTAGCTCATCCATGCTGAATATCTCCTGGTCTGTACCGGGATTCCAGCCGAGAAGCGCAAGGAAGTTATTTAGAGCCTCGGGCAGATAACCCATCTCCCTGAACTCTCCAATGTACACCGCCCCTGCCCTCTTCGATATCTTGGTCCGGTCTGGGTTGAGCATCAGGGTCAGGTGCCCGAATTCCGGGGGCTCCCATCCCATCGATTGATAGACACATATCTGATCGAACGTATTAGTCAGGTGCTCCACTGCCCTGAATACATGGGTCATCTCCATGGTGTGCTCGTCCACAACAGTAGCGAAGTTGTACACAGGAGTGCCATCGGACTTGAAGATGATGAAGTCGCCCCGCTCCGACATGTCCTTCTTCTGATGGCCGCGGATCAAGTCGACGAAAGACAGGGTGTCATCAGGGACACGAAGCCTTACGACAGGCTTTCTTCCTTCCGCCTCCAGCCTGGCGCGGTCTGCAGCGCTCAAGTTCCTGCACTTTCCGGAATACCGGGGAGGCTTACTGGCAGCCAACGCCGCTTTGCGCTCCTCCTCAAGCTCGGAGGGGCTGCAGTAGCAGTAATAGGCCTTGCCCTCTGAAATCAGCTTCTCCACAGTCTCCTTGTAGGTATCCATCCGCTCAAGCTGGCGATAGGGATCGTAAGGCCCTCCTATGTCCGGCCCTTCATCCCACTCTATGCCCAGCCACCTGAGGCCTTCAAGTACGCCCTCCTCCGACTCCTTGGTGCTTCGCTCAAGGTCGGTGTTGTCGATTCTGAGCACGAATGTGCCCCCGTATTTACGGGCAAAAAGCATGTTGTACAGGGCAGTGCGGGCCGTCCCCACGTGGCAGTTGCCTGTGGGCGAGGGCGCAATCCTAACCCTTACTTTTCCCTCTCTAGACGATATTGAGTCCGCATTCATCGGTCCAAAGTCAGCTCCTCTTCACTACGCTGTCGCGCCTGTGAAATTCAGCTTAGCCGTCTTGATGGCAGGCGCCCGGTATATCCCGCGACCGCCGACAACCGGCAACAGCTCCGTATCGCGCGACATGGCAACTATGTTCACAAAAATCCCGTCAAGTATTGAATCAGTAAATCTCAAGTTCCGCAACGGCCGAACTATGCGGCCATCTTCAATGAGGTAGGTCCCATCCCTTGTCATGCCGGTGAAGATCGTCTTCATCGGGTGCACAGGGTTAGTGTAGTTGAACCGGGTCACGTAGATTCCCCGCCTGGTGTCTGCCACCATTTCCTCAAGGGACGATTCGCCAGAGCGCATCACGAGGTGCAACGGATATCCACCACGGAGACCGCCGCCAGCAAGAGCATGCCCTGTCGACTCCGCCTCTCCCTTCTTTGCAGCAGTTCTGTCGAAGATCATGCCCGACGCGACTCCGCGCTCAATGAGCATTACGGGGCGTCGCGGAACTCCCTCGAGATCGAAGGGGAGCGGCAGCAATCCCGGATCATGCCAGTTGTCTTCGATCGTCACCATATCAGAAGTCACCCTGGAACCGATTCGCCCACTGGCCCAACTTCTACCCTCTATGAATGATATCCCATTGATGCCCATGCTCGCCAGGGTGCCCATCATGTCGACTACCGCAGCCGGTTCAAGCACGGCTTCGTATACGCCAGGCTCTACGTCGCCAGGGCCTCTCGAGGAGAGACACTTCTCAACAGCCTTCTCCCCAATGCTCTGCACATCCAGGTCGCAGACGCACCGCGATGCCGCTTCGGCATGGCCTGACCCCGCATCAGATTCATACCCAGTCATGACAACTGTGCTTATCGCAGAATCCGTCCCTTGCATCCATGCATGAACGCCCCTGGAATTTGCAATTGCCGTACCTGTAACACGGGTGCGAAGCGCACCGGACGCAAGGAGTTGGTGCATGTCGGCCAGGGCTATGATTTTCTGAACAGCCTCCGCTCTTTCCCGCGATGAGAAGGACGCTGTGCCCTCATCGTAACCATCAGCTTCCTCGTATGTTGCAGGCCCTGCCAGGCCCGGAAAATCCGGATTCTCGGGCTGAACCATGGCAGTTTCCACCGCTCGCGCCGCAGCTTCCTGAGCAGCCTCCAGAGTCAGCTGATTGGTCGTTGCCCACCCCTCGCGGGTGCCGCAAACAGCGCGGATAAGCAACATGGAGGATACTACCGAAGTGTTCTGATGGATCTCGGAGTTCGCAAACCTGGTCAGGTTGTCAACCTCACACCTGAGCACTGCTTCAGCAGCATCGGCTCTGCAGGCTGAGATTGCTGCCTCAACTACTTCCCTCGCGCGCTCCTCGCCTACCATCTTCCGACACCTACCTTTACGTTCCTGAACCTTGCAGGCGCAGTGCCATGTCCAACCAGCATGACCTGGCTGGGTTCGCCCTTCCCGCAGTTTGGCACGCCCCAAAGCACCCATTCATCCGGCCCGGCGATGCCATCGCAGGAATTCCAGAACTCGGGAGTGATACCCGTGTAGGTTGGGTTCTTCACCATCTCGGCAAGCTGGCCATTGCGTATCCGCCAGCCGATCTCTGTTCCGAATTGGAAGTTCAGACGCCTATCGTCAATGCTCCAGCTCTTTATCCCGTCCATGAATATGCCGTCATCGGTGCCGCGAATGAGGGATTCAAGGGTTTCATCTCCCGGTTCAAGGCATATGTTGGTCATCCGTATGATGGGCATTCTGTCCCATCCACTCGCTCTCATGCAACCATTGCTGACCCTGCCAAGCCTTGCGGCTGTCTCCCTCGACATCAGATATGCCTCAAAGATGCCTTCCCTAACCAAATCGGTTCTGCCAGAGCGAACCCCTTCATCATCATACGCAAAAGTGCCAAGCCCTCCGGGAATCGTTGAATCAGCATAGAGGTTGACCAGGTCAGATCCGTACCTGAAATCTCCCAGCTTGTCAGGGACGAGGAAGCTTGTTCCCGCATAAGACGCTTCGCTGCCGTAGACTCGATCCAATTCCGTGGGATGCCCGCACGATTCATGTATTTGAAGCGCAAGCTGATTCGTTCCCAGTATCAAGGTTGTCTCCATCTCCGGGCACTGCTCGGCCGAAAGGAGAGCCTGGGCCTGCTTGCCAGTCTCAGCAGCAGCTCCTGCAATATCGATCTCCTCTATCCATTCATATCCTGCCTGCCTCACATTGCCCTCAAAGGTTCCTGGATACGATCTGACCTGCATTTCTCCATTGCCCAGAGCTATGGCACGAACGCCGGCCGAAGTCACAGTGGTTCTCTGCCGTATCCGCGCCCCTTCACTGCTGGCATATGACTTATCGTCCCTTCTTGCTCTCATGTATGCCGCAGCATAACGAACATCGCTCCCACCCGACCTTGCGCGACTGCAGGCCTCCCTCAAAAGGTCGACCTTCCGGGCCCTAGGCACTGACCAGGGATCTATGGCGCATGGAGACTCCCATTCAGCCACTACGGGATCGAGCGGTGCAAGAACGACATCGCGCTTTTTCACCGTTGCGCTTGCCTTTGCAATCGCCGCAGCCTCTTCAGCAACTCTGGCAGCTTCGCCCTCGCTCATGACGGAGCTTGCAGCGAACCCCCATGCTCCATTTACAAGAGCCCTTACGCCTATGCCATGCGACAGGCTGCTTGCAGCCTGTTCCACAAGGCCATTGCGGACAGAAAGCCCTTCTTCCTCTTGACGCAGGATTCGCACATCTGCATATCCTGCTCCAGCGGCACGGGCACTGTCGAGTGCGATCTCGAGTATCCTCAAACCATCACACCTCCCTGGATCGTCTGGCGTCACCGGCCTGGCACAGAAGAATGCCGGCCAGTATAAGAATGGCCCCAACGGACTGCTGAATATTGAAGCGCTCGTCCAGCCAGAGCCGGGCAAAGAAGGATGAGAACACCGGCTCTGTCTGAAGTATAAGTGCCGCCCTCGTAGGCGGCGTATACTTCTGCGCGGTAGTCTGAACAAGATAGGCAAGTGCGGTTCCCATAACCCCGAGATAAGCTACAGAGAGAATCAGATCCTTATCGAACTGAACTACCTGAACCATGTCGGATCCTGCAACCAGTATCGAGAAGACCGCAGCCCATACCATCTGAGTAACAGACAGGAGCAGCCCGTCCATGGCCGGCGAATAATGCCCGAGGAGAACTAGGTGAACGGCAAAGCAAAATGCACAGGCCAATACGAGAAGATCTCCATATGTCGGGGGCGATAGCCTATCCAGTGTAAGAAGACCGAGCCCGGCAGCTGCCACCCCAACACCTGCCATCTGATATGGCATGATCCGATTCCTCAGGAATTTCTGCTCGAGAAAGGGCGTGAACACCACGTGCATTCCTGTGATGAATCCAGCCTTGGACGCAGTTGTTCCCTGCAGTCCGTAAGTTTGGGCCAAAAATCCCAGCATAAGGGGGACCGCAAGCACAAACCCCGCCTTCCATAATTCCCGGTCCAATTTGTGCAGGCGCCTGCTGGCAATGAGCCCGAGAAGGATCGCTGCGAGGGTAAACCTTGCAGCAATGAAAGTGGCCGGATTCGTCTCGCCGACCACGCTCTTGACTATGGCGAAACTCGTTCCCCATATTACGCATATCCCCACCAGGCTTAGGTCGGCCAAAACTGACCTGTACGGCCGCAAACGCCACGATTTCAATTTCTATCCCTACTCCCACTCAATAGTGGCCGGCGGCTTCGGAGTAATGTCATAGACGACCCTGTTTACCCCGGGCACTTCATCGACAATCCTCCGGCTGATCTCCTCCAGGGTTGGATATGGGAGCCTGGCCCAATCGGCACTCATGCCGTCTGAGCTCTTCACCGCTCTGATGGCTATGGGGTAAGAATAGGTGCGATCGCTGTCGCTTACGCCCGTACTGCGGATTGCGGGAAGAACCGCAAAGTATTGCCATAGCTCAGCGGCCTCGGCAACCTTTCCGATTTCCTCGCGCACTATGGCGTCGGCCTCTCTTAGAACCGCCAGGCGTTCACGGGTCACCTCTCCGATGATCCTTACGGCCAATCCCGGCCCCGGAAACGGCTGCCTCATGACGATTGTGTCAGGAAGCCCCAACTCCTTGCCGATAAGGCGGACATCATCCTTGTAAAGTGTCCTGAGCGGCTCCACTAGCTCAAATCTGAGGTCTTCCGGAAGCCCCCCCACATTGTGATGGGACTTCACCTTCACTCCAGGCTTCTTGCTTGAAACGCTTTCGATCACGTCGGGCAAAAGAGTTCCCTGCACAAGATAGGGCACATGCCCCAACTTCTCGGATTCCTCTTCAAAGACTCGTATGAACTCTGTGCCAATGATCTTCCTCTTCTTCTCGGGATCGATCACGCCTTGGAGCTTGTGCAAGAATCGTTCCCGCGCATCCACAACCACAAGATTCATGTGGTAGTGGCCACGGAAAACCTTCTCCACGTCCTCAGCCTCGCCCTTTCTTAGCAGACCGTTGTCAACGAAGATGCATGTGAGATTGGCGCCTATGGCGCGGTGGACAAGCACCGCGGCGACGGATGAATCCACTCCGCCTGATAGGCCGCAGACGGCTCGCTCCGAACCGACCTGCTGTGATATCGCAGAAACCGCCTGGTCTATGAATGAGCGGAGGTCACCGCCCCCATGAAGCCTACGTGGATTCTCAGGATGTCTTTCTTTCATTGGTGTCAATGCTCCTCGTTCCATACATAATCCTTGGGCACGCCCACGAAAGGCAGGTTTCGATACTTCTCCCTGTAATCAAGGCCATATCCGACCACGAACTTGTCAGGTATCACAAACCCATTGTAGTCCGGAGTAACAGGCGCCTTTCTCCGGTCCGGCTTGTCAAGCAGCGTGCAGATCTTGACGGAAGCAGGCTTCCGGTTCTTCAAGGCTGAAACCAGATAGTTGAGGGTCAGTCCTGTGTCGACAATGTCTTCCACTATGAGGACGTGCCGGCCTTCTATGGGAACATCAAGATCCTTTATTATCTTCACGACTCCCGAGGATACTGTTGATGCCCCATAGCTCGTCACTGCCATAGTATCGATGCTAAGCGGAATGGATATGCACCTCATCAGGTCCGACATAAACACGAGGGCCCCTTTGAGGATGCACACCAAGAGTAGGTCTCGTCCCTCGTACTCCCTGGATATTATCCCGCCCATCTCTGCAACCTTGGCTTCTATCTGCTCTTTTGAAATTAGAACCTCCTGAATATCGTCGATAACATGCGTTGAGGGCTGCACTGACACCGGCCGATTCCTCCCATCAAGTTTGCAGGCCGGCCCAAAGACCTAATACGGACCGGCCTGGCACTGAACATATAAAAATGACCAAATCACCGTGGGCTACCCGAGGGAGGCTATCCCCCTGGCTTCATGCACATAATCCTTTGGCACAGAGATCGTGATGACTGCTGTCTTGTTGAAGGCCGCAGGTTTTTTGACGTCCACGACTTTCGCGTCACATATCTCCTGTCCGGCCCTGTCAGTTGCCCGTACAGCGGCTCCGCGCTCCGGAAGGGGCAGATACTCGTATGCCAACGTCACCCTGGCCTCATTCCCGGGCTCCGACAGGTCCTCGATGAAGATGGCTAGTCCTGGACAGACTGCGACGCATCGTCCACATCCCTTGCACTTCTCCTCGTCCAACACGGGAAGGTTCGTTATTGGGTCTCCAACAGAAATCGCGCCGAACGAGCAACCCGTTTCACAAGGATTGCAGGGGATCTCCTGAAGGCATTCGATGACTGCCACTGGGCCCTTCTCAGCCCTCAAGCTGCTCGGGCATCCTTTCGACGCCGCGACGTCTTCCCACCTAACAATCCCGTCCTTCTCGACGTCCTTCAGCAAACCTCTCACTCCTCTTTCCCACCATGAGCCTTTCTTATGACCCTTCTGTCATAGACCTTCGGTACAACACTCAAAACCGATTGGCGTGAACAGTACCTTACATCTTGCTCATAACCGATTCCTACCAAATAGGCGCCATGGTCACAGCGGAGCAGCTCATCTTCGATCGACTCTTTACGCTGCTGGTACAGAAGCGACGCCGCCCTGGCCGCATCTGACATCTCCGCACCCGTCTCCTCTGCGAGCCTTGTGGCCAGAAGCCCTGCGCACAGCGTATCTTCCATGCAGAACCTCCCGTCCTGCCCAGAGCAGACCAGGACAAAATCAGAGTCTTTGTAGGCTCTGCATGCCTCCATGACGGCATCAGCATTTAGGAAGCACGCCACAAAAATATCTCGTGCGACCCCATACTCCGTAATGGCATTGGTGCCATTGGTAGTTGCTATGATGATCTTCTTCCCGGCTACCCTCGGGCCATCATACTCCTGCGGAGAATTGCCAAGATCAAACCCTTCAACAGGAACTCCCCGCCGTTCTCCTCCAAGCACATAGTCGGATCTCTTGTATCCGTTGGCAAGCGCTATGGCCTCCTCTATGCTTTCTGCAGGAATAACCTCCTCACAGCCAGAAGCCAGTGCAGTTACAATTGTGCTCGTAGCTCTTAGGACATCGATTACTACAACTACCGATCGAGATGCGTCTTTGGCCAAGATCTCTCCTGGGACCAGTGAAACATCTATTCGCATTGCGGTTCTCCTTTCATTTCTGTGCAGAATCTTGAAGTGATCGAACGAGCGCCTCAATGCCTTCAGTGTCCGGATCCCAGTAAGCGCCCTTAAAGCGGCCCGGCAACGTTGCAGAGTCTATCATGCCAGACCGAAGCTTCCTTAGACGCCAGCCCACGGAAATCATCTCTCTGGTCGTAAGATCAGTATCACTATACTCGTCGACTATGCGCAGAATCTTTGGATAGGCAAAGATGGCCCGGAAGGTCGCAGCCTCCCTGATGAGCGCTTTCACGAACTCCTGCTGGCGCACGGTTCGAGATATGTCTCCCAAAGCATCCTGCCGGTACCTGACAAAACTGAGAGCCGTCTCCCCATCCATATGATAAACGCCGGGTTCCAGGTCAACGGAGTATGAACCTGCCCTGTCCACATATTTCATCCGCCTGTCGACCGTTATCTCCACGCCTCCCAGCACATCTACTAAGTCGACAAACCCTCCAAAGTCCACAGTGACATGTCTGTGAACAGGCAAACCCACAAGGTCTGAAACAAGCTGGCGAGCTAGGTCCACCCCTCCTTCTGCAAAAGAGGAGTTTATCCGGCGCCTGCTCCCGCTGGGGAATCTCACAAGCGTGTCCCGGGGAATCGAAATCAATGACACTTGGCATGAATTCTTGGCTACTGACAACAACAGGATAGTATCCATCCTGCCCGGCGCCGAAACGACATCCCCCTCACGGGTGTAACTTCGGTCTTCGCCTAAAATGAGCACATTGAAGAGCCCATCTTCCGCAGGCAGAGATGTGTAGTGGGAGAAGAGCACGCAGCATGCAACCACGGCTCCAATTATGACTATAGCCCAGATTCGGCCCGTATTGGAATGCTGGGTGTTGGCATCTTGCCTGGCCATACGCTCTCCAACTTCAGACATAATACCTACTCCTTAAATAACGAGAAACCCTGCTAATCTATTTCTACAGGCACCCGGTGTATCCTGCTGCCTCTGGCCTGGCCGCTGCAGTGCTGAAGACTGGTCAACACGGCACCCGGTTCGGCGTTGGTTGACAAGGGAGACACCTCTCCGGCCCTATGCCTGAAATACCCTGCCGAGGCTATCATCGCCGCATTGTCAGTGCACAGGCTGAGCGGAGGATAGTGAACTTCGAGAGCGCTTTTCAAGGCTAGGGCCGTCAGGGCCCCTCTCAAGGCCTGGTTCGCCGCAACACCACCCGAAACCCCGATGGTCCTTGTTCCGACAGAAGCTGCGGCTCGATGAACTCTCGTAACAAGCTCATCTATGGCCGCCTTCTGGAACCCTGCAGCTACATCAGGGTAGCTTATCTTCTCGCCCCTTTGCCTTGCACTATGGATGTAGTTTATGACCGCAGTCTTCAGTCCGCTGAAGCTGAAGTCTAGTGGGCTATCTTCCACCTCGGTGCGGGGAAACGATATGAGGTTCGCATTGCCTGACTTCGCAAGCTGCTCAAGTGCAGGACCGCCCGGATACGGAAGGCCCATGACCCTGGCAACCTTGTCGAAGGCCTCGCCCGCGGCATCGTCTCTTGTGCGTCCGAGCACTTCGTAGCACCCATGATCGCGCATGGCGATGAGCTCGGTATGGCCGCCTGACACTGTAAGGCATAACACAGGGGGATCCAGGTCAGGATGGGCAAGGAAGTTGGCATATATGTGACCTTCTATGTGGTTTACGCATACTAGCGGCTTCCCCAGGGCATATGATATCCCCTTTGCCGCCGAAAGGCCAACCAGCAAAGCGCCGACCAGGCCCGGACCGTAAGTCACTGCAACGGCGTCAACATCTTCAAGGGCGATCCCCGCCTGCCCAAGAGCCTCATCGATTACTGTAAGGATTGCCTCGACGTGCCGACGAGAAGCGATCTCAGGGACAACCCCGCCAAACTTGCGGTGCACCTCTATCTGGGACGCAACTACCGAAGAGAGCATTTCACGGCCCTGGCGCACGACAGCAGCTGCTGTCTCGTCACAACTGGTCTCGATGCCAAGGATAATTCCACGTTCATTCATTCTCTGCTGCATTCCCTTCATCCTCAATCATCGCGAGGCGCCCGGGCATGTCTTCAAGCCACATCACCAGAGCATCTTCATGATCGTCAATGTAATATCCGGGCCTGACCCCGGCTGCCACGAAACCCAGGCTCCGATAAAGCTCCTGGGCAGGAAGGTTTGACAGCCTCGTCTCCAGAGTCATCCTCGTGGCCCCCAGGCAAACCGCGGTTTCCATCAACGACTTCATGATCGCACGCGCAATCCCTTGTCTTCTGTATTCGGGATGGACTGCAACGTTGGTTACATGGGCTTCGTCAAGGATGAGCCACATCCCGCCATATCCCAACACAACCCCGTTCGGGTCTCTCACCACAACATACCTGGCTTGCTCATTCCTCAGCAGCTCGTCTACGAATGCGTGCCTGCTCCATGGAATTGAGAATGACAGGCGCTCGATCTGCAACACTTGGTCTATGTCATTTAGACTCATGGGCGAGGGAGGCAGTTCCATCCGGCCGAATCTCCTTCCGGGAGAACTTGACCTCAGCCTCAGTGGGGCGAAGGTACATGGGCACTACATGGGCGGGATCTCCACCTTCTCCGCGCTCCAGCATCTCCATGCCCAACATCCCTACCTGCGCCGGACGGAGAATCCCCAGAGCCGCCGGGGGCACAACTCCGCGGTCAGGAAGGGCAGAAAGCAGAGCGTCAGAGTATGCAAGAGCACCGTCTCCCGTGAAAAGGACACGGCCCCCATCCAGGCCTGCCGCTCCAAGGATTTCAGAGATAGGACGCACAGAATACTCCGATATCCGCGTTGCCGCCCTGAGGCTCAAGGAAGGCTTGTAACACGCGGAGTAGCAACGCTCATGGCGTGCATCGATCATGGACCACACCTCTCGGAATCCAGGGCTGTGCCCGTATGCGAGGGCATCCAGTGCCGAAACACCCACTAAAGGAATCCCAAGAGCGTACGATATGCCCTTGGCCGCAGCCACACCTATACGGACTCCTGTGAATGAACCAGGCCCTATTCCGCATGCTATGGCGTCAAGGTCGCCTGGAACGATATCAGCCCCTGAAAGCGTAGCATTGACCGACGACATGAGCCTCTCGGAGTGTGTCGCCTTGACGTTCAAGATGTGCTCACCTACAAGCACTCCACCGTCAATGAGGGCTACACCTCCAACCATGGTAGATGTATCTACAGCGAGGATCAACACGTCCTCATCTCCTCCAACAGTCGCCGGTATCTTTCCCCGTGCGGAATGAAAACAAGCTCTCGGCAAAGTTCCCCTGGCCCGTACATGATCTTAACAACAAGTCTATCATGCTCTCGTAACGGGGTGTACACCTCCGGCCATTCTATGATGGCAACACCGCCACCCCAGATGTACTCATCAAGGCCTGCATCTTCCACTTCATCACTGGAAGTGAGCCGGTACAGGTCAAGATGGTACACCTTAAGGCGCCCAGGGTATTCCTGTGCAAGCACAAAGGTGGGGCTAGATACCGATGCCGCATCTATGCCCAGGCCTCGCGCAATTCCCCGTGCAAGGCACGTCTTGCCTGCCCCCAAATCGCCTTCAAGGCATATGATGTCCCCCGGTTTCAGCACTCTGCCCAAACCGCAGCCCAGGTCAGCCGTTTGCTCCGCGGAGTGCGACACAAACCGCAAGTTGCCACCTACATCCATGTTCAACCCGAATTCCCTCGCAATACATTTGTCCCTTGTTCGAAAGCGCACAGTCAAACCGCCAGAGATGATTGGCCTTCCGTCAGCTCAAAACATGGAGTGATTTCGCCTACAACCTCTTTTCGGCAGTTGCGGATTGGAGCCACAACCGAGGTCTGTTCTTCATTGAGCATTTCAGGGCCTGCAATATCCAACAAGCGCAGAACCTCCATGACCGAAGTCTGCAGTCCTCTAGACCCTCCATCCTCGATCTTGACCGCTATTCCTATCCCAAGTCGCGGAACACCTACACAGAAAAGGCCCTCAGCGCCACCCTTGGCAAAAACCGTGCCCCCGCAATTTCGCATGAGGTTGGACCCGAAATCTGACGAGCCCCCTATCATCTCCGGATACTCAATCATCGCGGAAGTCATCCGCTGCGCCGAATCTCTAAAGCATTCAGGCAACGCCCCGGGGTCAGCCAGTCGTGCGTATGCGTAGGCCATATTGGCAATGGGCATTCCAAAAACGACAACTCCGCATCCGTCTACTCCCCGCACAACTTTTTCAGGTGGAAGCCCCGAAACCTCTGCAACTGCCTTCCACATGTTGACCTGAACCGGGTTTTCCCTATCCAGGTAGTTATCTATGGGATATCCGTTGTGCATCGCATAGGCAAGCATCCCCGCATGCTTGCCCGAGCAGTTGTTGTATACCGGCGTGACAGAAATGCCCTCCTTAACAAGGCGAGCAGCCTGCATCCGGTTTGTGGGCATGTGCACTCCGCACTTCAGGCAAGATTCTTCCAGGCCTATCTTGCCCAGAATGCTCATTACAGCTTCTACATGGCAGTCCTCTCCATGATGCGATGCGGCCATCACCGTAAGCTCCCTGTCATTGATGGCATAGCGGTCTACGGCTCCTGATTCAATAATAGGCAGCACCTGGAGAGGTTTCGCGGAAGACCTAAAATAGGTGACGTACATAGGGTTACCAGCCTGCCACAGCACTTTGCCTCTGGAGTCGACAACTGCTATGTGGCCCCTGTGGAGGCTCTCAACCAGTTCTCCTCTGGAAACTGACACTAGCGGCGTAGACATTGTCGGCAATTCACTACACTCCCCGTACGGCATTGACGAATTCGTTGAACAACGATAACGACTGCGGATCTTGCTCCGCAAGGCCTTCTGGGTGCCACTGGACTCCAACCGCAAACCGGGAATCCGATTTTTCTATCGCCTCCACCACTCCATCGTCAGCTACGGCAGTCACTGAAAACCCTGGAGCCACAGGACCGACGGCTTGATGGTGAAAGCTGTTCACCCATATTGTCTCTTGGCCGAATATTCGAAAGAGCATTGAATCATGTGCAAGTCTGACGCGATGAGTAGGATGCCACCTGGGCGCAGAAACCCGATGTGCATGGGCACCATCCACGCATCCAGGAATATCTTGGATAAGTCCTCCCCCGGCTGCGACGTTGAGTATCTGCGCTCCCCTGCATATCCCCAGGATCGGGATATCAAGCTCCAGCGCAGCTAAGGCGAGAGCCATTTCGAACTCATCGCGCACGGGGTTGATAGCGCCTATTTGGGGATGAGGATGGGTCTCCCCATAGAGCCTGGGATCGACATCATCTCCGCCTGTAAGCAATAACCCGCGTGCACAGGATAGCACCTCGCGGGCAACTCCGGCGGGATCCGCACATCCAAAGGTCGGCGCAGCCAGCAGGGGGGTTCCGCCCGATCTGTATATCGCCTTCACGTAATCAATCCCAACAGCAACTTTGCCGCTCGTGCCGGATTCGCAGTCGCTCGAGACCAAGCATACAGGCGTCACAAGAGTTCACCTCGGCAGTACATGATAATCCCGGCCTCGCAGCATGGCCGGGTGAGATCAGATTCAGATTTCGAGGAGGCCCAGGCTGATCTCAGCCGCCCTGTTCACCCTCTTCATGACTTCGTCGTCGAGAGTGCAAATGCGGTTCCGCAGGCGCACCTTGTCTATGGTGCGCAACTGCTCCAGGAGAACAACAGAATCCATGACAAGATACCCTTGCCCGGCGGGAAGTTCCACATGAGTAGGAAGCTTCGCCCGCTTAATTCTGGAAGTCAACGCAGCAACTATTGTAGTTGGGCTGTAGTAGTTACCAACATCATTTTGGACCACCAATACAGGGCGCAGCCCTCCTTGTTCAGACCCGATTACTGGATTGAGATCAGCATAAAACACATCGCCCCGTCTTATCTCCAAACTAGTCACCGCCTGCAAGGAAGCTTTCATAGACAGCTAAGGCCTCGTCGTCGGCGGCAGCGCACTCACGCGCCATCTCCAGATTGATCGAGGCCATGTCAGTATATCCATATGCCAGCTTCTCGCGCAGGCTGGAACGAGCCTGTTGGGACAAGTACGACCTCATTGCATCACGCACAACTTCGCTCCGGTTGCGGCCTGACTGCTTCGCGCATACGTCCAGTTCCTCCAGGAGCCCAACTGGCACGCTAACCACAATCTTTCTAAGAAGCGTCATGGTGAACACCCCCACCAAAGCTGTGCCTGCTGATATATGTTCACATACAAGCCAATTATATATTCGTAAACATTTGACTGTCAACCTGAGGAACGCTTGGAAAAGAGCCTGCAATTACCCTTCTCAGCTGGGCAGCCTCCCGACTCGCCCCAGGCATGGCCCACCTTGAAAACAATGGCGTCTCAATTGCTGGAGCCTTGCATTGAACACTGACAGTCATCTGTCATCTGTCATCGGCCACGTAAACTCGGGGCACACGTTTGCTTATGGCGCAGACTACCTCGTATCCTATGGTTCCTGTAGCCCTGGCGATCTCTTCAGCAAATATCCTCTCCTCTCCCTGGGCGCCAATGAGCACCACTTCGTCGCCCACCTTCACGTCCGCATCAGGCGGCAGCGAAACCATAACTTGATCCATACAAACCCGGCCTGCTATGGGGCACCGTCGCCCCCCTATCAAAACCTCGCCCACATTGGAGAGTGCGCGCGGATAACCGTCAGCATAGCCAACCGGCAGGGTTGCAATGAGCTCAGGCCCTGATGTAACATACGACGCCCCGTAGCTTATCGGAGTTTCAGGCCTAACCAGCTTGATGTAGGACACCCGGGTATGAAATGACAGAGCGGGCGTCCAGGGTTCTGAGGGCGCAACTGTTCCCAGAGGCGAAAGGCCGTACATGATTCCCCCAACCCGCACCATATCATAGAATGTTTCCGGCAAAGTGAGCGCGGCAGCGCTATTTGCAGCGTGGCGAATGGGAATATCATATCCCTCTGCGCTCAGCTTGCTTCCTAGCTCATCAAATTGCTCGAGTTGCCGGCGTGTCATGTTCAAGTTGCTCTCTGCGCAGGCCAGGTGCGTGAAGATCCCTTCTATCTCGATCCCAGGCAGCTTTGCCACATGCCTGACGAGGCCGAAAGTTGCAGTCGGCGAAAGCCCAAGCCTGCCCATGCCTGTGTCTACCTTTACATGCACCTTGGCCCTCTTGCCAAGCACTACCGCAGCATCCGAAAGCATGTCGGCCGACTCATAGGATGCCACTGTGGCAGTCAGCCCATACTTGACCAAATCAAGCGCCTGCCACGGAAATGGGCTCTCCATGAAGAGTATGGGAGCGGCTATTCCCGCCCTTCGAAGAGCAACACCCTCTTCTACAAGGGCTACTCCAAGAAAGGAAACCCCCTCTTCAAGGGCACGGATAGCGACTGGCGCAGCCCCATGTCCATATCCATCTGCTTTGACTACTGCGAGAATCTGCGTATCAGGAGGCAATGCTGATTTGATGTGCCTCAGGTTCCTTGCAATGCTCCTCGTATTAACCTCTACCCACGTTGGCCTCATTCCGGGCTGATACACGGCTTGCAGCGGGGCTCACCGCCTTTCTTTGCATCGGGCGCTCCTTACTGGCATCATCTCCCACAGCCCGGCAGATTCCTCGACAGTATCATGATATGCCTTTGGGATACGAAGCAATATGTCACGCGCAACCATTCCATTTACACCAACTTCAAGCGCAGCAATATCCCCGGCCAGGCCGTGTAAGAACACAGCGGCAAGCGCCGCCCGCACTGAGGGGACTCCCTGCGCCAACAATGATCCAACAACTCCCGATAGCACATCTCCTGAGCCGGCCGTAGCCATGCCAGGATTGCCTGTCGGGTTAAGGTAAGCAACCCCGCCAGGAGTAGCCGTCACAGTCCGGGCACCCTTGAGCACAACAACAGCTCCGAGTAGATGCGCCGCGCGTCGGGCCCAGCCCAGCCTGTCATCGTTTATTTCTTCGGTCCTCGCTCCTGTAAGGCGACTCATCTCCCCCGGGTGCGGCGTCAGGATGAGAGGAGCTGCCGCTTGCCCAGGAATGTCCAGCCTCTGTCTATTATACACATCT
>LSQX01268063.1_pt4 | contig 25587 bp, 26 predicted proteins | sample 654561 | NCBI WGS metagenome assembly LSQX01 (sample SAMN04489861, study PRJNA283612) | anaerobic digester metagenome | isolation source: 4 biogas reactors fed with cattle manure at either 37C or 55C with and... | place: Denmark: Kongens Lyngby | collected 2014 | reverse complement strand
CAGGCTTGTGACAGGGGCTCAATGTTGGAGGATTTCACGTTAAATGGCTCAAGCATGAACGCGCAGGTACGGGATAGAGCAGGCAGGGAGGGCGGCCCGTACACCGTTGTATCGGGCCGTGAGGTGGGTGTTACTCCACCACGCCCGTCACCCGCACCCGGCGGTCGGCAGCAGTAGAGATTGGAGCCACAGCGGGCTGACGGGCCAGTACCCAGTCATCGATATGGTTTTTCAGGGCAATTAACAGGCCCATTACCAGAAAAGCACCGGGTGGCAAAATGGCCAGCAGGAAACCCTGATAATTCTCAAACACTACCCATTGCCAGTTGGCAGCCACGGGGCCCAGCAGCAAGTGCATGTTGGCAAACAGCATGCCGGTTCCCAGTAGTTCGCGAATCATGCCAATGGCCAGCAGCACCAGTGCAAAACCCAGCCCCATGATGAAGCCGTCATAGGCGGAGCTGGCCACGCTGTTCTTTGCGGCAAAGGCTTCGGCCCGGCCCAGGATGATGCAGTTGGTGGTAATCAGCGGAATGAACACGCCAAGAATCATGTACAGCTGGTAGGTGTAGGCCTGCATCAGCAACTCGATGCAGGTGGTCAGTGCGGCAATGATCATCACAAATACCGGCAGGCGGATGGCTGGCGTGACCGCATGGCGAATCAGCGATACGGCAGCGTTGGAGCAAGCCAGCACCAGCAGGGTGGCGATGCCCAGGCCCAGGGCGTTGACGGTGGAGTTACTGGTGCCCATCAACGGACACAGGCCCAGCAGCTGGACCAGTCCGGGGTTGTTTTTCCACAGGCCGTTGACGGTCAGTTCCTTGTAATTGACGCTCATGGCAAGTCCTCCGGCTGCTCGCTGGCCAGTGCCGACGCGAACAGTTGTTCATGGTGGGCATCGTAAAACTGCAGCGCCTTGTGTACCGCCCGCACGACGGCGCTGGGGGTAATGGTGGCACCGGCAAACTGGTCGAACTCCCCCCGGTTCTTTTTCACCTCCCAGCGCTCGCTGGGCGGGTTGTTCAGGCTGCGCCCGGTCAGGCTGTAGATCCAGTCGCTTTTGCTGGTTTCAATTTTATCACCCAGCCCCGGGGTTTCCTTGTGCTCCAGTACGCGCACACCCGCCAGGTTGCCGTCGGCCATGATGCCAACCAGCAGGCGGATGCTGCCGCTGTAGCCGTCCGGTGCGGTGGCCTGCAAAATGATGGCACTGGGCCGGTTATCCAGAAAGGCCAGATAGGCCGGCTGTGCAGTGCGGTTGCCCAGCAGCGGGTCATCCAGCACCAGAGTGTGTTCCAGCAGGTTGTTGTCGTAGCTGCCGGCAGGCAAAATTTCGGCCAGGGCCTGCAGCTGGGCCTGCGCGCGGGCGTCGTCAATGCGGCTGACGGTACCCTGCTGGATCAGGGCCACAATGGCCACGGTGATGGCGGCAAACAGGCCCAGCGCGGTGGCGTTTTTGCGGATGGAGCGCGGCATGCTGTCTGCGTTGGTCATCACTGGCCCTCCGTGTTGAAGCCGCGTCTGGCTTTGTCATGCCCGTAGACTCGTGGCCGGGTAAAGTAGTCCAGCGTGGGCGCGCAGAGGTTCATCAGCAGCACCGAGAAAGCAATGGCATCCGGGTAACCGCCCCAGCTGCGGATAATGTAAATCAGCACACCGGCGCCGATGCCGAACAGCAGGCGGCCACGGGTACTGGTGGCACTGCTGACCGGGTCGGTTATGATGAAAAAGGCACCCAGCATGGTGGCACCGCTGAACAGGTGAAACAGCGGTGAGCCGTTCGACTCCGAGCCGCTGCCGCCCCAGAATACCAGGCTCATGACGAACAGTGCCGCCAGCATGCCGACCGGTGCGTGCCAGGTGTAAACGCGCTTGTGCAGGAGCCACAGGCCACCGAGCAGGAAGGCCAGGTTGGTCAGCTCGCTGTCCAGGCTGGACAACCAGCCAAAGCCGTTGTAACCCTGCCAGAGCTCGTCGAGAGTCAGGCCCTGATTGTTTTTCAGGCTGTCCAGCACGGTGGCCTGGCTCCAGCCGTCCAGCCAGGGTGTACCGGCGAACATGTGGGCCAACCCGCCCTGCAGGGTTACGGCGTGGGCAGCCGGCCAGCTGGTCATCTCGACCGGGAAGGAAACCAGCACCACCACATAACCGAGCATGGCCGGGTTGAACGGATTTTGCCCCAGTCCGCCAAACAGCTGCTTGCCAAACACCACGGCAAAACCGGTGGCGACCAGCAGCAGCCACCAGGGTGACCAGGGCGGCAGGGCCAGCCCCAGCAATACGGCAGTCACCAGTACGCTGTAGTCTTTCAGATAAAACATTACCGGACGCTGGCGCAGTTTCAGGACCAGGCTTTCAAAGCCGGTGGCAAACAGGGCGCACAACAGCACGTTGAACAGTGGACCCAGACCGAAGAACCAGCAGGACACCAGCAGACCGGGAATGGCTGCCAGAATGACACGCAGCATCAGGTTGCGCGTGTGATCCTTGCGTACGGCATGGGGTGAGGTGACTTGAGTTAAAAACATGAAAACTCCGGTTATTCACTGGCCATTGCGGGCCCGGCTTCTGCTGTGGACAGAGCTTGTTCGGCGTTGGCCAGGGCTTCGCGCAGCGCACCCAGTTCCTCTTCGGGCGCTTCGGCCCGTTCGGCTTTTTTCAGTGCAGCTTTGGCCATGGCCAGTTCGATCTTGGCTTTTTTGGCGGCTTCGCTCAGGGCCGGCTTACCGGTTTTGTCGGTTTTTTCCGGGGCGGCTACTGTAGCCGGGGCTGTTTTGGCTTCGGCCTCGGCCAGTGCCTGTTGTGCGCGGGCGGCGGCGGCCCGCAGCTGCTCGACCTGGGCATGCAGCTCGGGTGTGTCGTGCTGGGCCAGCTGTTTTTCTGCTTTGCCCAGCGCCACACGAGCCATGCTGGCTTCGATTTTCAGCTTTTTCAGTGCATCGGCCGACGGACCGTCAGCTGCTGGTGCAGGTTTGGCTGCAGCAGCCTGCTCTCTGGCCGCCTTGGCTTTAGCCATGCGCTCGGCGCGGGCCTGGCGTTCGGCAGCTTTGCGCTCTTCTTCCAGGCGCAGACGCTCCTGGCGGAACTCGAAGCGCTGGCGGGCGTGTTCAGCTTTGGCCTGCTTTTGCTGCTGTTCGCGAATGTCGGCCTTGGCTGAGCGGTAGTACTGCACCAGCGGGATTTTTGAGGAACAGACATAGGAGCAGGCGCCACACTCGATGCAGTCAAACAGGTTGTTGGCCTGCAGTTGTTCGTGATCCCCCCCTTGAGCGTAGAACAGTAGTTGCTGTGGCAGCAGGCCGGCAGGACAGACCAGCTCGCACTCGCCGCAGCGGATGCAGGGCAGGGCCGGTTCGGGTGCAGGCATTTCCTGTTCGGTACTGGCTATCAGGCAGTTGGTGGTCTTGATCGCTGGTGCATTCAGGTCGGCCAGGCTAAAACCCATCATTGGGCCGCCAACAATCACCCGGTTCAGCTGCTTGCGTTCAAGGCCGGCCAGCTCCAGCAATTCGTTGACCGGGGTGCCAATCAGGCACTCCACATTCATTGGCTGTTGCAGGGCAGCACCGGTCAGGGTGGTAACCCGGGAAATCAGTGGCTGGCCCAAATAGACAGCATTGTGCACGGCGGCAGCCGTCCCCACGTTTTGGCAGACAATGCCGATGTGGGCCGGCAAACGGCCGGAAGGCACTTCCAGCCCGGTGATGATCTTGATCAGCTGGCGCTCGCCGCCGGACGGGTACAGGGTGGGAACAACCACCACATGCCAGTTGGATTGCTGGACAGCGTTTTGCATGGCGGCAACCGCTTCCGGTTTGTTGTCTTCAATGGCGACCACCACCTGGCGGGCCTGCAGCAGACGCTGCAAAATGGCACTGCCGGCCACGATGGCGGCTGCGCGCTCACGCATCAGCATATCATCCGCAGTGATGTAGGGCTCACACTCGGTACCGTTGATGATCAGGGTATCAATGCTGGACTGCTGGCCGCTGTGCAGCTTGGTGGCGGTGGGGAAACCGGCACCGCCCATGCCGCTGATGCCGGCTTGCCGGATGCGCTGCAACAGCTGTTCATCGTCCAGACTGGCGGGATCGGCCGGCTGGATGTCGGGGTGCCATTCATCTTTGCCGTCGGTGGCAATTTCGATGGCAGTGAATGTCTGGCCGGAAGCATGCGGATAGGGGGCCGCGCCAATGCGCTGTACGATGCCGGAGCTGGGCGCATGCACGGCCGCACCGAGGCCGGCAGGAAGGGCAATCAGCTGGCCTTTGTAAACCCGTTCACCTTCACTGACACAGGGTTCGGCCGGCTGGCCGATATGCTGCAGCAGCGGCACCACCAGTAGGGTCGGCAGTGGCGCTTGCCGGATTGGGCCGCTGGTGGATTGTGTTTTGTTTTCTGGCGGATGAATGCCGCCGTGGAATCTGTGCAAGGGCCAGTTGGCAGTCATGCCTGTACCTCCCTGTCGGTGGCAATCATCAGCAAGTCGGGTGTGCTGGCGGGCTGCTCCCATGCCCAGCTGCGCAGGTCGCCGGTTACCGGACGCATTTCGATGCAGTCCACGGGGCAGGGCTCGACGCAGAGGTCGCAGCCGGTGCACTCGCTGACGATTACGGTGTGCATCTGCCGTGCAGCGCCGAGAATGGCGTCCACCGGGCAGGCCTGGATGCACTTGGTGCAGCCGATACATTCGTCTTCGCGGATATAGGCAACCTGTACCGGTTTTTCGCCTTCTGCGGCATCCAGCGGTTCAGGCTCGACATCCAGCAGGTCGGCCAGTGCCTGGATGGTGGCTTCGCCACCGGGCGGACACTTGTTGATCTTGTCACCGTTGGCAATGGCTTCGGCGTAGGGGCGGCAGCCGGGATAACCGCACTGGCCGCACTGGGTTTGTGGCAACAGGGCGTTGATCTGGTCAACGATCGGGTTGCCTTCGACGCGAAAGCGGACGGCAGCGAAGCCGAGAATGGCACCAAAAAGCAGGCTCAGTACGGTCAGGGTGATGACCGCAATCAGGATCAGGCTCATAGCTTCACCAGTCCGCTGAAGCCCATGAAGGCCAGTGACATCAGGCCGGCAGTAATCATGCCGATGGCAGCGCCCTGGAAGGGTTTGGGAACATCTGACAGGCCGATGCGCTCACGCATGGCAGCAAACAGTACCAACACCAGGGAAAAGCCCAGACCGGCGGCAAAGCCATTGATGCTGGAGGCGACAAAGCCGTACTCGACGCGGTTGGCGTTGAGCAGCGCTACGCCCAGTACGATGCAGTTGGTGGTAATCAGGGGCAGGAAAATACCGAGCACACGGTACAGTACGGGACTGGTTTTTTGCACCAGCATTTCGGTGAACTGCACCACGACGGCAATCACCACGATAAAGCTGATGGTGCGCAGAAACTCCAGATCCAGAGGCCTGAGCACATAGGCCTGCAACAGGTAGCTGGCGATGGCGGCAAGGGTCAGGACAAAGGTGGTGGCCAGTGAAAGACCGATGGCGGTTTCAATTTTTTTGGAGACGCCCATAAAGGGGCACAGGCCCAGAAACTGTACCAGGACAAAGTTGTTCACCAAGATGGCGCTCAGGGCAATGAGGACTAGCTCGCTCATGAATGTATAGCCGGATCCTGAAAAAATAGTGGCGGTATTATCCTTTAGGCGTGCCCTGGGTACAAGCATGCCCCCGGGAGGTTCCAGAGCATTTGGCTATATGATGATGCTTTGCCATGATTGGCGGCTGCCTCCGCATGGTGCGGTTTGTTGTCGCGCCATGGGATGCCGGAAAGCAGGTTGTGTGCGGCCATGACTGTATGTTGCCTTGCCGTGGGTGTAGAATCCTGCTTCTGAAATATTTACACACAAAGGGGCGAGCTCTTGAATCTCTATCTTGCTTCCAGTTCGCCGCGCCGGCGCGAGCTGTTGAGTCAGTTGGGGCTGCCGTTTGGGGCTCTGGACGTTGCCATTAATGAGTCGCGCCGGCCGCAGGAGCCTGTGGCCAGTTATGTTGAGCGCATGGCCAAGGAAAAGGCTGAGGCCGGTTTGCAGCAACTGGGTGAGCCGGCGAATGCACTTGTGCTGGCAGCAGATACCGTAGTGGCGCTGGAGGACGACCTGCTGGGCAAGCCGGCCGGCCGTGCACAGGCGGCTGCAATGCTGCGCAGGCTGTCCGGACGCTCACATGTGGTGATGACTGCTTTTGCCCTGAAAACGGTCGATAGCATGCGTGTTCAGAGGGTCAGTACCACTGTGTTCTTTCGTAATCTGTTAGAGCGTGAGGTGAACTGGTATTGGGAGACCGGCGAGCAGCAGGACAAGGCCGGCGGCTATGGCATTCAGGGGCGCGGCGGGTTGTTTGTCAGCTCGATTGCCGGCAGCTACACCAATGTGGTCGGCTTGCCGATGGCCGAAGTCATTGCCGCCCTGCGTGAAGCCGGGCTGGAATTTCCCGGCTAGTCGCCGCACAGGGTCAGCTGTTTTCAGGGCGCTGACTGGCTTGCACTTGCAGGATTTTCATGGTGTTGGTGCAGCCGACGCAGTGGTGGACGTCACCCATGGTCAGAATGACCTGGTCGCCGGGCTGTACAATATTGCGTGTCAGCAGTTGTTCGATGGCAGCGCTGCAGACTTCGTTTTCTGCATGCTCGGACGGGTTGAAAGCTATGGTTTCAACACCGCGGAACAATGCTACGCGAGTTTGCGTCATGCGGTTGGATGAAAAAGCGTATACCGGAATCGTGGTGCGGATGCGCGTCATGACCAGGGGCGTGCGACCGCTTTCGGTGAGGGCAATGATGGCCCTGACACCCGGATAGTGGTTGGCGATGTACATTGTGGCCAGTGCTATGCTCTCGTCCTGCTGGCCGAACACGCGACCGATGCGGTGGGATGAAGACTGCAAAGCTGGCGAGCGCTCGGCACCCATGCAAATGCGGGCCATGGCGGCAACGGCTTCAACTGGAAACTGGCCGGCGGCGGTTTCAGCAGACAGCATGACGGCGTCAGTATGGTCCAGGACAGCGTTGGCAACATCGGACACTTCGGCCCGGGTTGGGGTCGGGCTGCTGATCATCGATTCCATCATCTGGGTTGCGGTGATGACGGCCTTGTTGTGACGGCGGGCGGCGGCAATGATTTTCTTTTGAATGCCGACCAGTTCGGCATCGCCGATTTCCACGGCCAAGTCACCACGGGCAACCATTACAGCATCGCTGGCCTCGATCAGTCCGGCCAGAACCTCGTCATTGTTTACCGCTTCGGCACGCTCGATTTTAGCCACCAGCCAGGCCTGACTGCCCGCCTCGTCGCATAATTGGCGTGCCTGCAGCATGTCGGCGGCATCACGGGGGAAAGAGACGGCAATGTATTCGAGCTCCAGTTCGGTGGCCAGCAGGATGTCTTGGCGGTCTTTGTCGGTCAGGGCCGGTGCGGTCAGGCCGCCGCCACGCTTGTTGATACCCTTGTGGTCAGACAGGGTGCCGCCGACCAGTACGCGGCACTCAAGGCTGTCCGGGGTGACTTCTTCGACCCGCAAAATGACGCGGCCATCATCCAGCAGCAATTCATCGCCAACGTTGCAGTCGGTGACCAGGGCCGGGTAGTCGATGCAGACCCGCTCGCGGGTGCCGGCATCTTTCGGATGGCTGATGGAAAAAGCAAAGCGGTCGCCAGCTTGCAACTCGATCTTGCCATCGGTAAAGCGGGCGATGCGTATTTTTGGGCCTTGTAGGTCTCCCAGCAGGGCAACGTGCCGGCCATGCTTGCGGGCCAGCTCGCGAATGCACGCCGCACGCTGGCGGTGTTCGTCGGCGGTGCCGTGAGAAAAGTTGAGGCGGGCAACGTTCATGCCGGCCAAAATCAGCTGTTCCAGCACGCCGGGCTGATCACAGGCGGGGCCGATTGTGGCGACAATTTTGGTGCGGCGTAAGGTCATGACGGGTCCTTGACAAGGGTTGGAAAAGCAGGGGCAAGAATGAAAAAAGGCGCTGCAGTGCGGCGCCTTTCGGGATTTAACGCTCCAGATACTGGAGTTTGTCGGCTACGCCGTCCCACTCTTCGGCATCGGGTAGCGGGTCTTTTTTCTCACTGATGTTCGGCCAGATCTCAGCCAGTTCGGCGTTGAGCTCAATGTATTCCTGCATGTCCTCTGGTACTTCGTCTTCCGCATAGATGGCGGCGGCCGGGCACTCAGGCTCGCAGAGGGCGCAGTCGATGCACTCATCGGGATGAATGACGAGGAAATTGGGGCCTTCGTAGAAACAGTCAACCGGGCAGACTTCCACACAGTCGGTGTATTTGCACTTGACGCAGTTGTCGGTTACCACAAATGTCATGTCGGATTCTCCAGGCAGGTACGGGCAGTCAATGCAGTTGCAGATCGCCCGTCTATGCAAAAACGGTGTTGTGCCCGGGGCAGCAGGCCGGGGCACAAATCAAACTCTTTATAATCCGCAGCATTCTAGCAGCTTGTGCTTGCAGATGTTAGAACCTGTCCTTCCACTTATATAACAATTCCAGAGCCTGGCGCGGGCTGAGCTCGTCCGGATTGATCCTGCTCAAGGCCTCAGCCACAGGGTGGGGCGCAGTGGCGAACAGGTCGGGCTGCAGTGGCGAGTGCATGGTGTGACGGGTTGTCGCGGCGGGTTGCTCCAGGCTTTGTTGCTCCAGCTGTTGCAGGTGCTGACGGGCACGTTCAATGACCGGTTCGGGGACGCCAGCCAGCTGGGCCACTGCCAGGCCATAGCTTTGGTTGGCTGGGCCGGGCAACACATGGTGCAGGAACACAATGCGTTCTTTGTGCTCGGTGGCGCTCAGGTGCACGTTGGCGACATGCTCCAGCTGCTCGGGCAGGGCAGTCAGCTCGAAGTAGTGAGTGGCAAACAGTGTCCAGCTGCGCAGGGCGGCCAGCTGTTCGGCGGCGGCCCAAGCCAGTGACAGGCCGTCAAAGGTGCTGGTGCCGCGGCCCACTTCGTCCATCAGGACCAGGCTGTGTTCGGTGGCATTGTGCAGGATGTTCGCTGTTTCGCTCATTTCCACCATGAAGGTGGAGCGGCCGCCGGCCAGGTCATCACTGGAGCCGATGCGGGTGAAGATACGGTCAACAACCGATAGGCGGCAGCGGGCGGCAGGTACATAGCTGCCGATATGGGCCAGCAACACAATGAGTGCGGTCTGACGCATATAGGTAGATTTACCACCCATGTTGGGGCCGGTAATGACCAGCATGCGGCAGTCATCGTGCAGCTCGACATCATTGGCGACAAAGGGTGTGGTCAGCACCTGTTCGACCACCGGGTGGCGACCCTGCTCAATATGCAGTGCCGGTTCGTCAACAAATTGTGGACGGCACAGGTCCAGGTCCAGTGCGCGGCTGGCCAGGTTGACCAGCACGTCCAGTTCGGCCAGTGCCATGGCGCTCAGTTGCAGCTCGCCCAGTGAGCCGATCAGCAACTCGACCAGTTCGTCATACAGCTGTTTTTCCAGTGCCAGTGCGCGGCTTTTGGCTGACAGGGCCTTGTCTTCGAACTCTTTCAGCTCAGCGGTAATGAAGCGCTCGCTGCCCTTGAGGGTTTGGCGGCGGATGTAATCCATGGGTGCCTGCTCGGCCTGACGGGTGGGCAGTTCGATGTAGTAACCGTGGACACGGTTATAGCCGACCTTGAGGTTGGCCAGGCCGGTACGCTCCTTCTCCCGGGTTTCCAGGTCCAGCAGGAACTGGGCGGCGTTCTCGTTGATGTTGAGCAGCTCGTCCAGCTCGGCGTTGTAGCCGGCCTTGAGCACGCCGCCATCACGGATTACTGCCGGCGGTGTATCAACCACGGCCCGTTCGAGGGTATCGGCCAGCTCGGGAAACTGGCTGATCTCACTCGCCAGTTGTAGCAGCCGCCCTTCATTGCAGGCTGCCAGTGTCTGTTGTAATTCCGGCAGGGCGTTCAGGGCATCGCGCAGGCGTGCCAGGTCGCGCGGTCGGGCACTGCGCAGGGCAACCCGGGCCAGTACGCGCTCAATATCGCCAATATGCTTGAGCTGGGGCTGCAGGGCCTCAAAATGATAGTTGGTAAGCAGGTGGGCGATGGCATCCTGGCGTTGTTCCAGCACATCACGCTGGCGCAACGGACGATGCAGCCAGCGGCTCAGCAGGCGGGTGCCCATGGCGGTCTGGCACCGGTCCAGCACTGACAGTAAGGTGTTGTCGCGACCGCCGGAAAGGTTTTGGTCCAGCTCAAGGTTGCGTCGTGTGGCAGCGTCCAGTACCACGCTATGGCTGGCCTGTTCGTGGCTGAGGCGGCGAATATGTGGCAGGGCAGTGCGTTGGGTATCCCTGGCATATTGCAGCAGGCAGCCAGCGGCACCCAGTGCCAGACTTAATCCGTCACAACCGAACCCGCGCAGGTCCTTGGTGCCAAACTGCTGGCACAGTGCCTTGTGGGCGCTGTCGATATCAAATTCCCAAATTGGCCGTTGCTGGCGGGTGCGCTGTTGCGGCAGCTGGTCAAGCAGGGGCCAGTCTTCCGGCAACAACAGCTCGGCGGGATTGAAGCGCCCCAGCTCGGCCAGCAGGGCAGGTAACCCGTCCAGCTCCTGCACCTGGAAACGGCCGCTGCTGATGTCCAGCACTGCCAGGCCAAATAACTGATCCTCACCCAGAATGGCCGCGATCAGGCTGTCCTGGTGTTCATCCAGCAATGCTTCATCGGTCAGTGTACCGGGAGTGACAATACGTACCACCTGGCGTTCGACCGGTCCCTTGCTGGTGGCCGGATCGCCGACCTGTTCGCAAATCACCACCGATTCGCCAAGCTTGACCAGTTTGGCCAGGTGACCTTCAACTGCATGGTAGGGAATGCCGGCCATGGGGACGGCCTGGCCGGCTGACTGGCCGCGTGAGGTCAGGGTGATGTCGAGCAGCCGGGCGACCTTTTTGGCATCGTCATAAAAAAGTTCGTAAAAATCGCCCATCCGATAAAACATGATCTGGTTCGGGTGCTGGTTTTTTAGCTGCCAATACTGCTGCATCATCGGGGTGTGCTGGGTGCTGGAACTGGACATGGAACTCGCTGAATGGTCTGGGGAAACTTATGGAAGATGGGTACTTTACATGAAAAGGGGAGATGGGTGGTTTTGTGATGGTTTTGCACCGTGGTGGCTGGGGTGTGCGGAATGCTATGACAGGCTGACGCTGGTTCGTTTCATTGAAATGACACAAACCGCTAAGGCCTGCCATAACATCCCGCACACCCCGAATCTATCTTGTGCGGGAGGGAGATAGCCCGGCGATGCCGGGCTGCTGTCGCTGTGTGGTGTTTGGGCTGCTGTGGATGGTTTGTGGCGTGGCGGTAGGGGACATGCGCTGAGTTGTGCCGGGTGTGTGCCGGTTTAGCGATTGAAATACACAGGCCGTCAGGGGCAGTGACAATATCCCGCGTACCCCGGGCCTGCCTTGGGCAGTGAGGGATACAAACCAGTAGTTGCGTGCGAGCGAAGGTTATAGCCGCTACTTGTTCTTTTCGCGGATGGCGCGCTGCATTTCGCGCTGGGAGTCGCGTTCTTTCAGGACGTGGCGCTTGTCAAAATCCTTCTTGCCCTTGGCCAGGGCGATTTCACATTTGACCAGATGTTTTTTCCAGTACAGGGCCAGTGCCACGCAGGTATAGCCCTGACGCTGAACGCCGCCAAACAGCTTTTCCAGTTCGCGCTTGTTCAGCAACAGCTTGCGGGTGCGGGTAGGGTCGGCAACTACATGGGTGCTTGCAGTTTTTAATGGGGTGATGTGACAGCCCATCAGCCAGGCTTCGCCATCTTTGAGTAGCACGTAGCTGTCAACCAGCTGGGCTTTGCCCTCACGCAGGCTTTTGACTTCCCAGCCGGCGAGCGCAAGCCCCGCTTCGAAACGGTGCTCAATAAAATAATCGTGACGCGCTTTCTTGTTGAGCGCGATGGTCCCCTTGGGGTGCTTTTTCTGTTTAGCCATAGCCGTAGCATTATAGAGGCAATATTGTTTTCTGGCGAGTGGTAGCTGTATGCAGAGTGAAAATGCATTTTCACAAAGCGGGTGACTGTTCCAGCAGTGCCGCTTTCGGTAGACTGTTGCGCGACTAAGGTTTGACTGTATACGACAGAGACTGATGACTACCAAAATTAACCGTTCGGCATTGCTGCCATATCCGGCTGGGGCGCTGTTTGACATGGTCAACGATGTGCAGGCATACCCGGATTTTTTGCCATGGTGTTCGGCAGCCAAAATACTGGAATATGATGACAAACAGATGACGGCCGAGCTGACTGTGAGCAAAGCCGGATTGTCACAACGTTTTACCACACATAACCGGCTTGACCCTGGCCGGAGTATCGAGATGCGGCTGGTTAGCGGTCCCTTTAGTCATTTGCATGGAGTCTGGACTTTTCAGGCGCTGACAGACGAAGCGAGCAAGATCAGTCTTGATCTTGAGTTTGATTATTCGGGTGCCATCATGCGGGCCACCTTGGGACCGTTATTCAATCATGCAGCCAGTACCATGGTGGATGCATTTTGCCGGAGGGCGCAGCAACTGTATGGATAAGGCAATGCTGGATGTCGAAGTGGCCTATGCACTGGCCAATAAACAGAAAATTGTGGAATTGCGGGTTGCCGAAGGCACAACGGTACGTCAGGCGGCTATGCTGTCCGGACTGGACAGGGAGTTTCCCGGGCTGGATCTGGCAGGCAGTCCGCTGGGGATCTTTGGCAGGGCTGTCAGCAAACCGGACGAGCAGGTTCTGGAGCATGGTGACCGGGTTGAAATTTACCGGCCCTTGCTGGTGGATCCGAAAGAAGTGCGCAAGCAGCGTGCCCAGCGGGCAGCACAAACCAGGGAAGGCTAGAGCTGTGCTCCGTGACCGCGCTGCACTGCGCAACCGCGGACCGGAGCAGGGCTTAATGATTCTCACTGGGAGGCAAGCGTTGCCGGCGAGGGTACGGGCTGGTCTCAGTCGCCAAGGATGGCCTGGTCTTTGCTGACGCCCGGCATGAAGTCTCCTTGCAGCCCGATCAGCCTGCCTTCCTGGTCAAAAGTAAGGCTGATGCGCTCCTGGCGACGCTGTTGGCGGCCGGGCTCCAGGCTGTAAAGATAATCCCAGCGCTGTGGGTTAAAAGTATCGCTGATCAGCGGAGTGCCCATGATGAAGCGGACTTGCTGTGTCGTCATGCCGGGGCGTAACTGATCGACCATGTCTTGTGTGATGACATTGCCTTGCTGAACGTCGACCTTGTAGACGCCGGGTATGGAGCAGCCGGCAATAGCGAGGAGGGTGGCCAGACAGAGGCTGTGCAGTAAAGGTTTCTTTTGCATTGGCGACGAACTTCCACTATCGTTGTTGTGCAATTTAATTGAACGGCAAAGCATACCTGTTCCCGGGTGTCTGCGAAACCGCATATAATGAGTAGTAGATTATGTCTGAAAATATTGAATTGCGTAAGGCTGGATTGAAGGTCACCTTGCCGCGAGTCAAAATCATGCAGATCCTGGACGCATCTGAGCAGCGTCACATGAGTGCCGAGGATGTCTATAAAGCATTGATGGAAGCGGGAGACGATGTCGGCCTGGCGACTGTGTATCGGGTTCTGACCCAGTTTGAGAATGCCGGACTGGTTATCCGGCATAACTTTGATGGTGGTCACGCCGTGTTTGAGCTGGATGATGGTGAGCATCATGACCACATCGTATGTGTAGACTCTGGCGAGGTGTTCGAGTTTTACGACGAAAAAATTGAGCAGAGGCAGCAAGAAATCGTTGAAGAAATGGGCTATGAGCTGGTTGATCACAGCCTGGTTCTTTACGTCAAGAAAAAGTAAGCTGCCAGGTATGAAAACCCCGGTCACAACTCTGAGTTGGGCCGGGGTTTTTTGATTATCGGGCAGAGTAAATTTGATCGAAAACTCCGCCATCATTGAAGTGGACTTGCTGGATGTGTGCCCAGTTGCCGAATGTTTCTTCTACGGGCATGAAGTCTACGGCAGGAAAACGGTCAGCAAATTCTGCGAGGATTTTTGCGTTGCGTGGGCGCAGGTGATTTTTCGCAGCAATCCGTTGTGCTTCATCGGACCACAGGTATTCCAGGTAGGCCTGTGCCAGCTCGCGGGTACCTTTGCGGTCAACCACCTTATCAACTATGCTCACGGGCGGTTCGGCCTGGGCGCTGACGCTTGGATACACCACCTCGAAGGAGCCGGCATCGAATTCACGGGCAATCATCACGGCTTCGTTTTCGAAGGTCACCAGTGCATCTCCGATCTGGTTTTGCATAAAGGTGCTGGTGGCGCCACGGCCGCCTGTGTCCATGACAGGTACCTGGGCAAACAGTTTGGTGACAAAGTTGCGGGCTTCTTCTTCCGAGCCGCCGTTTTTCAATACATAGGCCCAGGCCGACAGATAGCTGTAACGACCATTGCCGGATGTTTTCGGGTTGGGAATAATGACTTCTACATCCTCGCGGAGAAGGTCGGGCCAGTCCTGGATGTTTTTGGGGTTACCCTTGCGGACAATCAATACCGTTGCTGAAGTAAACGGTGCGCTGTTGTCCGGGAGACGTGTGGCCCAGTTCTCCGGAATCAGCTTGCCGTGTTCGTACAGGGCATGTATGTCGGTGGCCATGTTCATGGTGATGACATCAGCGGGCAGGCCATCAATGACTGAGCGGGCCTGTTTGCTAGAGGCTCCGTGTGACATCTGCAGCTGAACCGGCTTGTTACCCTGCTCGTGCCAGTGCTTCTGGAATAACGGGTTGTAGTCTTTGTAGAAGTCGCGCATGACGTCATAGGAGACATTCAGCAGCGGAGCGGCACTGAGCGACTGGCTCAGTGCAAGCAGTGCGGTGAAGGAGGCTGCCAACAGTGGTTTCATGGTTTCAACTCCGGTAGGGGGATGTAAAAAGCAGAGTTTAGGCAAAGCCGCTTAGAATTCAAAAGAATCAATTTGAATTCATTTATGCGTTTTTGTTATTGATGCGACAGACTGTCATGCATTTTCGCTATTTTCGCAGTGGCCGAATTTCACCCGGGCAACAAAAAGCCCTCGGAAGGAGGGCTTTGGTTTGGCTTTACATGTTGGGATAGTTTGGGCCGCCGCCGCCTTCAGGGGCTACCCAGGTGATGTTTTGTGACGGATCCTTGATATCGCAAGTCTTGCAGTGCACGCAGTTTTCAGCATTGATCTGGATCCGCTTGCCGCCCTCGTCGGCCTCCACGATTTCATAGACACCCGCCGGGCAGTAGCGTTGTGCCGGCTCATCATACAGGGGCAGGTGTTTTTCGATCGAAATGGCTGGATCTTTCAACACCAGGTGTACTGGCTGGTTGGCTTCGTGTGCGGTGTTGGACAGGAAAACCGAGCTTAAGCGGTCGAAGCTGAGCTTGCCGTCAGGTTTTGGATAGTCGATTTTTGGCGCTTCGTTGACTTTTTTCAGGGTGGCGTGATCGGGCGTGGTGTCACGCAGGGTGAGCGGAATTTTGCCGCCAAAAATATTTTGATCAATGTAGTTGAAAGCTCCACCCAAAGTAGCGCCGAACTTGTGAATGGCCGGGCCGAAGTTGCGGCTACGATACAGCTCGTCGTACAGCCAGCTGCTTTTGTAGCCTTCGGTGTAGGCGGTCAGCTCGTCGCCACCTTCGCCACCGGCGAGCAGGGCATCAGCCGCTGCTTCCGCTGCCAGCATGCCGGATTTCATTGCGGTGTGATTGCCTTTGATCTTGGCGAAATTCAGCGTGCCCAGGTCGCAACCGATCAGGGCGCCGCCGGGGAAGACCATTTTGGGTACCGAGTTGAAGCCGCCCTTGGTGATGGCGCGGGCACCGTAGGCAACACGGGTGCCGCCCTCCAGATACTGCTTGATCACGGGGTGGTGCTTGTAACGCTGGAATTCTTCAAAAGGTGACAGGTGCGGGTTGCTGTAGGACAGATCGACAATCAGGCCGACGGCCACCTGGTTGTTTTCCAGATGATACAGGAATGAGCCGCCCGGGTTGTCATTGTCCAGCGGCCAGCCGGCAGTATGAATTACCAGACCAGGCTGATGCTTGGCCGGGTCGATGTCCCACAGCTCCTTGATGCCCAGGCCGTAGTGCTGCGGATCACAACCCTTGTCCAGCTCGTAGCGGGCCAGCAGGCGCTTGCCGATATGGCCGCGACAGCCTTCAGCAAACAGGGTGTACTTGGCGCGCAGCTCCATGCCGGGAGTGTACATGCCGTCTTTCGGGTTGCCGTCACGGTCAACGCCCATGTCGCCGGTCAGAATGCCATAGACCGCACCCTCATCATTGATCAGGGCATCCTGGGCAGCAAAGCCGGGATAAATTTCGACACCGAGGTTTTCTGCCTGCTCGGCCAGCCAGCGGCAGAGGTTGCCAAGGGATATGATGTAATTGCCTTCGTTGTGCATGGTTTTAGGCACAAAGAAGCCGGGAATCTTGCGGGCCTTGTCGGGACCGGTGAACAAGTAGATGTCGTCACCGGTTACCGGAGTGTTCAGAGGGGCACCGAGTTCTTTCCAGTCGGGAAACAGCTCGTCCAGGGCGCGGGTTTCGAATACTGCACCTGACAGGCTGTGGGCGCCCACTTCAGAGCCTTTTTCAACGACACAGACGCTAAGCTCCTGGCCGGCTGCGGCAGCTTTTTGCTTGAGTCGGCAGGCGGCGGAGAGTCCGGCAGGGCCGGCGCCAACGATGACGACATCGAAATCCATAAATTCGCGTTCCACAGGCTATCTCCTCGGTGTACGGCTTTTATTTATTGTAGGTGGCTGAACCGGTGTGCGGGACAGCGCTGGGCATTATAACTACCACGGGCGAAACGGCCAATGCAAACGATCGTTTGAATTTTTTTCAAACCTGTTTAGAATCAGCGGCAGGGAACCTTCGGCCGACAGTCGTGCCATCGGTATGCAAAATCGGCCGGAACCAACAAATACAATGATTTTCCCTGATAGCCGGCTTCGTAGCATGGCAAGTCCGAGTCGGCGGTTTCATTGCAAGATGTTGTCCCGCAGGAGCAGTGACTGATTGCTCCCGTATTGACCGCATATCAGGTTGCGTTCAAGATAGCAGGCGTTTTGTGTCTGCGGCGGCTGGCCTTGTGCAGCCCTGTATCACTGTCCTGGCTTGCCTTGACGGTTTTTTATTCACCGGAGATAACGAGGAATCCATGAAGATTCTAGTAGCTGTCAAACGAGTGGTTGACCACAACGTAAAGGTGCGCGTAAAGGCGGACAATACCGGCGTGGAACTGGCCAACGTAAAAATGTCCATGAACCCCTTCTGTGAAATCGGTGTGGAAGAAGCCATCCGCCTGAAGGAAAAAGGCGTCGCCAGTGAAGTGATCGCCGTATCCGTAGGTCCTTCCGCTGCCCAGGAGCAGCTGCGTACTGCGCTGGCACTGGGTGCCGACCGTGCCATCCTGGTTGAACAGGACGGCGAGGTCAGCTCGCTAAGTGTGGCCAAGCTGCTCAAGGCGCTGGTTGACAAGGAGCAGCCGGGCCTGGTCATGCTGGGCAAGCAGGCCATTGATACCGACAACAACCAGACCGGCCAGATGCTGGGTGCACTGACCGGTTATCCGCAGGGCACCTTTGCGTCCAAAGTGGAAGTAGAGGGTGATACGGTCAATGTGACCCGTGAAATTGACGGTGGCCTGCAAACTGTTGGTCTGAAACTGCCAGCCATTGTTACCACCGACCTGCGCCTGAACGAGCCACGTTATGCCAAGCTGCCGGACATCATGAAGGCCAAGAAAAAGCCATTGGAGACCGTCAGTCCTGCCGATCTGGGTGTGACGGTGGCTTCCACCCTGACCACACTGAAGGTTGAGGCTCCGGCCCAGCGTAGCGCCGGCATCAAGGTGGCCGATGTGGCTGAGCTGGTCGAGAAACTGAAAAACGAAGCGAAGGTGATTTAATGGCTATTCTGGTTATTGCTGAACACTCCAACGCTGCGCTGGGTGCAGCAACCCTGAACACCGTCACGGCGGCGAAGGCCATTGGCGGCGACATTCATGTGCTGGTTGCCGGTGCAGACTGTGCAGCGGCTGCCGAAGCGGCGGCAAACATTGACGGTGTGGCCAAGGTGCTGGTTGCGGATGATGCGGCCTATGAACACCAGCTGCCGGAAAACGTTGCTCTGCTGGTGGCCGATCAGGGCAAGAACTACAGCCATGTGCTGGCGTCAGCCACCACCACAGGCAAGAACCTGTTGCCCCGTGTGGCTGCGCTGCTGGATACCGACCAGATTTCTGAAATTATTGCGGTAGAAAGCGCCGATACCTTCAAGCGTCCAATCTACGCCGGCAATGCCATTGCCACCGTGCAGTCCAGTGCTGCCATCAAGGTCATCACCGTGCGTGGTACCGGTTTTGATGCGGCGGCAGCCGAAGGGGGTTCAGCCACAGTTGAAAACATCGCGGCCGGTGCCGATGCCGGTATTTCCAGCTTTGTTGGTGAGGAGCTGGCCCAGTCCGACCGTCCCGACCTGACCTCAGCCCGTGTGGTGATATCTGGCGGCCGTGGCATGGGGAATGGCGAGAACTTCGACATGCTGTACCAGCTGGCAGACAAGCTGGGTGCAGCAGTGGGCGCATCCCGTGCCGCGGTTGATGCCGGTTTTGTTCCTAATGACCTGCAGGTGGGTCAAACGGGCAAGATTGTTGCGCCTGACCTGTACATTGCTGTCGGCATTTCCGGCGCCATCCAGCACCTGGCCGGCATGAGCGGCTCCAAGGTGATTGTGGCGATCAACAAGGACGAGGATGCACCGATCTTCCAGGTGGCCGATTACGGCCTGGTAGCTGACCTGTTTGATGTAATACCGCAGCTGGATGCGGCTTTATAAGCAGGCTTGTGATTCAGGCAACCTGTACGAAAAACCCGCCAACTGGCGGGTTTTTCGTTATGTGCAGTACGTTGATGCCGTTATCATGCTGCCGGTATTTGTACATTTGCCGGGCCAGAAAGAATTGAAAATAGCCCGGCCTGGTTATTTGTGTCTGATACTCTGATCTGCTGTCAAGGTACAGCTGTCATCGGATGCAAAATCAGTCCCGCTCAATGGCCATGGCAACCCCCTGGCCGCCACCAATACAGAGGGTGGCCAGGCCTTTTTTGGCATCACGGCGCTGCATTTCGTGCACCAGTGAAACCAGGATGCGGCAGCCGGAAGCGCCGATCGGGTGGCCAAGGGCAATGGCACCTCCATTGACGTTAATGATGGCGGTATCCCAGCCCAGTTCACGGTTGACAGAGATGGCCTGCGCGGCAAAGGCTTCGTTGGCCTCGATCAGGTCCAGTTGATTGTGGTGCCAGCCAGCCTTCTCCAGACACTTGCGGGTGGCCGGAACGGGGCCGGTACCCATGAATTCCGGTTCGACACCAGCGCTGGAGCAGGCGACAACCTTGGCCATGACGGTTAGACCGAGCGTGCTGGCCTTGCTGGCACTCATCAGCAGGACCGCAGCAGCGCCATCGTTGAGGGTAGAGGCATTGCCGGCGGTGACGCTGCCGTCTTTTTTGAAAGCAGGGCGCAGCTTGCCCAGGTTTTCGGCGGTGGTGCCGGCACGGGGCTGTTCGTCACGCTCGAACACCAGCGGATCGCCCTTGCGCTGGGGTACGCTGACCGGCGTGATTTCGCTGGCAAAGCGATTGGCTTCCAGTGCCTGACAGGCTTTGTGCTGGGAGGCGGCGGCAAAGGCGTCCTGTTCTTCACGGCTGATGCGGTAACGTTCGGCCAGGTTTTCGGCGGTTATGCCCATGTGGTAATCGTTGAAGGCATCCCACAAGCCGTCAATGATCATGCTGTCCTGCAGCTGGGCATGGCCCATGCGCAGGCCGGTACGGGCCCTGGGCAGCACATAGGGTGACAGGCTCATGTTTTCCTGGCCGCCGGCAATGACTACTTCGGCGTCACCACAGCGGATGGCCTGGGTTGCCAGGTGCAAAGCCTTGAGGCCCGAACCGCATACCTTGTTGAGGGTCAGGGCAGGGGTTTGTACTGGCAGGCCGGCTTTGATTGCAGCCTGGCGGGCCGGATTCTGGCCGCTGCCGGCAGTGAGCACCTGTCCCATAATGACTTCATCCACTTCGCTGGCGGCCACACCGCTTTGCTCCAGCAGACTGTGGATGACGGTGGCGCCGAGCTCCTCGGCGGGGATACTGGCCAGAGACCCCTGGAAACTGCCGATGGCGGTACGGGTTGCGGCAACAATGACTACGTCCTGCATGTGGAATACCTCAATTGTTTATTGTTTGTGTCGTGAGTCCGCGTGCTCCCCCGGGCACGGTATTCGGTCTGTTGTCTCTACCGAAGACGGCATTTTAACAGGTTGCGGTTTCCTCTTGTTGGAAACCCCCTTCTGTAGCAGCGCTGGAGAAAGGCCAGAGTGTCCGGTACCGGGCAAGTGGTGCTGCAAAACATTACCGTTGTCTGCCGGCGTGCAAAATCCGCTATATTTAACGGGTGTTTGTGCAGGCAGGTGGCCGGATGGGAATACGAATTTTTCTTTTATGGAGTGGGCTGGTGGCAGCCGCGCTGGCAGATGTACCAGAGCCGTCCGCGTGTGAACAACTTCATCTGGTGGTCGAGCCTGATGTGCAGTGGCCTGCCGGCAAATCCCCCGAACAGGAGGTGGAGCAGTTGCAAAGGATCGGCGAGTTGCAATTGCATGTGCACGAATATGGTGAAGACAGTGCACAAGAGTTTGCTTCCGGGGTGCTGGACCTGTGGTTGGGTGCCGGACTGGAGCGCCTGCAACAAACAATGGCCCATCCTGTGCTACCCCCCTTGTGGCAGCATGAACAATTGATCTGGCTGCGCAGTGGCGAAGTGGTCAGCCTGGAACATTGGCCACAGCTTAACGGCTTGCGCGGCGGGTTTTGGTTGCAACAGCGCGTCACGGGGAGCCTGACCGGGCTGCAGCCGCACCTTGAGCTTGAGGCAATGCATGAACTGGACAGTCCGGCCATGGCACTGGTTGCGTTGCTGAAGGGTACGATCGATTTTTTGGTGGCCGACCGCGAGTTGATCAATAGCTTGCTGATGCAGGCGCAGGCTGCTTCTGATATTGAGCATCTGACCCGGCCGGTACAGGCAAGCCCCCGTTATCTGGCGATCAGCAACAACTCGGCGTGCAAGGATGCCACGCTGCTTCAACGTCTGGCTGCTGCGCTGCAAGCTGACAGCTGAGCGTCCTGGTGGCAGCTGCAGAAAATAAAACAACCGCGTCCAGAAAGCTGGCGCGGTTGTTTTTATAAGCTGGATGCTTAGCTGCGTTGTTGCAAGGCCGCGATACGTTGCTCCAGTGGCGGGTGGCTCATCAGAAGGCTGGCGACGCCCTGTTTGAAGCCGCTGCTGATGCCAAAGGCAGCCATGCTGTCGGGCATTTGTGACTCGACTTGGCCTGACTCGACCTGCAGGCGGCGCAGCGCGCTGATCATGGCACCAGTGCCGGCCAGCCTGGCACCGGCTTCATCGGCGCGGAACTCGCGGCGGCGGGAGAACCACATTACGATAATGCTGGCCAGAATGCCCAGTACCAATTGGGCAAAGATGGTGGCGACAAAATAGCCGATACCTGGGCCATCTTCATTTTTCAGGATTGCCTTGTCGACAAAATTGCCAAAGATGCGGGCAAAGAACATGACGAAGGTGTTTACCACGCCCTGGATCAGGGTCAGGGTAACCATGTCGCCATTGGCGACGTGCCCTATTTCGTGGGCCAGTACAGCCTCTACTTCTTCCGGAGAAAAGCGTTCAAGCAGGCCCTGGCTGACGGCAACGAGTGAGTTGTTCCGGTTCCAGCCGGTGGCGAAGGCGTTGGCTTCGTAGGCAGGAAAAATGCCGACTTCAGGCATGCCGATACCGGCGTCGTTGGCCAGTCGCTGTACGGTGTTGATCAGCCATTGTTCGTTGTGGGTACGTGGCTGGTCAATCACCTGGGTGCCCGTGGATTTTTTTGCCATCCACTTGGACATGAACAGGGAGATAAACGAGCCGGTGAAGCCGAATACGGCACAGATTACCAGCAGCTCGGTGTTGCTTTGCCCGGTGTAGTTGTCGATACCGAGCAGGCTGAGGACGATGCTGGCAACAATAAGTACAGCAACGTTGGTGGCAAGAAAAAGTAAGATGCGCATCATGATGCGTAGAGCTCCAGTTTTATAAAGGGTCGTGATTATATGGTGTGTAGCCGGGCGATATTCAATAGTTTTTGCCAGACTGGATTACAGGATTGTTGCAAAATATTTTAGGAATGGCCAGCGGAGCTGGCTCGTGCAACAGGGACCTGTTCCGGCATTGCATGAAAGGCGTTAGCCGGGATCTACATCTGGAAAAAATACTGCATGACAGCAATCAGGGCTTCGCTGTTGCGAGACTGCAAATGTCGCCGCAGCTGCTGGGCCATGCTGCCGCTGGCGCGCTGGATGCTGGCCGGAGTATCGGCTGGGAAATCGTTGAACGGGTGATTGCAGCTGGACAGCCGAACAAAGGCTTTTTCGCTCAGCTCGGCCTGGTCAAGAGCTTCATAGCCCAGCGTGCCAAGATGGCGGAGGTAGCCTTCATTGGCCAGCCAGAGCAAGGTTGCCAGGCAGTGCTGCTGGCGCGGATGCGGCAGGCCGACCTCATCCGCCGGGAGAATGCCGACCATGTCATCCAGGTAAAGGGTGACGGGGCGCGGAAAGGACTGGTATAGCTTGACCAGCCCCAGTGCCGCGTCACGGTAGAAGTCGTCAATGTGCAGATCCATGCTGGCTGTTATTGGCGATAGGTCTTCATGAAGTTGCCGATACGGCCGATGGCCACTTCCAGGTCTTCGGTCCGTGGCAGGGTAACCACCCGAAAGTGATCGGGCCATGGCCAGTTGAATGCGGTGCCCTGGACCACCAGCAGCTTTTCTTGCAATAGCAGGTCCAGCACGAACTTTTCGTCGTTATGGATCGGGCAAACCTTCGGGTCAATGCGCGGGAAGGCGTAGAGGGCACCCATGGGTTTTACACAGCTGATACCGGGAATGTCGTTAAGCAGTTCCCAGGCACGGTTGCGCTGCTCCAGCAGGCGGCCATTGGGTAGTACCAGATCATTGATGCTTTGGTAGCCGCCCAGCGCAGTCTGGATTGCATGCTGGGAGGGCACATTGGCGCACAGGCGCATGTTGGCCAGTATGTCGAGGCCTTCAATATAGCCCTGGGCACGGGCTTTGGCACCGGAAACAATCAGCCAGCCAGAGCGGAAACCGGCTACCCGATAAGACTTGGACAGGCCATTAAATGTCAAAAACAGCAGGTCGTCGGCCAGCGAGGCAATACAGGTATGCCTGGCACCGTCGTAGAGAATTTTGTCGTAAATTTCGTCGGACAGCACGATCAGGTTGTGCTGGCGGGCGATTTCAACAATTTCCTGCAGCAGTTCTTCAGAATAGACTGCACCTGTCGGGTTGTTGGGGTTGATGATCAGGATGGCCTTGGTGTTGGACGTGATCTTGCTGCGGATATCGTCCAGGTCAGGGAACCAGCCGGCCTGCTCATCACACAGGTAGTGCACTGGCTTGCCGCCGGCCAGGGTGCAGGCAGCGGTCCACAGTGGATAGTCGGGCGCCGGAATCAGTACCTCGTCGCCGTTATTGAGCATTGCCTGCAAAGACATCACGATCAGCTCGGAGACACCGTTACCCAGGTAGATGTCTTCGATGCCGACACCGTCGATGTTCATTTGCTGGCAATAGTGCATGACTGCTTTGCGGGCGCTGAACAGGCCTTTGGAATCGCTGTAGCCCTGCGCAGTTGGCAGGTTGCGGATGACATCTTGCAGAATTTCTTCGGGCGCCTCAAAGCCGAAAGGGGCCGGGTTGCCGATATTGAGTTTGATTACACGCTGGCCTTCGTCCTCCAGGCGCTTGGCATGCTTCATGACCGGCCCGCGAATGTCATAACAGACGTTGGCCAGTTTGTTGGATTTGGTGAACTGCATGAGAAATGTCCCGCAAATAAGGTGGGTATACAGATTGGTCGCCAGCGGGGGTACACAGACAGGCCCGCAGCGCTCGGCTACCTCGTCTATAATGCCAGCTTTTATCGGATAATGCTTGCGCTGGTGCGGGATTCCTTGCACCGCAAAACCGGGGAGGCCAGAGTGCAAAATTCAATGGAAGTTTTTTTACAGCGGGCGATCCAGACCCTCGACCGGCTTGAGCCCTTGCTGCCGGAGCGCCATCCGCCTCTGGACTGGAACAGGCAGCTGGCAGCACGCTGGGTCAGCAGTCCGCGCGCGGGCTATTTACGTCCGGTCGAGGTGCGTTCCAGGCTCAAGCTGGGTGACTTGCTGGGCATTGAGCGTCAGCGCGACCTGCTGCTGGCCAACACCAGGCAGTTTTTGCAGGGGTTGCCCTGTAATCATGCCCTGATGTGGGGCGCCCGAGGTACAGGAAAGTCTTCGCTGGTGCGGGCAATTCTGTCTGAATACGCCGGGCAGGGGTTGCGTCTTGTTGAGGTCGAGCGCAATGACTTGGCTGAACTGCCGCTGATTGTCGCTGCGCTGGCCGGCTTGCCACAACGGTTTATAGTGTTTTGTGACGACCTGTCGTTCGAGGCCGGAGAGGGTGATTACCGGTTGTTGAAAAGTGTTCTTGACGGTTCGCTGGAACAGGCACCGGATAATGTGGTGCTCTATGCAACCTCGAACCGGCGTCATCTTTTGCCAGAATACATGAGCGACAACCGTGACTGGCAGCGCGGTGACAATGGCGAACTGCATCCGGGCGAGGCAGTGGAAGACAAAATAGCCCTGTCTGACCGGTTTGGTCTGTGGTTGTCATTTTATGCTTTTAGCCAGGACCACTATCTGGATGTGGTCTGCCACTGGGTTAGTCATTATGCAGCGCAGCAAAAAATGAGTTGGCAGCGCGACGAAGAGTTTGAGAAGCAGGCTATTCGCTGGGCTCAGGCACGGGGTAACCGCAACGGCCGCTGTGCCGAACAGTTCGCCCGCCACTGGGTGGGGATGCAGGCTTTGCCAAGTAATTGATATGGGGCACTTAATAGTATGACGGATGCACATGTACAACATCATATCGACCTGTTGCGGTACCTGCGGCAGGTATTGCAAACACTGGCAGAGGAAGACGTGGTGCCGGAAGAGCACCAGGGGTTCATTACGCGTTATGACGAGCTGATTGAGCACATGCGTCAAGGCGATGATGACCGCTATCTTGGCCAGGAGCTGGTCAGCCAGGTTTTCCAGCGCTATCCTCAGATTGCCCACCAGGTGCCCCGCGATTTGCTATGGTTTTTTGGTGGTGAGTGCTTGCACTTTATGCCGGATGATGAAATTGCCAAGTATCAGTTGCTGGAGGAGCGTCGGTTTGCCGCTCTGGAACAGGGTAAAGCGTTTGACTGGGATGCCGAGGTTCGGCTGATGTTCTTGCCGGTGGCAGGGCAGAGCAAACACTAAATTCAAAAAAGGCTTGACGGGCGGCGAAGTTACCAATAGAATGCGCACCACTTCCAGCCAGCAGGGCGTACAGCCCGAAGCAGGAAATGGATACTGTTAAAAGTTCCAAGGCTGCGTCCCCTTCGTCTA
>LSQX01315403.1_pt3 | contig 25589 bp, 18 predicted proteins | sample 654561 | NCBI WGS metagenome assembly LSQX01 (sample SAMN04489861, study PRJNA283612) | anaerobic digester metagenome | isolation source: 4 biogas reactors fed with cattle manure at either 37C or 55C with and... | place: Denmark: Kongens Lyngby | collected 2014 | reverse complement strand
CTCATTGCGCGGTGTTGCCTTAAAGGAGTTTTCACGTATACAAGTTGTATTGCTCGATTAAAGCGCTCCACGTGAGGGGTCCCACCTCGCCGAGCTGCGGTATTCCCATGATGCCTTGAAACGCTTTGACAGCCGCGGTGGTGTTAGGACCGTAAATCCCGTCGACAGTTATGAGCGGCACACGTTTGTCGTTTAACGCTATTGTCCGCAAATATGTTTGAACCTGCCTGACGACATAGCCTGTGGAGCCGGACGTGATAAAATAACCGGGATAAAGCGGCTCTTCAAAAGTCAGGTGGCCTTCGGGCAGTGAATTGATAAAGTCCCTGTATGCGATAGACAGCATATTCCATGTTTGCCTTCCTACAATGCCGTCCGGAGTTAAACCGTATAATCTTTGAAACTCTCTGACGGCCGCCTCTGTTTTAGGTCCGTATATCCCGTCCACATCCACGCGCTGAAGCGCATTGTTAAACCTTGCGAAGAAATCAAGGAAAAATTGAATCTCCTTTACGATAAGGCCGCGATCGCCCCTCCTGTAAATATTCTGGAAATATTTTTCAAGCTCGCTCGGGGCTATTCCCTCGCTGTATATTTCTGACAAGTCCTTTACGCTGTTATAAATATACTTAAGCCTGTACCATGTCGCCTTGCCTACAATTCCGTCAACAGGCAGGTTGAATATCTGCTGGAACGCGATTACCGACCTTTGCGTCGCGCCGTTAAAGACGCCCTCGTTTACAGCCACCTTTGGTATAGCCGGATAATTGAGGGAGATGCGGTTAAGCTGCCGCTGGATTGTGCGGACTTCCTCGTCAAAAGTGCCGAGTCTCAAAGGAATCCCGGGGTATGACTGTATGGGCGCCGCGACAGGCGCGTTAAACACGATGGAAGTATCGTTTCCGAAATACCGCCGGATTATTTGGAGAGCCGTCATGCCGCTTCTGCCCAAATCAAAGCTGCCCCACTGTGAAAGACCTTTGCAGGTGGTTGATATTCCGCTGCAATATTGTGCGGCAAGCGGCTGAACTTGATTGCCCCTGACAATATAACTGTTGAAAAAGTCGTCTACGACGGAGTTTATTGTGCTGAATATTTCACCGTTCGGAATAAACGCCTGGTCATAAGCTGTTGAGTTTGTTATATCAAAATTAAAGCCTCGCACACGGTAATGCTCCGTGTACACCCTGTTGAGTGTAAACGACTGAATGGCAAAGATGTTTGCCTTAAGCGTCTCAATCGGCCATGTTGGGTATATCTCCGCGCTTGCGACAATTTTTATGTATCTTGTAAAAGGAACCGTGATGTTTTCGGCCGCCGCGGAAGGCGCGCCGAGATGTACGGTTATATGAGTCGGTACTCTCACCGGTGCCATGCTTATCCCTCCTTAATTGCGGTCAGCGGCGTTCCTCAAATACCGTAAACCCTTGAATCGTGCCGACGACAGGCACCATTTCACAAAACTGGATAGTTTCTATCCCGTCAAAAATGGCGCTGTTTCTTTCAATAACCGTCACGAACCTCGGATGAGATACAGTTATATCATATGTCGCGTAAGGCGCGAGGGCGGACGGATAAGCCGAAAAAGCCCTGTCGGGAGCGGGGAGAGTCATTCCCGCGGCAATTCCGCTTATGTCGGTAAACAAATTAAAAAAGGTGTGAGTTTCTTTTCCGAAAGTTTTTGTGACGCTCACTTCGGCGTTGCTAATCGGAAAGCTTTGCTCCGCCGCCGCCACCTGCACCCTTAGCGTTCCTGTCTTTGTGTTTTCTCTAAGAAATTCGTCAAGGCTTTCATAAGACTTCATGTTTGCGGTGCTGTAGGGCGGAAATTCGCCGGAATTTACTTCAAACAAGACGTTTTCCATCGCCGCTTCCGGGTTGGCGGGAATGTCCTGTGTTTCATCCGCCGTCTCCGGATTTGCGTCGGCGGCGTTTGCCATCACAGTTACCGCCTCGTCGTCGAACCTTGTCAAACCTTTTTTCGGGTATATCCTGTTAAAATCAAACTGCCTTTTATCGCCGTCTGCGGAGCCGGGATTATTTTCGGCGGCGTTCAGCTCGGCGTATAACCTGCTGTTTTCATATTCAGACACTGTGTTGTAGCCGCTCCGCTTGTTTTCGTTTGTTTTCAGCGTGTTGTCCCTTGCCGTGTCCGGCTGACGATTGTTCGTCGTTTGTCTGTCGGGCGTCTGCTGCGTAAACTTGTTAAATTCATCTTTTTCCTCCGCGACCGCTTCCGCGGCTTTTGACTTCAAATCATTAAGATTTGAACCTTTGTTTTCCCTGTTCGGGTTACGTCTGTTAAATTCAATCAGCTCACTTCTGTATCTTTCTATCATTGTCTGGATATTATCTTTTGCCAACGCTACCACCCTTTCAAAAAAATACATCTACATTCAGTATATCTGTTTTTTTATGTCTTGATACCGTTTTTACAAAAAAAACAATCCCGACCGCGTGAAAACACACGGACGAGATAATTAAATTTTAGAGTTTATGTCAGAACCGGCGGAAAAAAGGCAAAAGCCCGCGCGCGTTTTGAAAGGCAAGCTTAAATTTCCTCGACACCCCTGCCGACGGGGCGGCAAACAAAGACAGAGCCGACAAACTCCTTGAGCTCTGCGGCGCACGCCTCGGCTCCTTCGGGATTGTCGAATATGCCGAACACTGTCGGGCCGCTTCCGCTCATCTGGCAAAAGGTGCTGCCGTTTCGGCGCATGACGGATTTTATACTCACCCTGTCCGGAACCTCGACAAACTGCTCGAACACATTGCCCGAAAGCTTCAAAAGACCCTCGAAATCGCCTTTGGCGGCGCAGTAAAGCGCTCCGGCGCGGTCAAGGCGGGAGATTTGACCGTGCTCGCCGAACGCGGCAAAGGCGTCCATTGTCGAAACGGAAGAGCATGGCTTCGCAAGCACAAAAAAGACGTCAGGCACAGGCGGCAGAGGAGAAAGAACCTCTCCCATGTTTTGCGCGAGCCGCGTGCCGCCCGTCAGACAAAAAGGAACGTCGGAGCCCAGCTCGGCGCCGATTTCGAGCAGGCGGGTTTCACAAAAAGGCTCGCCGTGCAGCTTGTTTAGGGCATATAATACTGCTGCCGCGTCCGCGCTTCCGCCCGCCAGACCGGCGGCGCACGGAATATTCTTTTCAATATCAATATTTACGCCGACACCCGACAAACCCGCAAGCGACAAGAATTTGCAAGCGGCACGGAAAGCAATGTTGCGCCCGTCGCAGGGCAAGGACGGGTCAGAGCATAAAACTGTCACCTTGCCCGAATCCGATAAGGTTACTTTGACAACGTCATAAAGCCCGACGGACTGCATTATCATAAAAAGGCTGTGATATCCGTTGTCAAGACGGCGGATAATGTCAAGGAAAATATTCAGCTTCGCGGCTGCTTTAACAGAGATTTTCATCCCGAACCCCTTTTTGTTTATTCGATAGGTATTTGTATCGGCTCTCTGCCTTGATAAAATGTGAGATTTTGAAAACCGCACCTTTGCGCCATCGCCATGCCCTCCTCAATGCCGGAACCGAGATCCGCCGCTAAATGGGCGTCGGAGCCGATTGTGATAAGCTCGCCGCCAAGCTCGCGGAAACGCGCGACAATATCCTCGTCGGGCATCGTTTTGCCAAGATTTTGGCGCAGACCCGACGTGTTGATTTCAAGTGCGCAGCCGTTTTTGACAAGGGATTTAAGAATGCCGTCTATCTCGGACGAGTAATCGGCTATGTCGACAGGGATGCTGTGGTCGCCGCAAATGTAACGCAAAGGATATGTCAGATGCGCAAGCGTGTCGAACTTGCCCCAGTCGGCAAGAAGCTGTTCCTCATAAAAATAATCACGCAGCAGCGAATCAATCCCGTCGGCGTCGTACTGTTCGTAATCAAGATACCAAAAGTCCTGCATATCGCGAAGATTGTGAACAGAGCCGATTACAATGTCATACTTGAGAGTGCTGATAAGCTTTTCCGCCGTCTCGACGTCGTACATCGGCTGCCCGAGCTCGACGCCCGCGAAAACGAGCAGCTTACCTGTAAAAGCCGAACGTGCCTTTACCACCTCGAAATATGAGTGTACGGCGCGCTTGTCGTGACCGTCCCTGACAAAATAATCAATTTCGACGTGGTCTGTAAACGCGACTCCGCGAAGCCCGGCAAGCTCGGCGCATTCGCAAAGAAACATTGTCGAGTGGTGACCGTCAAATGAGTTGTCCGTGTGCGTGTGAAGGTCAAGAATCTTTTTGTAGCTCATAATCATCACTTCTTTTCATTTATAAAAATATAATACCACAACTGTTTGAACAAATAAAGAAAAAAATAAAAATATACCATTATCTTTATAAATATTTAACATCCAACGTAACATCCAACGGCGCAAATTTAAGGCGCCCGCGGCACGGACGACCCTAAAAGGGAATAAGCAGTCCGATTAAGGAGCAAGCTGTCAAAATTGAACGGCTAAAATGAAGCGTCGCGCTTTAAAGCGGCGCAAAATACAAGCTTTTTAGCCTTGCACTGTTCATTGTTACGGAAAAATAAAGATATCATTGTTGAAAAATACTGTTGACATTGATTGCACAAATATGATAATATTTATACGAAACTATCATGAGTTGTAGTATGCCATTCACAATTCCCGGTTGGCAACAAACCGGGCTGCGGTAATAAAAAGACATTTTGTTGCACCGTCAAACGCAATTATATCTGGGAGGTAGCAAGTATGAAAAAAACCAAGAGGATTGTAAGCGTCCTGATGGCTGTCGCAATGCTGTTGACGACAGTAAGTTCGGGGTTATCCGCTTTCGCATCCGTCAGCGTTACAAATTCGCCGGTAACTGTCTCAATTGTGGTGCCCGAGCTGATTTATCTGACGCCGGGCGCGACAAGCTTCCAGTATTACATAGCCGGCGCCGCTAACGGCACGACGCCGTCCACAACACAGGACAGCTTAGGCAGGATTAATTTTTCCTGCTCTCAGACAGCGACGAGCATATCCATTGCCGCTTCAGGGGCAACCTCAATAGTCTTTTCCCCGAGTACGGCCTCAAACACCTCGACGCTGTCAACAACAATCTCTTCCGGCGCAAAGTCAGACTCCGGACTTATCACATGGACGTTTACATATGTCGTCAACGGCGTGACATACGTATCATACGCCGGCACATACGTTTACAAACCATATCTCGGTCAGGTCGGCGCGCAGCATACCTATAAGTATAATACAAGTGTCGGGAACGAGCCGAATCTCGGCGCTTACGCGTTTCTTGTGGGCATCCACTCGGCGACGGGCGGCTCATATGACTGCTATTACACCGGCACGAGCGGATATGCTCAATCTCCGCTTGTATCAGGCTGGGGAGACGCCAATGTCCCGACATCCGATTCCGGCACAGAACATCACATCGACAGCACATATTATCCTTCAAACTCAAGCGGCACCGGCGGCGTCGCGAGCTACGGCAGGACAAGAACAGACAACAAAACCGTCACGGCCGGCTCGACGGGTGTTTACGGCACTTTGACAATTGACTCAAGCCGATACGCCTCAAGCTCAAACTTGAATCTCATACCGAACTTTTCGGGCGGCTGGATGGTTCACCACTCAAAGAGCTCCAGCGACACGCACAAGCTGAACACATTCAGTACGACGACGGCGGGGCTGTCACTTAATATTGCGTCTGACGTCAACTATACAAACGAAAAGAACGGGCAAGCCTTCGGCGGCTACAAGCCCACAGGCGCTGTGCCCTCGTCAAGCACGAGATACGACATGCAGGCACATTTCCGGTTTGAGAGATCAAGCTCTTCATGTGTAAATCTGAAGCTTGAGTTTGCTCTGCAGCTTAATCTTGTTGATAAGTTCACGCTTAGGACAGTAATAAACAACGCTATCTCCGCATGCCATCAGCAGGCCGATTACACCTCCGCTTCGTGGAACGCATATCATGCGGCGCTTATCTCGGCAATTACCACTCTCGGCAATCCCACATTGGACGAATCAGCCGTTTCAGCGGCCGTCTCCTCCCTTAACAGCGCCGTAGCGGGGCTTGTAAAAAATCAATACACATATACGGTCTACCACAAGCTGCCGGCAGTCAACGGATTTCAATACACATACGGCGGAGCTTCATACACCGCGGTTGACGGGTACGTTACTGTCGCCGAGACAGGCAGCTTCAATTCAAACTACAATGTGACGGTATCCGCCAACACTGACTTCTCCGGATACAGTTACGTCCCCACCACGGGTAATCCGTCGAGCGTGACATATTCCTATCGCAGGTCAAATATAGTCCACACATTCACATACACGGCGCTCACGAGCACACTTTATTTTGCGAACGAGTCAATTCACAGCGGGTTTGTCACAAATTACGACGCCTCGATGACTGTGACATATGCTCAGCCTTACGGGACATTTAAGACGCCTTCCATGGAGGGCTACAAATTTAACGGCTGGTACAGCGGCGGAGTCAGGATCCTTGGGACGACAGTATGCACAATGATAAGCTCCTCGCTGACATTGACATCCGGCTGGACCTGTTATTTTGCGGGCGGTCACGGCACAGCAAACGACCCGTTCCTTGTCAGCTCTTTGGCGCACCTTGACAACATAGACGACACAACGGTCATAACAAACAACGCAGGTATGTATTTTAAGCAGACGGCAAGCTTTGAATACACGCTCGCATATGCCGCGGTGAGAAACTTTGCCGGAAACTACAACGGTCAGAATTTCACCATAATAATGCCGTCGTCGGTGACTGTCGCCGAAAACACATACGCCAACATTTTCGGAGAAGTTTCTAACGCCTCGATTTACAATTTAAACATAACGCTTAACGGCAAGATGCAGGCGACAAGCTACACTCTTGATAACTATGCCGGATTTGTCGGAAAGCTTAACCAATCAAGCCTGTCCGATATCCAGATAATTTTCGGAGGCACGCTTAATGTCGGCACAGCCGCCGGAAAGGGATATGCCGGGATTATGGCCGGCTATGTTTCTGGCAGCTCAAGCATTGCGAATTCGTCGGTGACATTAAACGGCGGCACAATCACAAACGCAGGGAATTCATCGCTGCAAAATGCCTTTATCGGCGCCGTCGCAAGCGGCGCGACGCTGACAAAGACAAACACATGGACGCTCATCAACACAACTCCTGCCGGATATACGGGCGCCTTGAGCAACAACATCATGCGTGTGCGCGAAAACGGAACAGTTTCCCTGTCCATCAACGAAGGGACGGGCATATTCACGTTTACGGCTGTCCCGAGTGACGGCTGGACGACACAGTTCCGCACGGCGTCCGACACATTAGTGAGCAGCAACGCGACATACTCCCCCGAGAAATCGATGAACGGAGCTGAATATTACGCCTGCTTTGTCAAGGGCGTGACTGTCGCGGCAGGCGCGGGAGGCAATGTCGCCGGCGCGGGCTCATACAACATCAGGCAGGGCGAGCAGATAACAGGTCTTTCGGCTACGCCCTCAACAGGTCACCACTTTGTAAACTGGTCAAACACGACAAACGGCACGCTTTCATCCACCACAAGTCCGCAGACGACGTTTACAATGGGCACGACTTCCGGAATGATCACAGGTAATTTTGCCATCAACACATATACGCTCGCCTATAATGCCAACGCGGGCAGCGATCAGGTCACGGTTCCCGCACCGGCGGTATACAGCTACAACCAAAGCGTCACGATAGCGTCCGCACCCGTGAGGCCGGGATATGAATTTGTCAAGTGGAACTCCGCCATTGACGGAAGCGGCACGACATACAATGTGCAGGGCATATACACAAACATTACGACAGAGCACGGCGCGACTGTCACGCTTCACGCCATCTGGAACAAGCTTAAATACGACGTGACCTTCCACACTGTCGGCGGCACGACCGTCGAAAACCACACGGGCATAGATTACGGGACGGTCATTACCTTCCCGGTGACGACAAAAATAGGCTATTTGTTCGATATGTGGTACGAATCGCCCACATATACAGGCGGCAACAGCTACCCCGCGGGCGGTCAAAAGACCATTTACGCAAACCTTACGGTTTACGCAAAATGGAATCCCATATCATACACCATAACATTTAACGCGACCGGCGCGACAAACATTCCGAATGTCATGAATGTTCAATACAGCGAAACACCGCTGTTCTCTCTGCCGTCCGGCATTCCAGTTAAAGCGGGGTGGACGTTCGTTTCATGGAACACCGCGCAGGACGGAAACGGCACGTCATACCTGCCCGGCGCCGAGATAACGACAAACCTTCGCAACACGCAGGGCGCCAACGTTAATCTTTATGCCATTTGGCAGGCGGCGTCGTTCACGGTAACATGGGATATTTGCGGCGGCGCGCTCAACGGAATCCCGTCAAACATTGAAACAACGGTGGTGTTTAACTCAAAATATGTAGTGCCTTCCGGAACATTTTTCAAGTCCGGTCACACCTTCGCAGGCTGGTTTACGGATCAGGAGGGCGGCACACAAATTACAAACAACACAACCGTCACAATAACTGACAACATCACATACTACGCGCATTGGGATTACGCCACTTACACAATAAAATTTGACGCAAACGGCGGATTCCTGCCTGACTACGCGGATCCCGACTCAATGAACGACATACTCTGCACTTACGGCACGGAATATGTCCTGTCGTTTAACGCCTTTGAAAAGAACGGCTACAACTTCAACGGCTGGGCGCTCACGGCGGGCGGAGACGTGGTGTTTATTGACGGTGAAACAGTTTCAAACCTTACGGGCACCGTAAACGGAGTCGTCACGCTTTACGCGTCATGGCTTGCAAGGACATACAGCATTTCGTACAACAAAAATAACGGAAACGGAAGCATGACTCCCAGCTCCATAAAGATGGACGCCACCATAACGCTGAAGGCAAACACGTTCACGAGGACCGGATATAGGTTCTACGGTTGGGCATTAAGCGCAGCCGACGCGACGGATATGATTGTGGCTTATGCCGACGTCGCAAGCTTTTCGCTGACCACGGCCTCGAATGTAACGCTTTACGCCGTTTGGTCAAGAAACACGACTGTCACATGGTTCCTTGAGGGCGGCACATACAACGGTGCCACGGCCAATCCGACGACAAACGTCTATTACGGCGACAAATATGTCCTCCCGACAGGCGAGCTGCTGCGGACGGGCGGTGTGTTCGACGGCTGGTATGACAGGCCGCAAAGCCAGCCCGGCGCTATTCTTATCACAAACGGGACGACGCTCCTTACAAACAGCGATTCGTCAGTTTATGCTCACTGGCAGCTTACCGATGTAAAATATTATGTCAAGCACTTCCAACAAAATATTGACGGGTCATACCCGGCGACGCCTGAGAGGACTCTTGAATTTACAGAATCAATCGGCGCCACGGCGTCCGCGTCGCCGCTGCCGGGGTCAACATCCGGATACGCGGGATTCGCTTACGACTACACCGCATACCAAAACTCATCCATGACTCAGGAGGCAACAGGCTCAAGCGCTGTTGTGGTTTCAGACGGGTCGCTTGTTTTCAAGGTCTATTATTCAAGAAACAGCTATTCAATATCTTATAACGGGAACGGCGCGACAAGCGGCTCAATGCAGCCTCAAACCTTTAAGTCCGGCGAGCAGAAAGCACTGTCTGATAACGCGTTCGCAAAAACCAGCTATAAATTTATCGGCTGGGCGACGACACAGGCGCAGGCGTCAAACGGCATTGTCACATATGTCGACAAGTTTGAATACACAATGGGCACGGCAAACATAACCTTGTACGCCGTATGGCAGCTTAACACATACAAAATTACTTTCTCGGCCGGTGACGGCAAAATGCTGATTGACGGGCAGGAGCTTTCGCAGTATGTCCTATCCGCAGCTTTCGGAGCCGACATCACAGGGCAGATACCGCCCAATCCCACAAGAGAAGGCTATTCATTTGTTTGCTGGCAGCGCGATGGCGTTAATTACACGATTCCTGACACAATGCCGAACGAGGACATGACCGTTACGGCACTGTGGAGCGCAAACACATACTATATCACCTTTGAGCCCAACGGCGGAACAGGCACAATGAGCAATCAGGGCATTGTGTTCGGTCAGTCGGCAAAGCTTAACAGCAATGAGTTCACAAGGGTGGGATACACCTTTGGTTACTGGTCGGTCGGTGAAAACAACTACGCTAACGGCGCCATGTATGGCATGACATTGGCGGGTGATGTCGTCCTGACAGCCAACTGGATACCAAACGCCTACACCGTCGGATTTAACGCAAACGGCGGCACGGGCACGGCTCCGGCAAATGTTTCGGCGACTTACGACACACCTTTTGAACTTCCGGCGAACACATTCTCAAAGTCGGGATTTTCATTCGTCGGCTGGGCGGTGACGCCGGAGGCTCCCGCCGCATACGCTGACGAGGCGACAGTCGAAGACAACCTTGCGACAGGCGCGCCGGGCAACACTTTCGTCACGCTTTACGCCGTTTGGGGCATTAACAACTACACGATAACATATGTCGCAAATGGCGCCACTTCCGGCACAGTGCCTTCTTCCGTGCCCGCGGCGTATAATCAGCAGATAACGCTTGCCGACGGCGACGGACTTGTGATAGAGACATCCACAGAAAGCCGCTCATTCCTCGGTTGGACCACGGTGGAAGACGGCGTGGTCGTCCTCCACGAAGTGGGAAGCAATTTCATTGTTCCCGCGAACGACGTCGTGTTCTATGCCGTTTGGAGCGCTGATTACTTTGCATTAAACCTTGCGGTAAACACTGTGAACGGCTATCAGGAGGACGGCTGGCTTGCCGCAAGTCCGATAACCGATCCGCTGTACGCGCTTGGCGGAGACATAGCAGACGAGCTTGACAGCGACGGCATCTATCCGTGGGGATTCTTCAACACGGCTCCGATAACAGCCGCTTGCCTTGCGGCGCAGCAATCGGGGAGCAAAAACCTTCCGCAATCGCGCCAGGCAGAGGTTGACGCGCTGACTTACGCAATCGTCAGCGCCGTGGACAATGTCGAGCTTCTTTTAGCCGACAAAGACAAAGAGATTAACTGTGAGCATTACGACGAATCATTCTTTGTCGAGGACTTGGGCGAGCATTACCCGCCCTGCTCCTCAAACATGAAGCACAGCTTCAATTCAATTATCGCAACGTGCCAAAGCATAATCGGCATGGCGCCGGCAAGCCGCATATACACAGCCGCTTCCGTTGCAAACCTCAACAGCCACATATTCGGTGAGGGCACCGGCATCTACAACACAGCGGTCAGCGCAAAGGTCAAGCTTCCGGCACAGGCTTTGCTGCTTGACTATTACACAGGCTTGATTGCCGAGGCATACCACACGATGCTGGTTCTTAAGCCGGCAGACTACTCTTCGATTGATTACCTGCTGAACGACTACCTTCCGAGCATTGACGGCATAGCATACGCCAACATCACCTCATATTACACCGCCGACTCCTGCTCAAACTTAGTAGCGGTGGTCGAGGGAATCGACTACGATCTCAAAATAGTCTCCCAAGCAAGAATTGACGATGAGTTTTATCCGGCGGTTGAGGAGGCAATCAACATCCTTGTCCCGCTGGCGGCAAATTACACATCAATTTTCAACATCATCATAAACAGCATACCATACGGCACGGTCGGCTACTCATATCCGGCGGCGGACGCGCAAAACATAAATTACACTCTTTGGATGAACTGGGCGGCCGCAAACAGCGGCGGCATATCCGATGTCCTTGACACGGCTTATCTGTCGCCCAGATACACGCCCGCATCGCTTCAGGCTGTCTATGACATACTGGACTGTGTTGACTGGACGCTTTACAGGTTCGCTCAAAACACAATCGACGGAACATCAAACGATCAAAGCTATGCGGCACTTTTGACCGCCGCAATCAACGCTTTGGCGCAAAGGACATACAGTGTCACATTTATGCAAAATGACGGTACAGAAGATGTGTTTAACACATTGACGGTTAACTATGCGCAGACGGTTCCTAATCCGGGAACTCCGTTAAGAGAAGGCTTTGAGTTTATCGAATGGCGCACATCAGACGGCACCCCCGTTAATTACACGACGCCTGTTTTGGCCAATGTGATTTTATACGCGGCATGGCATCAGGACACTGTTGAGGAACCCGTTTTAATTGTTCCTGACAACAGCGAGGCGACAACCGTCATAGATGAAGGCAACAACTTTATTTACGGTCTGAAGGTCGGCATTTCAGAAGCAGAGCTTATCAGCATATTCCTCGGAGTTGAGGGCAACGGACACATCGTCATCTCAACATCCACAGGCTCAATCGGCACGGGCACGACAGTCACCCTGATAAGTGACAACACCGGATTGCCCATCGCCGCATACACAATCATAATCTTCGGAGACACAAACGGGGACGGAATCATATCGCAAGTAGACATGATTAATCTCAACGCGGCAGTTTCAGGCTCGTCCTCATCAGGCTTGAGCGACGCGGCGCTGTTCGCGGTCGATCTAAACGGCGACGGATTCACTTCCCTGTCAGACGTGGCTCAGCTGAAGTCGGTGATTGCACGCTCCGCCTCTATCAATCAAAGCACCGGCAGAGTTTCCTAAGAAAAGGTTTTACATGGGGCCGTCCTTTTGGGCGGCCCCGTTTGTTTTTTGAGAGTCACTGTTTTTTGCGCACACGCTTGTTTTGGGCGGCTTTTGTCAACCCTGCTTTTGGAATGTTAGTCGCTTGCAAATCGTCCGCGTGAGGCATAATATAAAGTGAAAATAATAAGAATCGGGATATAATATGGAGACGGGAACAAAAAAAGAAAAAATTGTTGTGGGTTTGAGCGGAGGTGTCGACAGCTCCGCGGCGGCGCTTATCCTTAAAAGGGCAGGGCATGACGTTGTAGGGGTCACGCTGCTGCTGTGCGACAGTGGCGTCGCCGAGGCGCAAAAAGCGGGCAGAGCAGCGGCACAGATTGGAATAGAGCATAGGGTTTATGACTTGCGCCGTCTTTTCTCACAAAAGGTGATGGATTATTTTTCCGAAGAATATATATCAGGCGCGACGCCTAATCCGTGCATAATATGCAACAGCGAATTCAAGTTCGGAGAAATGCTGAAGATAGCACACGAGCAAGGCGCGCAAAAAATCGCGACGGGACATTACGCCAAAACAGAAAAGGCGGACGGCAGATATTTACTCAAAAGAGCAAGCAGCGCCAAGGATCAATCCTATTTCCTTTGCCGCCTGTCGCAGACAAAGCTTTCGGCGGCGGTGTTCCCTCTTGCGGAAAAAAGCAAGGATGAGATAAGAAGGCTTGTGAGTCAGGCGGGGCTTGATACGGCGTCAAAGGGCGACAGCCAGGAGGTCTGCTTCATTCCGGACAGGGATTACGCGTCGTTTATTTGCCGTTACAAAAGCATTGTGCCGATCCCCGGGGACTTTATTGACACCGACTCAAATATCATCGGCAGGCACAAGGGGGCGCTCCATTACACAGTCGGTCAGCGCAAGGGCTTGGGCGCTTTTGGCAGGCCTATGTATGTTGCGGCGATAGACGCGGCGGCAAACACCGTGACGCTCTGCGAGGAGGGCGGGCAATACTCGTCCGGGCTTGTTGCGGGGGAAATGAATTGGATAGCGTTTGAGGAGCCGAAAGACGAGTTCAGAGCCGAGGTTCAAATAAGACATAAAGCAAAACCGGCTCCCGCTTCTGTAAGGGTCTTTGAAAGCAAGGTATTTATATCATTTGACAGCCCGCAAAAATCAGTCGCGCCGGGGCAGACCGCCGTGCTTTATGACGGTGATTATGTCCTTGGAGGCGGGAGGATTATTTCATCGGCCGGCCAGTCTTAAAGAGAATCAAATCCACTCAAAGGCTTTGTTAATTAACGAGCGAGCGGACAAATGCCCGCATTTCACTTTTTGACTTTATGCTGTCTGTGTGGCTGATTACCCTTTGCTGCTCCTCTTTCGGGAGCGCCGCGAAACGGTTCATTGCCTCTAAGTCTTGAGAAAGAGCCAGACCAAGCCCCAAAGGCATATCAAGGTCTTGCGCACTGTTTGTCATAATTATTCACCTCGGCATTATGTTTTGCAAAACAGCATTAATAATCCGAGACAAAAAAAGGTACGAACGCCTTAAAACAAGTCAAAGCATGGCGGCGGAAATCATCCGTGCCATGCTTTGTTTGCAAAGCGTTGTTGTTTACTTGTTAAGAAAATATACCATAAAGTTAAGATATACGGCGAATGTGGCGCAGATGAGATACGGTATCTGCAAATATCCCGCTAAAGGCTTAAATGCAAAAAAACGAAGGGTCATAACAAGTATAAGCACCCAGAGGACAGAAATCCATATAAATGAGAGCTGATATGCCGCTCCGCTGAAAAAGGTGATTGACCAGAAAAAACAAAAAACGAGCTGCAACACCCATATATAAAGGGGTGTTTCCCTGCCGTATGACTTGCTTTTATGGACGAGATAAGCAGATATACCCATGAGTATATACACAAGAAATATTATTATCGGAATGACGGCGATATTAGGCGTAAAATCCGGCTTGGTTACAAAGCGGAAGGACTGCATGGCGTTCACGGTGATATTGGCGGCCCAAAGCCCTATCAACATCGGAAATATAAAAAACATTAAAAGCGGCTTAAACCTGCTCATCCCTTCACCTCCGTTTCGTTGTTTACAATACGCATATCAAGACAAACCCCTTATATTATCATACAGCAAAAACATTAACTATGTATTAATAATCTTTAACGACTTTATTTTATTATGTCCAAAGCGTTGTAAAAACTTAAAAAGTTTCCCGCTCCGGCATAACGCCCAAAGACAGTTATGAGCCGCGCGGACGGCGCAAATTTCTGTTTAAAACAGAATCGTGTAAACCGCGCAAACGCTATTGAAAATATTGCCGCTGTATGATATGATTTAAGACAGTGTCCGACTGCCGCGCGTCTTTCGGCAAAGGCCGCCGAGGGTATACTTTTGTGAAAGGGCTGAAAAAAACGGATTATGGAAAGTAAGGAAAACATTAAATTTGAGACTGTCATACGTCCTAAAAATAAATGGTTTGATTTGAGACTTGGAGAAGTAATAAAATACCGCGACCTTGTTTATGTGTTCGTCAAAAGAAACTTCAGCACATTGTATAAGCAGACGATACTGGGACCTGCGTGGATTGTCATTACAGAGATTATAACCACTGTCATTTATACGATTATATTCGGAAATATCGCGAACATAGGCACAAACGGCGTGCCGACATTTTTGTTTTATCTGTCCGGCAACACAGTTTGGGGATTTTTCAGCAAATGCTTTATAAACACTTCGACAACATTTACTTCCAACGCCGCAATATTCGGCAAGGTGTACTTTCCGCGCCTTGTCATGCCAATTTCAGTCGCACTGACACAGCTTATAACTTTTGCCATTCAATTTACTCTTTTCCTTTGCTTTCTTGTTTTTTATGTGTTTAAAGGAAGCGTCAGCCCAAACTATGCGCTGATGCCGCTTTTTTTCCTGCTTGTCATTATAATGACTGTCATGAGCCTTGGTTTCGGCATCATCATATCGTCACTCACGACAAAATACCGCGACTTAACAGTTATGATTTCTTTTGGGATCACAGTTTGGATGTACATTACACCGATTGTGTACCCTATATCAATTGTTCCGGACAGGTGGCGGCTTATTTTTATGCTCAACCCGATGTCTTCTATTGTCGAGGCTTTCAGATATTTATTTCTTGGCGTAGGCGAGCTTAAGGCGGGTTATCTTATTTACAGCTCGGCAATAGCCGTTTTTGCCTTTTTGTTCGGCACCATCTTGTTCAACAGGATTGAAAAAACATTTATGGACACTGTTTGATTGCGGGGGGTGAGAATATGTCCGATGTGATAATAAGAATTGATGATGTATACAAGCAATACCGCCTCGGCTCTATCGGCGGGCGCACGCTCCAGGAGGATTTTCAGAACATTACGGCAAAGCTTTTGCGCAGAAAGGACTCGGACACGGACAGTGCGGCAGTCAAATCAGGGGAGCGCTTTTACGCGCTTTCAGGTGTCAGCCTTGACATTTACAGAGGCGATACGCTTGGGATAATCGGGCAAAACGGAGCCGGCAAATCCACTTTGCTAAAGCTGCTTTCAAGAGTGACGGCTCCGACAAAGGGCACCATATCATATAACGGGCGCATTTCAAGCATGCTTGAAGTCGGCACAGGTTTCCATCCGGAGCTTACCGGACGGGAAAATGTTTATTTAAATGGCGCCATACTTGGCATGAACAAGGCGGAAATAGACAGGAAGTTTGACGAGATTGTCGATTTTGCCGAGCTGTCCCAGTTTATTGACACGCCAATCAAAAGATATTCATCGGGTATGTATGTAAAGCTTGCGTTTTCCGTTTCCGCCCACCTTGACGCCGACATACTCATTATGGATGAAGTTCTTGCGGTGGGCGATGTCAGGTTTCAACAGAAGTGCCTTCAAAAGATGGGCGCCGTGGCGTCAAACGAGGGCAGGACAGTTCTTTACGTCAGCCATAATATGGCGACAATACGTCAGCTTTGCAACAGGTGCGCAGTCCTTGAAAAGGGTCTGCTTAAATACGACGGGGACGTCGCGTCCGGCATCGAGGCTTATCTTAGCAATCAGGACACGGATCAGAAGGTGTTCAACGACCTTTCGGACGCAGTCCGCCCCGACTTCAAATACGGAGGGCGCAGCGTGCTGAAAAGCCTTGAGCTTATAGGCAAGGAAAACAACTATTTTGTCAACGATGAAAAGGTTTCGTTTCTTTTGGAAATCGAAAACCGTGAGGACACAGACGAGCTTCATCTTCAATTTTCCGTTAAAAGCATGGACGAAATAACTGTGGCGACATTTCTTTCACCCGATGTTTTTTCTGTTAAAAAGGACACAATAACACGCCTTAAAGTCACGCTTGATATTTCCGAAATCGTCTCAGGCAGCTACAAGATGGAGATTGTCGTTGCCAAGGCAAACCACATATGCAACTTTGTTCATTATGACAAGATTAGCGCCGCGCTTTGTTTTACAAAAGAGCTTCCCACCGACACGTCTTATACGCTGGCATGGAAGACACAAAAATTTGGCTACATACAAAACAAAAAAATTACCATAGAAAAGGTTTAAGCAGATTGAAAAGCGGACTGAACAGCGATTTTAATTTAGTCCGCTTTAAGAAATAAGGGACACGGCGCAAAAGACAAAGATTTTCAGAGAAATTGCGCCTTAATCAAGGGCTTCGTGCGGAAATCGGCTCAACCGGATATGCCGTGCCGCTGTGCTTGCCCCCAAAACATTTCGACAAGCTTTGAAAGGAATGACTGATATGAAAAAGATTAAAAACGGATGTAAATGGGCGCTCGTTGTGCCGTCAAGCATGGGTGTTCGCATTTGCCCGCCGGACGGTCAAACTGTCGAATCGGGAGAAATATTTAAAATGCAGGTGACGAGCGCGGAGACTAATGTGGCAAGCATATCCTCATATCTCGGACTGCCTGTGAAGGTTTTGACCGCATTCGTAAAGGACAGCCCGATAGCCTCTCTGATTAAGAAAAACCTGCGTTCACGCGGGATGGATTATGAAGGCCCCGAGGTTTTGCAGGGCGGCCCGTGGGGATATCGCCACCAGTTCAACATAGCGGACAGCGGCTTCGGCTCAAGAGGTCCGAGGGTTCAAAACGACCGCGCCGGAGAAGTGGGCAGGACGCTCAACATAAAAGATTTTGACATTGAGCGGATTTTTGGCGACGAGGGAGCCGCCATGCTTCATCTTTCCGGACTGATAGCCGCGCTTTCACCGGAAACGGGCAGGTTTTGTCTTGAGTTGGCGCGCGCAGCCAAAAAACACGGCACGTTAGTTTCTTTTGATCTTAACTTCCGCGCGACCTTTTGGAAGGGCAGGGAGACGGAGCTTCACGAGATTTTCAGCGAGATAGCGTCTATATCGGATGTTCTCATAGGCAACGAGGAGGATTACCAGCTCTGCCTGAAGATAAAAGGACCCGACGCGGGCGGAAAAGGTGTTTCCGCCAAAATAGACAGCTTCAAAAAAATGATAGAAAATGTCCAAAGCTCTTATCCGAACGTCTCTGTTTTTGCGACGACACTTCGTGAGGTGATTGACGCGAACAAGCATATGTGGGGCGCGATTATGCTAAGTGAAGGCAAGTGGCAGGAGGTTGAGCCGCGTGAGATACATGTGCTTGACAGAATCGGCGGCGGGGATGGCTTTGTCGGAGGGCTGCTTTATGCGATACTCCGCGGCTGGGAGCCGGAAAAGTGGCTTCAATTCGGTTGGGCGAGCGGCGCCCTTGCGACGACATTCCTGACAGATTACGCGCAGCCCGCCGATGAGGAAATGGTGTGGAGCGTGTGGAGCGGCAACGCGCGAGTCAGAAGATAGCGCCTTTGCCGTTTGCCTTTTGCAATCAGCACGGCAAACGGCGGCGATTAAGTTAAAACTTCATTAAATTTTTAAGTTTGCTGTTGACACGCTTTAACGGCAGGTATAAAATATTATATGAATAGCGGCAAACGCATAAGGAAGGGGATGAGCCCGATAAACGAACAAGTCAAAAAGCCGATAATATCCGCGCGGGGCTTGTTTAAGGGCTTCAAGATGGGCAGCGAGGTTGTCGTCGCCCTGCGAAACATAAACCTCGACATTAACCCCGGAGAGATTTGCTGTGTGTTCGGGGCGTCGGGTTCCGGCAAAAGCACGCTCCTCAACATGCTTGCCGGGATGGATCCGCCAAGCCGCGGGGAAGTGATTGTGGACGGCTTAAAGATTACGTCAATGGGCGAAAACGAGCTTGCGGCGTTCCGCCAAAGGAATATCGGCTTTGTTTTCCAATCTTACAACCTTATGTCCACACTTACGGCAGTCGAAAATGTCGCGCTGCCCCTGACCTTTCGCGGCGTGGACAAAAGGTCTCGAGAGTCGGCCGCTGTTTCAGTGCTTCGCGCCGTCGGCCTCGGCGACAGGCTTAGCCACTACCCCGCCCAAATGTCAGGCGGTCAGCAGCAGCGGACAGGCATTGCCCGCGCGTTTGTGTCAAAGCCCAAGATTATTTTTGCCGACGAGCCGACAGGCAACCTTGACACAAGGACAGCCGGAGACATAATGCGCATGATGGTGGGATTTACACGAAAAAACAATGAAACACTCATACTTGTGACGCACAACCCGGAGCTGGCGTCGTGCGCCGACAGGATAATAACGCTTGTCGATGGGGAAATAACCTCTGACAAACAAACAGGTCACAATTTAAAAGAGGGGATTAGGCAATGAAAATTTTAAAAAGGCGTATTATCTCTTTGGTTTTGGCGGTAATGCTTGTATCGGTGTTGGCGCCGTCTTTTTTTATTTCGGCTTCGGCGGGCGACACCATCATAACGGGATACGGCACAAGCAAGGCAAAGATTTATGAAAACGACACGGTTAATATCACTGTTTACCTTAAAAGCTTAAGTCTCAAAAGCGGCGCGGATGTCGCAAAAGCGTCGGATATTGACATCACACGCCGAGTCGACAGCTTTTACGGCGGCGGCGAGCCTGTCGTTTCCGTTACGTCCGCCAACGGCAGCCTGCTGACATACAAGATTGTTTTTCCCGCCGTCAGCTATAGGGGCGTCGGAGACACATTCAGCTTCATAGTTACATATAACGAAAACGCGTCAGAATCCGAAACGCTTGAGCTTGCCGCTTCCGAATGCGTTCCGTCAAGTGAAACGACAGCGGCGGAAACGACCGCAGCGGAAACGACCGCAGCGGAAACGATGCCGCCTTGGGAAACAACGACACGCGAGAGCATAACAGAGCCTGAAAAGCCCACAAAGGAACAAGCCGCGCCGTTGGTGGCGATAACACGCAGCGCTTTCCCAAAAGAAATCAAGCCCGGAATGGAATTTAACCTTAACGTAATAATCAAAAACACGGGCAGTCCTTATACGATATCGACGGGCGCAGTCTCTTTCGAGCCAAGCGAGGGGCTTGAGTTAAACGAGAATTCTTCATCAAAGAGCATTTCAGACATTCGCGCCAACAGCTCAAAGACAGTTACGGTAAAGCTAAGGGCGGTCAAGTCTGTCGAAAATTCATCTCAAAGCGTAAACGTCAGCTTCAGGTACTATTATCAGTCGGGTGAGGGCGCTGTTATGGACACCTCAAGCGAAAAGATAATAATCCCGATAGCCGTTTCAGATTCCAAAACGACAACAGAATCCGCGGCAAAGGCGACTCCCAACATCATCGTATCCAAATATGACTACGGCGGGAAGCCCATAGCCGCGGGAAGCAGCTTCAACCTTGAGCTTTCATTCCGCAACACAAGCAAGTCGCTCAAGGTGGAAAACCTTGTAATGTCAGTCGAGACGGGCGAGGGTCTTTCGATAGCCTCGTCGTCAAACACTTATTATTATGATTCTATAGCCGCGGGCAAAAGTGAGTCACGCGGAATAAAGATGAACGTAACCGCTAACGCTCTTTCCGGAGGGAGCGTTGTTGACATATCCTTCAGATATGAATATGTCGACAACGGAACGCGCGGCAGCGGCTCGTCAAACGAGCGTCTTTATGTTCCCGTCTATCTGCCCGACAGATTTATCATAACAGCCCCCGACACAATTTACGCCGTCGCAAACGAGGAGCTGTCTTTGTCGCTGCCCTATGTCAACAAGAGCAAAGGTGCGGTTAACAATGTCGAGGCTGAGCTGATTTTTGACGAAGCCGACGGCTTTTGCGAGTTCCCCAAGATGAATCTCGGCAACTTTGAGCCGGGCAAAAGCGGAACAATAGACCTTTTTATAACTCCCAACACGGCTGAAACAATGACAGTGACCGTTTTAGTATCATACGAAACTGAATCGGGTGAGCTGAAAAAGGTCAGCGTTCCGCTGACCTTCACGCCTGATGAGGGCATGATGGACGACCCGGGATTTATGGAGCCGGACTTTCCGACGGACATCGGAGAAAGCTCTGGAAAGCTAAAGTTTATCATAATAGCCGCCGTCGTCATAGCGGCGATAGTCGTATTTATTGTTCTTCGTCGCCGCAAAAAGAAAAAGTCAAAGATAGAGATTTCATCTGACTTTGACTGGAATATGCCGCAGCCGGCGGAGACAGCCGGCAATTCATCTGACAGGAATGAGACAAAAACATGAGGCAGATTGACCTTTTGAAAATGTGCTGGGACAATCTTTTCCGCCGAAAGGCGCGGACATTCCTCTCTGTGCTTGGCGTTGTAATCGGCTGCTGCTCAATAATGATAATGTTGTCTATCGGCGTCGGCATGACAGCTTCACAGACTGCGTGGATAGAAGAAATGGGCGACTTGACAGTCATTGAGGTCTACCCGATGTACGGGATGATGGGGGACACGACTATGAAGTTAAACGACAGCGCCGTCAGTTCAATGAAAGCGCTCGAAAACGTCAAATTTGTCGCGCCGAAGCTTGACACCGGCGGCATATGGTTCAGCATTTACGCGGGAGCAAACAAGCGATATCAGATATCTTATGCCCCGATTATCGGATATGACCCGGAGGTCATGGAGGAGATGGGATATGAGATTACAGACGGCGTGCTTCCGACAAAAAGCGAAACGGCGCTTATGGGGCAATACTTTGAATATATGCTGATGGACACGCGCCGCCCCGACGGCAAAAATATGATAGACTACTATCAATATCTTTACGATATGAACGGCAACGAATCGGACGGCAGCAATATGCCCGACCCATATATGCGCCTTAAGGACAAGGAGCTTACGTTTGAGGTGACTGACGAAAATCAAAACACCGTATACTCAAAAACTGTTAAGATTTCCGGCAAGGTCTCGGAAGATTACGCGAAGGGTTATGAAACCTCAAGCGGGCTTATAATGCGCAAGGACGACCTTTTGCAGATGGTGACGGCGGCGACAAAAGCGCTCGGTCAAAAATTAGTTGAAACCGAATACAGCGGGATAACAGTCAAGGTCAGCGACGTGTCGCTTGTCAGCGAGGTGGAGCAGCAGATACGCGATATGGGCTACCAAACGAGCAGCATGGAGAGTATGCGCGAGTCCGCCCGCAAAGAGATGGCGGTGGTTCAGCTCGTATTGGGCGGCATAGGCGCCGTAAGCCTTTTTGTCGCGGCGATAGGCATAACAAACACGATGATAATGTCTGTTTCAGAGCGCACAAAGGAGATAGGCATAATGAAGGCGATAGGGTGCTATGTGCGCGACATACGCAAGGTTTTTTTGGCCGAGGCCGGATTCATAGGTCTTCTCGGAGGTGTCATAGGCGCGGTGCTGAGCTTCCTGGTGGCGTGTGTTATCAACTACATATCAGGGAGCAGCTCGATGATGGGCGACCCGGAGCAGTCGCTGTATGAGATGCTGTTCACATCCTCGACGCGGCTTTCTGTCATTCCGCTTTGGCTGCTCACCTTCGGGCTTGCGTTTTCAATACTTGTCGGTCTTGTTTCGGGGTTTTATCCGGCCAATAAGGCGGTAAGGATTTCCGCGCTTGAGGCAATGAAAAACGAATAACAATGCCCTTTTATTTTCACTCTTTTCAAAAACTTAACTTCTCCGCGCCGTTCGGCATATACTGTGTTGACAACAGCAAGAGGGGGGTTAAAGATGGACAAATGGCTGAAAAGCTTGAAAACAAACACACCGCAGGAGGGCTTTGAGCTGGCTATCACATTGTCGCAGATGGGCGTAAAATACACTCAGCCGTCTGAAAGGGTGCGCAAAAGATTGCGCCCCATATATTCAAACAACGCCGGCAGCTTAATATCTGCCTCACATGTAATCGCCGTAAACTTTCGGACGGTAGCCGCCGCAAATAACTACTGGCAGTAACAGGCGCATTTCAAAGCAATCTCCGCCCTCCCTTTTGGCAGACGCTGTTCGGCGTCTCCTTCATAAAAGGCAAAGCGGCGCGAGACGGATACAAAAAAATATATCGGATATCAGAGGTGTTGAATTGGACAGGATGCCAAAAATAATATCGTCCGTATTGATATCAATGTGCTTGATATGCGGGGTTTTTATGCTGTATTTCGGAATTTCCGGCACAGTCAAATTAAACGGCTCGTCAAAAAATTATGTTGCGGTAACAGGATACCTTTCCGGATACAACTTATCCTCCACAGGCGGCTATGACGCGGACATAAACAAGACGACAAGCGACACATACAGTCTCGTTTACAGCTACACAGTTGACGGATGGGAATACTATGTGCAAACAGATTACGCAACAAGCTTTGTTCCTCAAATAGGAAGTGAAAAGGAGATAAGATATAACCCGGACAATCCGGAAGAAGCAATAATTGTCGGCACCAACTCAAACAACGTTTTAATATTTGCGGGAGCGTTATTTACTGTTGTTCCGTTGTTTATCATTTTTGGGATTCTGGCTTCCGAGCGACGGTCATTAAGGATTTCAGCAAAAATGGTTGAAACGGCAATAGGCATCATTTTCTCGGCTGCGGGTTACGGCGCAATGTGCATAATTACGGGCAAACGCTCAATCAAAGGGTTTTATGAGTTTTTTCATTCTTCATTTAAATTGCCTTTATTGATTCCCGTCGTGTTAATATTAATCGGAATTTATATGCTTATTAAAGCTTTATTTCTTGAAAAAGGCGCAGAACAATAATTAATCGTGGAACAAAACCGGAGCGGCGAAGAAATATTTCTTCGCCGCTCCGTAAATTTATATGTCAAGCTGCCTCCCATTTTAGGAGAGGTGGCACGCGACAGCGTGACGGAGAGGTTTCTGAGGGTGCCTCTCCTCTTAGGAGAGGTGGCTCCGCTTTAGCGGAGTCGGAGAGGTTCGGAGGGTTGCCTCTCCATATAGCAGGTTCTGCATAACCGAATTCGGAAATGGTTTGTTTCAGTGAAGTGTGCAAATCATCGTTTTGCGGATAGCGTCCCATTCGTTCATATTCCTTAAAGATTTCTGCATTGTTTGCATGCGTTCACACATTAACCCTTCGTCACTGTATGTTTCTTCAGATAATTTTGCGTAATTTGAAAAGCATGCAAATACGTTTTCGCCGGACTTACATTCCGGGCAGTCCGTTTGTGACATGCCGAGCATTTTTTCTGCTTGATTTTGGCTTAGGCGCAACCCCGAATTAAACCTTTATGGCATACAACCCCACAATTTTATAAGATAATCTGAAACAGGCTGCAATCGTCCTTGAAAACGCGCTGACACTCACCTTTTTCCCGAAATACCGAGAATATAATCAGACGACACACCGTAATACTTGCACAGTTTAATGAGATGCCGTATGGGCAATTCGTTCGCTCCGCGCTCATATCGAGCGTACATAGTCTGTGACGTGCCGAGTATTTTTGCGATTTCAGCCTGAGTTTTGTCCGCGTCCTCCCTAAGGTCGCGTATGATTCGTACATAACGCATACATATACTTCCCTGTTGAATAACCTGAATTGATATAAAAATTACACCAAATAAAATATTATCATAATAAACATATTTACTATTGACTTTAGTAAAGATGTTTACTATAATGTTCTCACAGGGTATTCCAATTCTTTCATGTTGTATGCAAATCGATAAAAGACAGCAGATAAAATCAAATTACCGTTTGTGTCGGGCTGATTTATTTTTACAGGCTGTCATTCCGGCATCACGCAAACACAGGTGTAAAGAAGGCTTTTTAAAAATGTAAGCGATTCACCCACCCTTTTTGATTTGCCATATAGGTGAAACGTATAATAAAAGGAGTTGTTTTAAAAAATGAAAAAGGTATTTACATAGGTCGGAAGGTTGCTGATGGTTTGCTCAAAAAGTCAACAACGATAGTACGGAAATCAACGGTGTTTTGATGGAGATATCTGTCTAAATAACGTTTTAATAATAATGTCGGTGNNGACTTGCATGAAAGATAGCGGAACTATAACCAATTGTACGAAATAAAAGGGGTGTGGTTGGAGATAATTTGTTAGTCAAAGTTTTCAGAATTGAATCAAACAGGAGGGTAAAAATTGAGAAATCGCATTGTTAAGACTATCAGCTTATTATTGGTAAGTTTTATGTTTTTGTCACTGTTGCCGTTTTCAGGAGCCGCGGCAGACCGGTTTAATTTAGACGGACAAGTCCTTTCAAACGAATATCTGGCAATATCAGTCGATCCCGAATTTGGGTGCTATACAATTGGCACTACCGGGGGGAATCCGGATATTAATACGGATAATAATAAAAAAATGCTATACGGTTATCCGGACACGGGCACTTCATATACAACAGTAGTTATTAACGGTAATGTGAACATATACGGAAACGGTGGTTTCACTCAATCCCCGGAGTTTAATACTTCATCGGGAAACAACATATCTGTAGCGTCATACGGAAATATTGTTGTAAAGCAAATACTCCAAATCGTGCAGAATAACTCAACAAACAGAAAAGACGTTGTCGAGATAAAGTATGAAATTAAAAACACCGGAACGTCCCCTGCTACGATTGGCACAAGAATAATGCTGGATACTATGCTTGG
>LSQX01069747.1_pt1 | contig 25590 bp, 20 predicted proteins | sample 654561 | NCBI WGS metagenome assembly LSQX01 (sample SAMN04489861, study PRJNA283612) | anaerobic digester metagenome | isolation source: 4 biogas reactors fed with cattle manure at either 37C or 55C with and... | place: Denmark: Kongens Lyngby | collected 2014 | reverse complement strand
ACGCCCCGTGGTGTTCAACGGCCTGACGGCCCTCCTGAGCGCCGCCGCTGCGGGCGCTCTGACGGCGATCCTCCTGGCCCTGCGGCACGACGCAATGGGCGCGGTGTTGGGCGGGCTGGCCCTCGCCGCGACCCCCGTCGTGTACCTGAACAGCGTGAACGCCATGGACTATGTCTGGGCGCTGGCGCTGTTCCTCGGCGCGCTGTGCGCGCTGCTCCGTGGGCGGCCGTTGGGGGCGGGGGTGCTCCTCGGGCTTGCCGTCACCTGCCGGATCACCTCCGGGGCGCTCCTGGCGCCCCTAGGCGTGCTGGCGTGGGGCGGGGGGCCGCGCGGAGATCGTTGGGGACGCCTGGCGCAGCTGGTCGGGGGGACCCTCGCCGTGGCCGGGATCGGGTACCTTCCGGTGGTGCTCCGCTACGGACCCGGCTTTTTCACCTTTTACGAGAAGGGCTATCCGAGCCTCCCGGCCGTTTGGCAGCGGGGGGGGCCGGATGTGTGGGGCGTGGTGGGGGCCGTGGCCCTAGCCCTTGCGGCGCTCCTCGGCGTGGCGGAGGTGCTCCTGGTTCGCCGCGCGCCCCGTCGGCCGGGGCGCCAGATGGTCGCCTGGGCGCTCGGGGCGCTCCTCGTCGTGGGGGCCTACCTGCGGCTGCCCCACGAGGCGGGTTACCTGGCGCCGCTGGTACCCCTGGTGCTCCTGCTGGCCCACGGGGCGTTGCGCCGAGCGGTGTTCGCTGGGCTATGCGTGGCGCTGATCATCTCCCCGTTCGCGGACGTGCCCGCCCCCTGGGTCGGCGAAGGTGGCCGGGGCGCCAGCATCCTGCAGGATGCCCGGGCGCGCGCCGCCGGCCAGCGCTACACGGAATGGGTGCTGGCGGCGGGTGACGGACTCGCCCCCCCGGCCGTCGTGGTGGCAGGACCGGAGCTCCCGCGCGTCCAGGCGGACCCCCGTTGCGGCGCCCGGGAGGACCTCCAGTACGTCTACTCGCTGGACGCGGCCGAGTACGCGGACTATGTCTCACAGGGCTATCGGGTGTACTATGTGCCGGGCCTGTCCGAGTACAACGCGTTCCACTTTGGCTTCGACCTGGCCGGCGCGGGGGCCCAGCCTTTGGGATAACCCGGCGCCGGGGATGGCGGATAGCGACCATGAGAACCATTGCCATCGATGCCCTGGGCATCGCCCCCTCCGGGGGCGGCCGCACGGCGACCCTCAACGTCCTGCGGGAGGTGTTGCGGCTGGACGTAGACAGCCGCTACCTCCTGCTCCTGAACCATCCGGAGCCGGAGCTCGAGGTCCTGGGGCCCCACGTCGAACAGGTGCTGATCCCCATGCGGCACCCCTGGGGGGCGCGGCTGTGGGCGCAGGGGACCTGGCCCCTGGCGCTGCGCCGGCGGGGCGTGGACCTCGTCCACCACATGAAGAACCTCACCGCGCTGGGCCTTCCGGGACCCACGGTGGTGACGATCTATGACCTCACCACCGTGTTGCACCCGGCCTTTTACACCCGGGCCGACGTCGCGTACTGGCGACACGTGCAGCCCCGGCTCCTGCGGCGGGCCGAGGCGGTGGTCGCCATCTCCGAGCGGACCGCCGAGGACCTGCGGGCGATCTACCGCCTGGATCCCGAGCGGGTGCACGTCATCTATCCCGCCTACGACCCACGCTTCTGGCCGCGCGACGCGGCAGAGCGGGAACGGGTGCGGGATACGTACCGCACCGGGCGGCGCTACATCCTGCACGTCGGCAGCCTGTCCGTGCGCAAGAATTTGCTGACCTTGCTGATGGCCTTTGAGGCCCTCTGCGCCGAGGGCTATGCGGGGAACCTGGTGTTGGCCGGGAGGCAGTACTCCAAGGGGCGCGACGCGGCCTTTTACGCGCACCTCGCGGCCTCGTCCGTTCGCGAGCGGGTGCTGTTGCCGGGCGCCGTGCCCGATGAGGACGTGCCGGCGCTGTACAGCGCGGCGGAACTCGTCGTCTATCCCTCCCGCCACGAAGGGTTTGGCATCGTGGCGCTGGAGGCGATGGCCTGTGGGACCCCGGTGATCACCTCGGCAGCGGGGGCGCTGCCCGAGGTGGTGGGGGATGGGGCGCTGGTCCTCGAGGACGTCGAGGACCCCGTGGCCCTGGCCGCGGGTTGCCGGCGGGCGCTGGAGGACGTCGCCTTTCGCCGGGGCCTCATCGCCCGCGGCCTGGCGCGCGCGGCGCAGTTCTCCGCAGTGGAGGCAGCCCGGCAGACGTTGGCCCTGTACGACGCGCTGTTGGCCAAGGGGGAATGCCGGTGACCGAGCGAACAGAGGAACGGGCCCAACACTATGACGTGCTGTTTGCCCAGGGGGCCCTGCGCGAGGCGACGGCGTTCTATCGTTGGGTGCTCCGCGCCCTGGATGCGCCTCCCGGCGCCCGCCTCCTGGACGTGGCCTGCGGGCAGGGGCTGCTCCTGGCCGAGGCGCAGCGCCACGGCCTTATGGCCCACGGGGTGGATTTCGCCCACGAGGCGGTGGAGGCGTCCCGCCGGGCGGCGCCGGGGGCCGCGGTGCTCCTGGCCAACGGCGAGCGCCTGCCCTACGACGACGCCTCGTTCGACTGCGTGGCCTGCCTGGGGAGCCTGGAGCACTATGAGGACCCCTGGCAGGGCGCCCGGGAGATCCGCCGGGTCCTGCGGCCCGGAGGCCGCGCGGCGATCGTGCTGCCCAACGCCTACTATCTGGCCGACATCCTCTGGCACGTGTGGCGGACGGGCCGGGGGCCCTCGCACAAGCAGGATCTGGAGCGCTTTGCCACCATCCGCGAGTGGGGCGACCTCCTGGCGATGATGGGGCTGGCGCCCCGGCGCGTGCGCCCGTACAACTTTCTCTGGCCGCGCTCCCTCGCCGATTGGCGCTGGTACCTGCGCCGCCCGCGCAAGCTCCTCTACCTCCTGTCGGGGCTCGTCACCCCGCGGAACCTCTCCTGCCAGTTCCTGTACCTCTGCGAGGTGGCCGAGCCGCGCCCGGAGCTGAACGCTCGGTTGCCCTTTGCCCTCCGCCGGCCGGCGGCGTGGCGCTAGGACGCGCCGTGGGCGGGTGGCGGGCGCGGCCGGGACTGCGCACCGCCGCTCGGATCCTGGGGGCGCTCCTCATGGTGGCCTCGCTCTACTATGTGGGGCGCACCCTGTACGGCGGCGTGCGCGACCTGGCCCTCGGGGAGGTGGCCATCCGCTGGGTGCCGCTGGCCGGTGCGTTGGCGTTGACCACCGTCTGCGTCGGGCTGGGGGGCTGGCTCTGGCAGCTGGTGCTTAGGAGCCTTGGCGTGCGGCTGGGCCTCGGGGAGTGCCTGACCATCCAGACCACCTCGAACCTAGCCAAGTACCTGCCCGGCTATGCCTGGCAGCTGGTGGGCAAGGGGTACCTCACGGCGCAGCAGGCGCCCGGGGGCGGCCGGATGGGGCTGGCCTTGCTGCTGGAGCTCGGCGCGCTGCTGGGCACGGCGGGATTCGTGGCCCTGGCCTCATGGCCGGCCGACGTGACGTGGCCTTGGCTGGGGCGCCCGACCGTCTGGGTACGGGGGGTGGGGGCCGGAGTCCTGGCCCTTCTGCTCCTCGGGGCGGCGCCGCTCGTGCGGGGGGCGCTGCGGTGGGTGGAGTGGCGGCGCCCCGCCTGGGCGGGCGCGGTGCTCGGATCCCGGTCCTTTTACGGCGCGCTGGGCGTCGCGGCGCTCTCCTGGGGCGTGTTCGGCGCGGCGTATGCCCTCACCGTGGGCGCCTTGGTCGATCTGCCGCCGGCCGACTGGCCCCTGGCGCTGCACACCCTGACCCTGTCTTTCATCGTCAGCCTGCTGACCCCCTTTGTCCCCGGGGGGATCGGCGTGCGCGAGGGGCTGATGGCCTACCTCCTGGCGTCCCGCCTGCCCGGCGGGGTGGCCGCCCTGGCGGCGGTGCTGTCTCGCTTGCTCTTGGTGGCCAGCGAACTGGCCGCTTTCGGCCTGTTGAGGGCCTGGGGGGCGCTGCGACGCCATAACGGGTAAATCACCCGTTTGGGTACCCCCTGATGGCGTGCTTTGTGAGGCCCAATGGGGCTCGTAGGGGGCCGTGAACGGGGCGCAGGCCCAGATTCGCCCATTCGGGCAATTGACCCAGGCCCATCGGAGGCCTTATGCTGGGTGCAAGGTATGGGCCGGACCGTGCAGTGGGCACGGGCGGCGGTCGGGGGCCCACGGGGCCGCCGGCATAGGTTGGCAAGCAGTCTAAGAGACGAGGTGGATACGATGAAGATCAGCAGACTGAGCATCGCGCTCACCGTGCTGGCCCTGGCGGCCCTGTTGGCCACCGGGTTGCCCGCGGTCGCCCAGACGGGCACCTGGGTCAGCGGTATCATGATCCAGAACCAGTCGACCACGGAGGATGCCGAGGTCACCGTGCAGTTCTTCTGGGCGGAGGGCGAGGCAGCGGCCGGGCAGCTGGCCCACGAGTTCACCGACACGATCCCGGCGGGCGGGTCCAAGGGCTACTGGGTACCGAGCATTGCCGGTCTGCCCGACAACTTTGTCGGTTCCGCGGTGGTTTCGTCCAACGTGCCCGTGGTGGCCAACGTGAACACCCAGGTCGCCGCGCCGGGCACCGAGGCGGAGCCGAACCGCGTGGGCACGGCTTCGGGCGTGCTGGATCCGGCGACGACGCTGTATTTTACCCAGGTGATGCGGACCCCCACCTGGAACTCGTATATCGCCGTGCAGAACACCTCCTCGGAGCCCGCTTCGGTGACCGTGCGGTACTATAACGACACGGACGGCAACGAGGCAGCGTCGGACACGCAGAGCATCAGCGCGTTTTCGACCCGGATCTTCCGCCAGGGTGACTATGCGAGCCTGCCCACCAACTGGGGCGGTTCCGCCGTGGTCACCAGCGATCGGCCCATCGCGGGCATCGCGAACTTTTACAACGAGGGCGTGAACAAGGACACGTCGCAGTTCCACTCCTACAACGCCTTTAGCGCCGGCGGCACCAGGCTGTACGTTCCCCGCGTGGTGGTCAACTACTATGACTACCAGAGCGGCATCAAGGTGCAGAACGTGGGCACCGCCGCCACAGACGTCACCATTACCTACTACTTTGGTGGCCAATCGTACACGCAGGTGCTGGCCGACGTGCAGCCCGGTGCGGCCAAGGCCGTCTACCTGGCCAACGTCCCCGATCTGGCCGCGCTGGGCCGAGTGGACGGGGCGGCGATCATCACCTCGTCGGGCGATGTGCCGATCGTGGCGACCGTGAACGAGGACAACCGCGTGGGCGCCGCCTTCCCCGGCCACGAGGGGCGCGGCGTGACCTACAACGCCTTTGTCGATGGCGCGCAGACGGACACCATCTTTTTCTCCCAGGTGACCAACCGTGCCACCGGCTACACCGGCGGTATCCAGGTGCAGAACGTGGGCATAGACACGACCACGGTGACCACCGTCTGGTCGGCTCCCGGTAAGACCACGGTGACGAGCCAGAAGCAGCTGGCCCCCAATGCGTCGGTGGCCTGGTTCGCGCCGCAGGTGATCTCCGAGACGGGCTTTAACGGCTCGGTGACGGTGACCGCCGACCAGCCGATCGTGGGCATTGCCAACGGTTCGTACTGGCAGACCATCGAGCCCTCCGACAACTGGGCACCGAACGTGGGCGACTCGTTCCTCACCTACAACGGGGTGAACCGCTAGTCTCCCCGCGCTTTACTCGAGACACCCAGGGACGCCGGCCCGGCCGGCGTCCCTCGCTTTTCAGGAGCCGAGCCCCATGCTGAGCGAGCTGTTCAAACGCAACCGGCGCCTGCTGAACGAGTCCATCCAGGACCCCCGGCGGCGGACCTATATTTCCCCCGCCGTCTACGCCACCGATCGCGCGCTCCTCCCGGCCCTTGCCGAGCACGCCCGGGGTGTGCTGCTGGACGTGGGGGCCGGGGACGTGCCCTACCGCTCCCTACTCGCCGGGCAGGTGGACCGGCACGACACGTTCGACGTCGAACACCGCACGGACGCGCTCACCTATGTGGGCGACATCCACGACATGCACATGGTGGCGGATAACGCCTACGACACGGTGCTGTGCCTCTCGGTGCTAGAGCACGTGCGCGAGCCCTTTCGGGCTATCGGGGAGTTGGCCCGTATCCTGCGGCCGGGGGGGAGGCTGATCCTGACGGTGCCGCACCTCAGCCGCCTGCACGAGGAGCCGCACGACTATTTCCGCTACACGCAGTACGGGCTGCGTTCGCTCCTGGAAAGCGCGGGGTTGGAGGAGATCTCCATCGGGGCGGCGGGAGGGCTCTTTGCCTTCCTCGGGCACCAGGTGTCGACGGTGCTCCTCTGCTCGGTGTGGCACGTGCCGCTCTTGCGGGGGCTGGCGTACTGGCTGAACAAGTGGCTCGTCGTGCGGCCCATCCACTGGCTGGACGCGCGCCTGGACCGCCGGCGCATCTTTGCCCTGGGATACGTGTGCGTGGCGGCCAAGCCAGCAGTGGGACCGGAGGAGTAGCGCTCGCTACTCCCGCGTCACCACCAGCAACGTGAAATCATCAAACTGCTCGCGGTCGCCGACGAACTCGTCCACCGCCCGGTGGATATCCGCCACCAGATCCTCGGCCGGGGCGCCGCAGCGGTCCATTAGCAGGGCTTCCAGGCGCTCCTCGCCGAACTCCCGGTCGCCGTCGTCCACCGCGTCGGTCACTCCGTCGGTGTACATCACCAGGGCGTCTCGTGGGGCCAGGGTGATGGACTCCTCCACGATACCCACGTCCTCGGTGACGCCCAGGATCACCCCCGGGGGACAGAGGGGTTGCACCTGCCGCTGGGCGCCGCGCACCCACAGCGGCGGATTGTGGCCGGCGCGGGCATAGCACAGCGCGCCGGTCTGCGGGTCTAGCACGGCGTAGAACAGGGTGACAAACATCCCCGAGCGGTTGTCGCCGACCAGGACGCGGTTGGCCCGCTCCAGGGTCTCTGCGGGGCCCCGGGCGTCCAGCGCGGCGGCGCGGATCACCGTGCGCGAGAGGGCCATGTAGAGCGCCGCCCCCACCCCCTTGTCCGAGACGTCCGCGATGAGCAACCCCCAGCGGCCGTCCTCCAGGGGGATAAAGTCGTAATAGTCCCCGCCGACGCCGCGGGCCGCCCGCCACTCGATGGCTACCCGCCAACCCTCCAGCATGGGGGTGGTGTCGGGGAGGAAGGTTGTCTGGATCTCCCGGGCGAGCTCGATCTCCCGCTCCAGGCGCTGCTGGACCAGGGTCTGCTCGTACAGCTGGGCGGCCTCGACGGCCATGGCCGCCTGGTTGGCGACGCCCGACAGGATGCTGAGGGCGCGCCCCACGAGCCCTTCCTGGGGGCGCTGGCCGGCCATCAGAAGGCCCAGGCGCTTGGCCCGCGCCCGCATGGGCACCGCGGCGCCGCTATCGTGGGCCGAGTCGCTGGCCCCGTCGCCGGGCAGCCAACCCGCCGCCGCGAGGTCCGCCACGATCCTCGGCTCGTCGGCGTCCAGGAGGTCCTCCACCATCTCGGGGGCGCCCTGGAGGAGGGCGTCGAGGGCCTCGGGGGGCAGCCCATAGCCGTGGCGCGCCGCGATGCAGCGGCGCTCCTCGTCCCACAAGAGCACCGCGCACCACCGTACGCCCACCAGCATGGGCACCAGGCGGGCGACGGTGTTCGCCGTCTCGGGCAGGTCCAGGGTGGTGGTGATCGAGTTGGCCACCTGCAGGAGCGCGGTGGAGACCCAGGCCTCCTCCCGTTGGGAGGTGTACAGTCGGGCGTTGTCGAGGCCCAAGGCCGCGTGGCTGGCGATCCCCGTGAGAATGGTCATGCGGTGCTCGGGCGGCGGCCCGTCGGCGTCAAACTCCTCGACGAGCATCGCGCCGACAAACTCCCCCTTGGTGTGCAGGGGCAGGCCGATCAGCATGCCCCGCTGGCTGTTCTCTCCGAGGGGCGCCGGCAGAAAGGCCAACAGCTCGTCGGACACCGAATGGACCACCTGCCGCTCGGCGCGCAGCCGCTCCAGGAGGGGCACGCTGCCGGCGGAGAATGTGGTGCCTCGCAGGGTGGCCGTCTGCGCCTGGCCCCAGCCCTCGCTGGCGATGGCGGTAAAGGCGTTCTCCTCCGCCAGCCAGACAAAGATGGCGCAGCGGTCTACGCCCGTGAGCATCAGCGTCAGCCGGGCCACGGCGTCCAGCACGTCCTCCGGCGCGGCAGGGTTGGCCACCACCGCCTCGGCGGCCTGCTGCAGGGCGGTGGAGACCCAGGCCTGCTCCTGCTGCGCCAGATAGAGGCGGTTGTCCTCGATGGCGATGGCGATCTGGGCGCCGAGGGTCTCCAGCACGAACCGGTCGTTCTCGCCAAAGGCGTTCGTCTGGTTGCTCTGGACGTCCAGCACCCCTACGATGCGGTCCTCGACGATCAGCGGCACGGCGATCTCCGAGCGGGTCTCGGGGAGGGCGTCGTCGGCGCGGAACCGCGCGTCCTCCGAGACGTCGTTCACCAGGAGGGTCTCCGCCGTCCGGGCGACGTGGCCGATCACCCCTTCTCCCCAGGACACGCGGATTCCCCGCTCCTGGATGTGGGGGCTCGAGGCGGCCTGGAAGCGGATCTGCTGGGTCTCGGCGTGCACGGTGAGGATCGAGACGTGATAGTAGGCAAAGGTATCGGCGACCAGGTGCGCGGTGTCGGCGAACAGCTCCGGCAGCGACTGGATCGCCGCCACCTTGCGGGTGACCTCGGCGATGGCCAGTAGCTGGGCGGACCGCTGCCGCTCCTGGCGGTAGAGGCGCGTGGTCTCCAACCCCATGGCCGCCTGGGAGGCGAGGAGTTCGATGGCCTCGCGGTCCTCGTGGGTAAAGGCTTCCTTGTCCGGGCTCTGGAGCGAGATAACGCCGAACAGCTCGTCGCCGCGGATGATCGGCACGTACAGGCCACTCCGCGCCGGCGGGCCCAGGCGCAGCGGCTGCAGGCGGCTCAGGTGGAAATCGGGCACCACGACGGCCTGGCGCGCCTCGGCGACGGCCCGATACGTGTCGCGCCCGAGGCTTCCGTCGTCGATGCGCATCTCCAGGTGCGGCATGGTGCAGACGGCCACCGCCTGGTGGCCGTCGCTCTCGGCCAGTTGCAGGGCAAAGACCGGCGCCGACACCATGCGCGTGGCGCTCTGGTGGATCAGTTCGCACAGGGTGCCCACGTCCAGTTGGGCGCTCAGCAGCCCCTGTCCCAATTCGGTGATCGTGCGGTGCTCGCGCAGGTGCCGGCGCTCTCGGCTCAGCGAGATCACCAACGTCTGAAGGACGTACCCGATGCCGAGGATGGTGACGCCGAGCAGCATGAACAGCGGCCCGCTGCTCTGGCGGGTGGCGCTGATGACGGCTGATAGCGGCAGGGGCAGCAACTCCACCAGGAGGGAGTAGGGCAGGATGTCGCCCACAAAGTGCGATAGGCCGCTGCGGCCCTCCAGAGAGTAGATGGAGCCGACCCAGAAGACGTGGTCCAGGGCGAAATGCGTCGCGCTGGCGGCCAGCACCGGCCAGAGCCCCCGCCAGGAGGCGATGGCCAGGGGCACCGCGCCGCCGGTGCTCTCGTACAGCCACCCGGCCGCCGCCAGGGTGAGCACGTTCAGCCCGCCGACGAACACGACCGGTTCCCAGCGGTTAGGAAATCCCCACGACGGCCCGTGCTCCGTGTTCACCAGGCGGCACACCGTGCTGGAGACGAACGTCACCACCGCCCCGCCAAGCAGCCCCAGGCTGAACAGCGCGGCCAGGTCCACGATGCCCACCAGGCTGTGGGTGACGTTCCGCACGACGCGAAAGCCCAGGCTCTTGACGCCAATGGAGAGCAGGGCAAAGGCTGCTACGTCCAGCCAGTTCGGCAGGGTGTGCGAGGTGAAGGCCAGGTACAGCAACACCCCCCAGCCAAACAAGCCTACCAGCACGTGGTAGGCAGTGGCGAGGGCGTGGTGGTCCCTGCGGGTGGTAGCGGGGTTGGCCTGCTTGAGCACGATCAGTGTGTTCTCTCGGTTCCCTGTGCCGGTGTGACATCCAGAATGCGATCAAAGCCGCACATCGTCAGGATGCGCATGATGCGGGGAGCCACGTGCAAAAGGCGCACGCTACCGCCCCGCTGTTGCTGCCGGCGGTTGGCGAGCAGCAGGGCGCGCAGCACGCTGCTGGAGACATAGGTCACGGCGCTCAGGTCCACCGTCAGCACGACGGCGCCCGCATCGTACATCTCGCGCAAGCGGCGGTCCAGGTCCGCAGTGTGGGAGGCATCCAGCCGCCCGACCAGCGTCAACATCATTGGCGATGGAGTGTTCAGCGAGTGGCTCACGCGCGGCCAACTCGCGTCGACTTGCGCATCACCACCACGTTGCCTGCGGCCGGGTCCGCGCGGAACTCTACGCTATCCATCAGCCGGCGCATGAGGTACACGCCCAGGCCCCCGACCGAACGCTCCTCCAACGGCCCGGTAAGGTCCGGGTCGGGCACGGCCTGCGGGTCGAACGGCACGCCAAAGTCGGTGATCTCGACGACAAAATCTTCCCCGTCGCGAAAGGCGCAGACGCGCAGCTCGCCGTCCACGTGCCCCCGGTAGGCGTGTTGGATCGAGTTCGTGCACGCCTCGTCGACGGCCATCTGCACCTCAAAGGTGCACTCTTCATCGAGGCCAGCCACCGTGGCCTGCTGGGCCACATAGTCGGCGATGTCGCCCAGGTTCACGAGACTACTCGTCACGCAGAGTCCCTCTTCGGCGGCCATGGGCTACCTCGTTCCTGCACACATGACTACACTCCTGTACCAAACAGGCCGTCGGCCCCAGGATCGTGCCCCCCGAGAACAGACGGCCTGCCGAAACGGCGCGACTCAGAAGCTGCCGACGGCCAGGGTGCAGTCGTCAAACATCTGCACCAGGGGCGAGATGCCGGCCAGGTCCAGCACCCGGACGATCCGCTCCGGTACCCGGCACAGCCGCACGTCACCACGGTTCCAGCGCCGGCACTCCTTGTAGGTCATCACCAGGACCCGAATGGCGGCGCTGCCAAAGAACTCGACGCCTTCCATATCCAGGACGATGCGAAAGACGCCAGCATCGAGGATCTCGCGGATGGCCTTTTGCAGGTCCGGGGAGGTGTTGCTATCAAAGCGCCCTTTGAGATTGACGAGCGTGCACCGCTTGAGAGGAGTCGTTGAGATCTGCATCGTGTATCCTCCGGACATGGGGCTCTTGAGCCACCCGGCGACATGATCGCACTAGACGAGAGGATTATAGCATACCCCTATACCGCCCACAAGCGCAGCACAGTGCCCACAACAGTGCCGAACAGACGGTGATCGGCCGTTCACGCGGCCAGGGATGGGGTCGCTACCTCCGCCTCGGCCTCCGCTTCGGGGGTGGCAGTCAAGCGGATGGTCACCGTCCCCAGGCCGACCACGAGCCACAGGAGCGCGGCGGCGTGGGGAAAGACCAGGTTGAAGAGATAGTGGTCCAGCACCCCGCCGGCCAGCCCCCCGGCGACCGCCATGCCGGTGCCCAGGAGGGGCGCCTCCAGGGGAGCGCCGGGCGGGCAGCGGCGCAAGGCGCCCAGGAAGTGCCAGAAGAAGGTGCCCATCGCCGCCAGGAACGCCGCTAGCCCCACCACCCCCATCTCCTCAGCGATCAACAGGTACACGTTGGACACGCCGAGGTAGGTGTCGATGTCCGGCGTCCCGGTGAACCCCACCCCGAACCAGGGACTGCGGGCGATGAGCCGCAACGCGTCGCGGTATTCGCCAAAGCGCATCTGGGTGGCCAGGTCGTCGCCCTGCACGCCCTCCACAAAGTGCGCCACGTAGGCCTGAGAGGGGGGCAGGATCAGCAGCACCACCAGGATGCCCAGGCCGACCCAGAACAGCTTGCGGTAGCGCAAGAGGCTCATCAGGCCGACGGCCGCCGCCAGCCCGGCGAACGAGCCGCGAGAATAGGTGAGGATCAGGCAGCCGACCATGGTGAGCAGCATCGCCACCAGCAGGCCGCGGCGGAACAGGGGCCGCGGGGCCACCACCTGGGCCGCAGTGATGGTGCTGACAAAGATCAGCAGACCGCCCAGCACGTTGGGGTCCACCGAGGTGGAGATGGCCCGCAGCGGCAGCTCCGGGTTGTCCTCCACGTAGCGCAGCACCTCCGCCCCCGAGGGGTAGCGGACCACCCGTAGCATGGAGAGCAGCCGCACGCTGAGGTCGTCGGGGAGCACGTACAGGACGATGCCCACCAGCGCGGCCCCAAAGCCGGCCACCATCAGGGCGCCGAGGAGCACGTTCAGCTGCCGGCGGGTGCGAATGGTGTTGATGATCAGGACGAACACCAGCACGCTGAGCAGGATCTCGGCAAAGTGCCGCGCGTTGTTGGCCGTCAGGCGGGCATGGCTCAAGCCGAGGATAAAGGACACCACCGCCAGCGCCACGAACACCAGCACGGGCACGGTCGGCGGATCGGTGCGCAGGTCGCCGTCACGGCGGGTGACGAGCCGCCCGGCCCACACAAAGAACACCGCCCCCAGGACGAGGTCCAGGAAGGTGGGCGAAAAGCCGATGTCGATCGGCAGCGCGGCAAAGGGGAGCAGGCAGATGACCCCCACCAACGCCAGCAGCCCCACCATGAGGTGCCGAAGCATCAGGTAGCCGACGGCCAGGCCGATCAGGAGTGCCGTGCCGTACAGCGCGCCGGCCAGGCCCAGCACGGCGCCGGCCGGCAGGGCCACCGCCAGGCAGATGGCCACGATGGCAGCCAGGCGCACCCAGGGCTGCCGGTGGAGCAGGGCGCGCTCCATGAGGGCGCGGGGGCCAATGGTCACGGCTGGATCACTCCGCAGGGATGGGTGGGTGGACACGTTACCGGGCAGGATAGCACATTCGCCCCCGACCACCAAGACCGTCTCCCCGCAGGTGGCCGATGCTTCCGGGGCGGCCTGGATCCGGGGGCGCCGGCTGGGATGAGACGCGCCGCCATCCCTGGGGTATACTGGGGGCGCCTGCAGCGGCGCCCCGCGGCGCCCAGCCGAACGAAGGGAGTTCGCCATGCCCATCACCCCCCGCGAGCGCGTGCGCCTGGCCACCGGCCACCGCCAGCCCGACGTCACCCCGTGGCAGATCGACCTGACCATCGACGCGCGGCGGAACCTGGCCGCCCACGTCGGCACCGACGACCTGGATCCCCTCCTCCGCAACCACCTGGCCATCTGCGAGGACGGTTACTTTTCTGAGGTGCGTCCCGGGTTCTGGCAGGATCAGTTCGGCATCGTCTGGAACCGGACCATCGACCAGGATATCGGCAACGTCGAGCGCTACCTCCTCTCCGAGCCGACCCTGGCCGGATACCGCTTCCCGGAACCCGACCTGGCGCACAACGCCGCCGTCGTGGAGGCCATGCTGGCCGCCCACCCCGATTGCTTTCGGGTGGCGGGGGTGGGGTTCTCGATGTTCGAGCGCGCCTGGACGCTGCGCGGCATGGAGAACCTGCTCATCGACATGGTGCTGAACCCCGGCTTTGTGGACGCCCTGATGGACCGCATCCTGGAGTACAATCTCGAGGTGATCGACCACCTGCTGGGGTTCGACGTCGACTGCATCCGCTTTGGCGACGACTGGGGCCAGCAGCGCGGCCTGATCATGGGCCCCCGCCACTGGCGGCGGTTCATCAAGCCCCGGGTGGCGGCCATGTACTCCCGGGTCAAGGCATCCGGCCGCCAGGTGATGCAGCACTCTTGCGGCGCGGTGCAGGAGCTGTTTCCGGATCTCGTCGAGATGGGCCTGGACATCTTTAACACCTTCCAACCCGAGGTGATGGACGTCGAGTGGTGCAAGCGGGAGTACGGCGCGCACCTGACCTTTTACGGCGGCATCAGCACCCAGCAGGTGCTGCCCCGGGTGGCGCCGGCCGAGGTGCGCGCGGTGGTGCGGCAGATGATCGACACCATCGGCCGCGAGGGGGGCTATATCGTGGCGCCGACCCACGCCATTCCCCGCGATGTGCCCGCGGAGAACATCCTGGCCCTCATCGAGGAGGCGCAGGCCCAGTAAGGGCAGGAGAACGGGGCGCGGGCGCTTGACAGCCCCGCGCCCTTTGGCTAAAACGCCCCGGTCCATGTTGCCCCACGGCCATCTGGGGTTGCTCCACACTCCTTCTTTCCCCAAGGTGCCGCCCCACGCGCGTGGGGTGCACCGGGCCCTCCGTACCCACCGCATCCGATGGCCGGGCTCCGCGGCTCCACCACGGTTCTGGAGGCGGACGCCGGCGGCGCAAGGAGGGATGACCGCCGCAGGATGTCGTTCGTAGGATTGCTGGCAGTGTGCGTATCCCCGGAGAGGAGAGTGCCCATGTCACGCAGGTTCTCGATGCTGGTTGCCTTGTTCCTGGTGATCGTCGTGGTGGCGGCCCCGGCCGTGTCGGCCCAGGGCCCCATCTCGCCGACTGCCGACTCGCCGAGCAGCGCGACCGCTGCGGGCAAGATGTCGCACCGGCTGATCGTGGAGTTGACCTCGCCACCGCTGGTTGCCTACCTGGGCGCCGATGCCGCCGGCTCGTCTGCCGACGCCGCCGGCTCGGCTGCCGACGCCGCCGGCTCGGTTGCCGATGCCGCCGGCTCGGCCGCGGCCGGGATCGACGTCCACTCGGCGGCGGCGCAGGCCTACCTGGACGTGCTGGCCGCCGAGCAGACGGCCTTTGTGCAGTCCATGCAGGCCTCGTTGCCCGAGGCGACGGTCTCCACCTTTATGAACGAGTACGGCAAGATGGAGGAGGCGCGCTATCGGGTGACGCTGAACGGCATGGCCGTCGACCCGGGCGCCGCCGATCCTGCCGCGGCGCAGCGCACGCTGGCCCGCCTGCCCGGCGTTCGCGCGGTGTACGCCGACTATGCGTACTCGCCGACGTTGTACGCCTCGACGGAGATCATCAACGCCCCCGCCGCGTGGACAGAACTCGGCGGTCGGGAGAACGCGGGCCGGGGCATCAAGATCGCCTCCATGGATGGCGGCCTGCACAAGGACGCCCCCATGTTCGACGGCACCGGCTACCAGTACCCGTCCGGGTATCCCCTGGGGCTCACGGACAACACCAACGGCAAGATCATCGCCTCCCGGGTCTACTTTCGCCCCTGGGACCCGCCCGCCGAGGGGGACGATAACCCCTGGCCCGGCGAGAGCGGCACGCCCCATGGCACCCACACGGGCTCCATCGCCGGCGGCGACGTGGTGAACGCTACCTTCCTGGGCCTGGATATCCCTGACCTCAGCGGGGTGGCCCCCAAGGCCTACCTCATGTCGTACCGGGTCTTTTACGAAAGCGTGACGGGGGATGCGTCGTTCTACACCGTCGAGGGCCTGGCGGCCCTCGAGGACATTGTGGCCGACGGCGCGGACGTCCTGAACAACTCCTGGGGCGGCGGGCCCTCCTCGGTGGGCGGCGAGTTCGATGCCCTGGATACGGCCCTGCGCAACGTCGTGGCCGCGGGGATTTTCGTCTCCATGTCCGCCGGCAACGCGGGCCCCGGCCTGGGCACGGGCGACCACCCCTCGCCCGACTATATGAACGTTGCGGCGAGCACCACCGGCAGCACCCTGGCCGCCGGCCAGTTGCGGGTCAGCGCCCCGGCGCCGGCGCCCGAGGACCTGCAGGATATCCCGTTCTCCACCGCCGAGTTCGGCGCGCCCCTGGCCGGGGGCATAGAGCTGACCTACCCCTATGTGGCGGCCGGCAGCGTCGATCCGGCGAACGAAGAGGGCTGCATGCCGTGGGCGGCGACGTCCTTTGCCGGCAAGGCCGTCCTCATCTCCCGGGGCATCTGCGAGTTCTCGCAAAAGGTGTACCTCGCCGAGCAGGCGGGCGCCGAGTTCGTCGTGGTGTACAACAGCGCGGACGGCGGCGACGATCTGATCACCATGGCCGGCGGCGCCAACGCCGAGGACGTCACCATCTCCTCCATCTTTGTGGGGAATACCGACGGGATGGGAATGGTGGACTGGTACGTGCAGGAGGGAGACGACGCCGCCCTGACGCTGGACACCATGGCGTTTCCGGTGGATAGCCAACCGGACATCATCGCGAGCTTTTCTTCCCGCGGCCCCAGCGCCGGCAGCACCCTCTTGCCCGATATCGCCGCGCCCGGGGTGAGCATCCTGGCCCAGGGCTATACGCCGAACGCCACGGGGGAGGCCCGTCACCTCGGCTGGGGACAGGCGTCGGGCACCTCGATGGCCGCGCCGCACGTGGCGGGGGCCGCAGCACTCCTCCTGCAGGAGCACCCCCGCTGGACGCCGGCCCAGATCAAGTCGGCCCTGATGTCGACGGCCAAGTACCTGGAGGTCTATAACGAGGACGGTTCGCCGGCCCAGCCCCTGGATATGGGTGCCGGCCGCATGGATATCGAGGCGGCGCTGGCCCCCGGCGTGTTCCTCGATCCGCCAAGCCTCACCTTTGGCCAGGTGGTCAGCGGCACCACCCAGACGCTGTCCTTTACCGTCAGGAGCGCCAGTTCTACCGCCGAGACGTACGCCATCTCGGCGATCTCGACGGCCGGCGGCTTTGGCGCGCTGGCCGCTCTGCCCGGCGTGTCCGTATCCCCGGCGAGCATCACCCTGGCCCCCGGCGCCTCCGCCGAGGTCACCGTGACGTTCGACTCGGCGGCGGGCACCGGCATCGGCGAGAACCAGGGCTACATCGTGCTGGACGGCGCGGCCCACGAGGCGCACCTGCCGGTCTGGGGCCGGGTGGTGGAAGCCGAGGCGCCCGCCAGCGTCCTGATCATCGACAACGACGCCAGCACCACCCTCGGGATGGCGGACTATGCCTCCTACTACACCGACGCCCTGGACGCCCTGGGCATCACCTACACGCTGTGGGACGCCGACGCCCAGTACGGCGATGATGTGGACGTGACCATCCCCACGGCCGCCGAGATGGCGCCCTACGACGTGGTGCTCTACTTTGCCGGGGATAACTACCACTCGAACGGGACGTTCACCGTCACCACGCCCCTCACCACGCTGGATACCGACGCCCTCACCGAGTACGCCAACCAGGGCGGTGTAATCATCGCCATGGGGCAGGATATCGCGGCCGTGCTGAACTCCGATGAGCCGGATTCCGGCATCTTTTTCTACAACAGCGTCCTGGGAGGCAACTATCTCCAGGATAGCGTCACCGGCAACGTGCTGCCGACCCTGCCGGTGGTGGCTCTCCGCGATGCGCCGGAGGCCTTTGACGGGATGTCCATCGACCTCTCCGGTCCCGACGCCTACGTGGGCGGGACAACCCTGGCCCCGGTGCAGGGGGTGACGACGACGCTCGGGGGGACGGTGGACATGGAGTTCGACCCGTCCTCCAACGTGCTGGACTATGCCCTCGACCTGCAGGCTGCCGAGGCCACCCAGGTCGATAGCGTCGTCATCCGCCGTGGCCCAGAGGGCCTGAACGGGCCCGTGATCCATGTGCTCCTCAGCGGGCCGATCACGACGGACAGCCTGACTTCTTCCGGCACCATCGTCCTGAGCGATCAGGACGCTGACGCGCTGCTGGGCGACGCCCTGTACGTGGCCGTGCACGGCCCCGGCGAGACGCCGGAGATCGGGCTGCTCCGCGGGCAGATCACCATGGAAGCCGTCGTCGGCGGGGCGGGCAACCAGGCCTTCATCGACGAGATCTCGCCCATGCCCTTCCTCGACGCGGACCCGGGGTACCTGCCCCTCTTCCGCTATCCGGGCACCATGAACATCGAGGACGGCGTGGTGGCCATGGCCCACCGCGACCAGCCCTCCCTGGAGCGCCCCGGCGTCTCGTACCTGGGCCGCTCGGTGTACACTACCTTTGGCCTCGAGGGCGTGAACGATGGGGGCGTCACCAGTCGGGAGGAACTCCTCGGCGCCCTCTTGGACTGGGCGGCCGATGAGCCCGAGGTGACCATCGACGACGTCAGCACGCCGAACGCCAGCAACCTCACCACGGTCGAGGCCACGGTCACGTCGAACATCGCCGGCACCACGGGCGCCACCTATCGCTGGGACTTTGGCGACGGGACCGAGATCGTGGACACTGGCGAGAGCGCCATCGCCGGCCACACCTACGCCGAGTCGGGCACCTATACGGTGCGCGTCGAGGCGACCGACTCTTGGGGGAACGTGGCCCTCGGCGAACTGGAGATCGACGTCACGGTAGACCCCGGTGAGCCGCCGATGTACTGGACGTACCTCGTCCACGTGATGAACCGCGTCACGCCTTAGGGCAACGTCCGAGCCCTGCTTTGCCCCGGCGAGCAGGGCCCGGCGCCGGACGTCCAGAGCCTGAGGCAACAGCAGAGCGCCCGTGGACATGGATCCACGGGCGCTCTCTCCTGCGCGCGACGGGTTCAGCGGGTGGGGGTCTCCGGCTCCTGTGCGGCGAAGGCGGGGGCCACGAGGAGGGCGCGCCTCCCGACGACGTTCGGGTTGCATAGCCTGGCCCGCGACTGGCCCTCGGCCGAGTGATACTCCATCAGCGTCTCCCCGGCCTGCACGATGATGCGGTAGCCGGGGGTGATCACCTGCATGTACATCCCGCCGCCCTTGGCGCAGCCCAGGCTCGAATCGCGCCACTCGACGCGCTCCACCGCCACCAGCCGCACCGCGTCCGCCGGCACCCGGGCACGGTCGGCGGCGTCGGTGCGGGCCCAGTCCACCGCGTCGGCTGCTCGCTCCGGGGTTGCCACGTCCCTATCCTCCTCTGCGACGATCGGCCGCACGGGGCCGGCCTCCTCGCCGCCGTCATCCGCGGGCCAGGGCAACACCGGGGTCGGCGCCCCGATGGCCGCCGCCACGTCGCCGGCCGTCTCGATGACCCGCGCCATCACGGGTCGGCCGTACCAGATCCCCACGGCCAGCAGGGTGCCGAGCACCGTCCGGGCCAACCGTGCCTTGAACATCGTCATGCGCTCCCTTCACGCGCCCCTTCGCAGGGCGTATCCCAGCGGCTGCCCCCGTTGGCAACCCGCTTGCTCTACATATTGAGGACGCGCAGCACCCCCCGCGGGTTCCCCAAAGTGCTTGCTGGGGCCGGAGCCGTTGCCTACAATGGCCGCCACCGAACCGGTCCGCACACGCAGCCCACTGGAGGTGGCCCCATGGATCCGCTCTTTGGTCAGAGCCTTGGCAACATCCCCTTGCTCTCCAACGCCGCGACCCGCTCGATCTCCGCCGAGAACCCCCATGGCGAGAGGGCGGGCGGCGCCCGCGCCGTCCCCGACGAGAACAGCGCCGCCTCGCGGCTGGGCCAGGGGTGGAAGGTGCGCCCCTGCATCACCCTGGAACCCGGCAGCGTCACCACCCTGGCCGATATCGAGGGTTCCGGCGTCATCCAGCACATCTGGATCACCGTGCGGCCCGAGGCCTACCGCTCCTGCATCCTGCGCATGTACTGGGACGGCGAGGAGACGCCCTCCGTCGAGGTCCCCCTCGGCGACCTGTTCGCCAACGTCCACGGCCTGCGCTACAACGTGAACTCCCTCCCCGTGTCGGTGAACCCCTCGGGCGGGTTCAACCTGTACTGGCCGCTGCCCTTTGGCAGCCGTGCCCGCATCACCGTGGAGAACGAGTATTGGGAGGCCATCCCCGGCTTTTTCTACCAGATCACCTACGCCCTCGGCGAGGTGCCCGCGGGGGCGGGGCGCTTTCACGCCCAGTGGCGCCGGAGCATGACCACCCGCGAGCACCCCGAGCACGTCATCCTGGACGGCATCCGCGGCCAGGGCCACTATGTCGGCACCGTGCTGGGGTGGTGCCAGTTCTCCAACGGCTGGTGGGGGGAGGGGGAGATCAAGTTCTACATGGACGGCGACACCGAGTACCCCACCATCTGCGGCACGGGCACGGAGGACTATTTCGGCGGGGCCTGGTGCTTTGGCGACACGTTCTCTGGGCCCTACCTCGGCTACCCGCTGTGGGTCAAGGACGAGGGCGAGGTGCCCCGGCACGGCCTGTACCGCTGGCACGTCATGGACCCCATCCGCTTCCAGGAGGACCTGCGGGTGACCATCCAGGCCCTGGGGTGGTGGCTGGATCGCAAGTTCGAGCCCCTCACCGACGATATCTGCTCGGTGGGCTACTGGTACCAGGCGGAGCCCCACGCCCCCTTCCCGGCGCTGCCCGACCTGGCGGGTAGGTGGGTGCGGTAAAAAGCCGACGGGTGATGGCGGGTGGACGCCGTAGCCGGAGCGTAGCACGCGCCTCTCGCGGTGTCCATCCTCGGGGGCTTTACCCCTAGCCCTCGGCATGCGTAGGAGTGCGGCGGGCTGCCGGCCGCACTCCCCATCTGTGATGCTCCGTAACGTAGCGATCTCCGACCACCGGCCGTTTGACAACTCTCCGGGGCGAGTCTATATTTAGTTAGACTACCTAAATATAGGAAGGCCGCCATGGACCCCTCAGCCCTCGCCGAACGCCTCGTCGACATCCTGGACCGCCTGCGCCGCCTGGCGCTGGAGGGCAACCCCCTGGAGGACGCCGGCGTCACCATGCCGCAGCTCTCCCTCCTGGACTGGATCGCCGCGGCGCCCGGGAGCGGCGTGCAGGAGGCCGCCGACGGTCTGGGCCTCAGCGCCCCCACCGTCAGCGTCACCTTGCGCCGGCTGGAGGACGCCGGGCTGGTGGCCCGGGCGCCCGATCCCGACGACCGGCGCGCGGTACGCCTGTCCCTCACCGAGGCAGGCCTGGCGCTGCACCGCCGGGCCCGAGCCTTTCGCCGCCGGCGCATGGGGGCCCTCCTCGCCGCACTGCACCCCGAGGAGCAGCGCACCCTGGTGGACCTCCTGGCCCGCGCCGTAGAGGGCGCCGGGTCCGTCCCGCCCGCCCCAGACGCCTGAACCGCCCGTCCGCCGTTATCGAGAGAGGAGCGCTATGCCTGCACCGCAAGCCAACCCGCTGTTGTTCACCAAGCTCGCCCTGTGGATCGTGGCCGCTGTCGGCGGGGGCGTCCTACTGGCTCGCCGCCGGGTCACCCGACGGGTGCGCCTGATCGCCCTCCTCGGAGGCACGCTGGTGTTCGGGTTCCTGTACGGCCTGATCCTGGGGCCGGCGGCCAACCCGAACCCCGTCGCGTCGCTGCGTACCCTGTTACGCGGGCTGCTCGCGGGCGGTCCCTTGGCGCCCATGATCGTCGTGATGGTCGTCGTCCTCCTGGCGCTGGTGTGGGTCAGCAACAAGTCGATCTGCGGCTGGGCGTGCCAGCTGGGTCTCCTGCAGGAGGCCATCTACCGGCTGGCGCCGGTGCGGCGCCGCTGGAAGCCGCCCTTTTGGCTCTCGAACGGCATTCGCGCCGCGGCCTTTCTGGCCCTCGTCGGGGGGCTGCTCCTGGCCGGGCTGGACTGGATCGGGCTCATCGACCCCTTTCCCCTCTTTAGCCTGCGGCTGGGGACCTGGGCGCTCCTCCTGGTCGCCGGGGTGCTGGGGGCCAGTGCGTTCGTGTTCCGGCCCTGGTGCCAGTTCCTGTGCCCCTTTGGCCTGGTCGGGTGGATCATCGAACAGCGCAGCCTGTACCGGGTGCGCATCGATCCCGACATCTGCGTGAGCTGCGGGCGCTGTGCCGTGGCCTGCCCCACCCAGGCGATGGCCGACAACCTTGCCGGCAAGGCCGTCCGCGCCGATTGCTTTGCCTGCGGCGACTGCCTGGCCGCCTGCCCCAAGGAGGGCGCCTTGGGCTGGCGCCGCTAACCGGGCGGCGGCGGGTGGGCGGACGGGTTGCGCCCTCCCGTCCCCTGGGGGTATGCTAGGCGCACTGTACCGCCCACCCGCGAGGAGATGCGCCGTGAACCTGCCCGTCTACATCGGCCCCGACGCCGTGCCCGAATTGGTCCGCTACACCGAGGAACGGGGCCTTCGGTGCCTGCTCCTGGTGGCCGACGAGCGCACCCACGCGGCTCTAGGGGCCCGGGTCGCGGAGGCCCTCACCGCCGCCGGCCGCCGGGTGGACCGGGCGCTACTGCGGGGCGAGGAGGTCATCGCCGACGCCGCCCGCATCCTTGAGGTGCTCCTGGCAGCGGAGGAGCGCCCCGACGCCTACGTGGCGGTGGGCGCGGGCACCATCACCGACATCACGCGGTTCGTCTCTCACCGGGCGGGGGTGCCGTTCATCTCGGTGCCCACGGCGCCCTCGGTCGATGGCTTTGCTTCGGTGAACGCCCCGCTGGTCATCGGCCGCTTCAAGCGCACCGTCGGCGCCCAGGGGCCCGCCGCCCTCTATGCCGATCTGCCCACCCTCTGCGCCGCGCCGCGGCCGATGATCGCCGCGGGGTACGGCGACATGCTGGGCAAGTACACCAGCCTGGCCGATTGGCGCCTCAGCCAGATCGTCTGGGGGGATCCCTACGACGAGGGGATTGCGGCGCAGACCCAGGATGCCCTGGAGCGCACCGTCGCCCACACCGCCGAGATCGGCGCCGCCGACCCGGAGGGGATCCGCGCCCTCCTCCAGGCGCTGATCGATTCGGGCCTCTCCATGCCGCGCTTTGGCGACTCGCGCCCCGCCTCGGGGGCCGAGCACCACCTCTCCCATTTCTGGGAGATGCGCCTGCTCCTGGCGGACAAGCCCGCCATCCTGCACGGGGCCAAGGTTGGGGTGGGGTGCGTGCGGGTGGCCCGCTGGTACGAGCGGATCCGCGGCATGGGCCAGCAGGAGGCCGCCCGGCGGCTCAAGAGCACGCCGCTTCCCGCGCTGGACATCGTCGAGGCCGGCATCCACGAGGTCTATGGCCCCGCCGCCGAGCAGATCATTGCCTACCACCAGGACTTTTTGGGCCTGACCCCGGCGGCGCATCGGGCGCTGTGCGAACGGGTGCTGGCGGCGTGGGACGCAATCCGGGAGGTCGCCGCACAGGTGCCCGCCCCGGCGGAACTGTCCGGGTATCTGCGCACCGTGGGCGGGCCGACGACGGCGGACGAACTGGGCGTCGGCGAGGAGGAGGCCGCCCGCGCCGAGCGCTATGCCCACTATCTCCGGCCGCGCTTTACGGTGCTCAAGCTGGCCCGGCTCCTGGGGCTCCTGTAGCGGCACCCCCGCGGATGGCGGCAGCGATCCGGCGGATGTGGGCATCGGTGGTGCCGCAGCAGCCGCCCACCAGGTTGGCCCCGGCGGCGAGAATGTCGGGGACCGCGGCAGCCATCTCCTCGGGGGTCTGGGAGAACACCGTCTCCTCGCCGACGAGTTGCGGGAGGCCGGCGTTGGGCTCCACCGCCACCAGCGGCGCGCCCGCGGCCCGGAACGCCCGGATCAGCGCCGGCATGTCGGCCGCCTGCACCTGGCCGCAGTTGGCCCCCACCACGTCGGCGCCTGCGGCGAGGAGCGCTTCCGCCGCGGCGGCCGGGGTGACGCCCATCATCGTCCGATAGCCGTCGCGCACCGGGTTGAAGGCCATCGTGGCGATCACCGGCAGGTCGCAGCACTCCCGGGCGGCCCGCACGGCGGCGGCCGCCTCGCCGAGGTCCATCATCGTCTCGATGAACACGCACCCGGCGCCCCCCGCCACGAGGGCAGCGATCTGCTCCCGAAAGATGGCGATCGCCTCTCGCTCCTCCAGGGCGCCGAGGGGGGCCAGCAGCGCGCCCGTCGGGCCGACGTCCCCGGCCAGGAACACCTCCCTCCCCGACCGGGCTATCACGTCGCCCAGAAGGAGGGCCAGGTCGCGGTTGATGGCGGCCACCTCCTCGCCGAGGCCGTAGGGGGCCAACTTGGGCCGGCTCCCGCCCAGGGTGTTGGTGAGCACCACGTCGGCGCCGGCGGCGATATAGCCCGCATGGATGGCCCGCATCGCCTCCGGGTGGTCCAGCGACCAGCGCTCCGGGGCCTCGCCGGGGCGGTAGCCGTAGGCGGCCAGCCGCACGCCGTTCGCCCCATCGGCCACCAGCACCTCACCGCTCTGCAGCCGCTCGAGCAACCCTCGGTGCATCGCCCCGTTCCCCCTCTCCGGCGCGGCGTCCGTCACGCGAGATCCTGCCACGCGCCGGACTGCGCTGCGCGCTCTGCCGCATCCAGCATCCGCTGCAACCGCACCCCAGCCTGCAGAGAGGGCTCTGGCTGCTCGCCGGCGGCGACTCCCTGCAGAAAGTGGTAGAGGCAGTGGAGGTGGCCGCGCATCCAGCCGACGGCCGCCTTGCCGCTGGGCAGGATCGAGGCGCCGCCATAGTGCTGGACGGTGTCGATCCGCTTCCAGCCCCGGTGGCCGCCGAGGGGCGCGTCCGGGTCGCGCAGGTCATAGGCCTCCAGGTGGTTGGGCTCCATGAGGTTGAAGCGCAGGGCGCCCCGGTCGCCGTGGAGCTCAAAGCGCAATTCGTCCTCGGCGCCGGTGGCGATCTTGCTGGCCTCCAGGGTGCCCAGGGCGCCGTTCGGCGCCTGCAGCCACATGAGCACCTGGTCCTCCGCCTCGACGTCGACGCGCTCGCCGGGTTCTCCCTCGGCGCCGGGGAGCGGCCGGGTGGGGTAGAGGACGCGGGTCTCGGCGAGGACCCGGTCGAACGGCCCCACCAGGTGGTCCACGAGGTCCAGGATGTGGGAACCCAGGTCGCGGAGGACGCCGCCGCCCNNCCTCGGCGGTCACCACCAGGGGCTTGTCGCAGTAGATGTGCTTGTTGGCGGCGATGGCGGCCAGGAGTTGCTCCAGGTGCAGGTGGTTGGGGGAGGCGATGTCGATGATGTGGATGTCGTCGCGGTCCAGGAGGTCGCGCCAGTCGGCGGTGCCGAACGCAAACCCGCCTTGCTCGGCGGCCCGGCGCGCCGTCTCGGGGCGGGAGGTGGCCACGCCCACCAGGCGCGTCGGCACCGGGAGGGGATCGTAAAAGAGGGGCATCGTGCGGTAGCCGTAGGCGTGCACCTTGCCGATGTATCCGAACCCGATCAACCCAACGCCCAGCGGAGCATCCATCTCGCCTCCTCCCATCTCCCTGCAGGCCGCTCCTCATAGGGAATGATAGCCCCCCGGTCGGGCCTCATCAAGGTCCGTAGAGCGGCTGCGGCTCTCCAGGCGCATTCCGAAGCACATGGGGTTAGCGGGTCGGCTGGCGGGCACCCGGGCGCTCGCCGAGGGCCCGATCGAGCCGGGCCCAGGCCGCCTCGGCGCGGGCCACCGCCGCAGCGGGGGGTTCCTCCGGCGCATAGCGGGCCAGGAGGTAGGCCTCGGTGAGGGCATCCAGCGCCTCCTCCTCCCGGGGCAGGGTCGGCCGCACGCGCCGGGCGTAGGCCCGCGGGGTGGCCGCCGGGGGATGCGCCACGCCGCGCTCGGCCATCCGCGCCAGGAACGCCCGGTACAGCCGGCGGATGCGCAGGCGGGGCCCCTCGCCGGCCAGGGGCACAAAGGGCTCGGGCGGCGCCCGCCTGCGGCGGGAGAGGAGGCCCGCCAGTTGCGCCGCGAGCAATTCCCGGGTGAACACGGACTCGCGCTCCTCCCCGGCACCGCCGCGGCGGGGCCGCATCCGCCGCAGAGCGTAGGCGAACGCCACCACGAGCGCCACCGCCAGCGTGGCGATGACCAGCACGCGAAAGAACGCCAGCACCCCGGCGCCCGCGCCCGGGGCGGGAGGTTCCCGGGCGGCCCCCTCGGCCAGGCGCTCGGTCTCCGC
>LSQX01159510.1_pt1 | contig 25592 bp, 23 predicted proteins | sample 654561 | NCBI WGS metagenome assembly LSQX01 (sample SAMN04489861, study PRJNA283612) | anaerobic digester metagenome | isolation source: 4 biogas reactors fed with cattle manure at either 37C or 55C with and... | place: Denmark: Kongens Lyngby | collected 2014 | reverse complement strand
GACGAACTTTGTCTTCAGTCTGAACCGCCGGAAAAACTCCGGCGGTTTTTGTTTTGAAAGACAAACAATTATTCTATCATATCAAAGTATGTTTTAAAGTAACGCAAAAGCCGAAAGTGTTGCAGGAGCCGGTCGAAAGGATAAAACGGTAACAAGGAAAATTTAGCGATCTGTATATTCATACCGGCGGGTTTTAATGCCTTTATGCTTTACCCAATGTAAATAATCCATTAATGATATGTAAAATAAACAAAAATCGCTTGCTTTTTACATTTTTCAGCTGTTTATTATTATACAGTAGCATCTGAAAAAATGAATAAATATACAATTGCTTTCACCGGACAAGTGTCGGCTAAAAACACAACTTTATTTACGTGCAGTCCTCCAAAATACACAACTCCTTTTAACAAAGCAGGGAAAACCGCCGAACCGGCGGTTTTTCTTGCTTTTAACGGCTTTGTGTGGTACCATCGGATTCGGAAACCTTTATAATACCCCGCGATTTTACCGTAACCGTATTTTACCGGTATAATGAAGAAAAATTATTTTTAATAATTACTCCGAAAAGATGTGCTTTCAAAGATTAATATAATGAAACATTGTTTCTTACCTTACGGGAGGTACCTGACGTGATAATTGAAAAAAGCATAGTGGAGCAACGGATAATATCTGTCCAGAACGGTAATATGGAGGATTTCGATTTGCTCTACCGCTATACAAGGGAATTTTTGTATATGTACGCCTTGTCGGTGGTTAAGGATTACTACATGGCCGACGATGCGGTTCAGGAGGCTTTTATTAGGGCTTACAGGTACATACACAAATACAGGCCAGGTACAAACCCCCTTGCATGGCTTATCGAGATAACCAAAAACGCAGCGATTAACGCCAAAAACAACGGTTCTTCGGTGATTATCGTTGACACAAATCCCCGCATAAAGTCAAACCGGATAAATCCCGAAAGCTTTGCGGAGGACGCCCTTTACGTGGACTATATCTTAAAAAAGCTTCCGGCGGGGGAAAGGCAGGTTGTGGTTATGCACCTTTACGGGGAACTGACCTTTAAGGAAACCGCAAACGCTTTGAAACTTCCCGTCACCACCGTCGAATGGCGTTACAAGTCGGCAATCAGAAAGCTGAAAAAAGCCCTGGATAAAAGCCAGTCCTGACGGGGAAACGCTACTTTCGGTTAAGTGAGGAGATATGCAATGAACGAATTTGAATTACGCATAAAACAAGCCCTTGAAAAAGTGGCATATAAACACACCCCTTCCGACGAGGAGCTGGAAAGGGTAAAGACATCGGCGATAAACACCCCAAAGCTAAGGATAAACCGTCTTGCCGCCATAGCCGCCTGCCTTACCTTTGTAATTCTTATTGCGGCGGTTGCGGGAATACTGCTCAAGGGAGGAAACCTTGACCCCGGCAACAACAGCTCCAAAACCCACAGCGGGGCAACAAACAACGACAGTTCGGAAAACAGCTCTTCCGAAGGCTCGGAGGTAATAACCGGTTCGACTTTTGCCGAACGCCACCCCGAACTGGCCGCTTTCCCGGAAGGGTACAGATTTATAAGCCGCCTGGATATCTATGCTTATTCCGGTTTCGAGAAGGACCTTGCGGGTAAGGAAGCCGCAAATCTTTTCGAAGAAATGCTTTCCCCCGCCAACTCGATATATATGGGGGATATTACTCCCGAGGATATCGGTTTTATAGATTTTTCCATCGAGCTGAAGAAAGCCGGCTCACCCACTTATAAATTTTCTTTCTATATCAACGGATATTTTGTCTACAAAAGCGAAAATGACAACGGAACCTATAACGAATGGTATTACAATCCGGACTATGAAAATAACCACCCCTTTATCTTTATTTCCCGCCATCCCGACTTGGCCGCCCTCCCGGCAGGCTATGACTTGGATTACTATGTCCTTGGCAATAAGGCCGACGATTTACCGGTCAAGGATATTTTGGCAGGGCAGGGAAAAGCCAAGCTTTACGAAAACATATTTGCTCCCGAGGCTTCGTTGTATATCGGGGATAAGCAGCCGGTTGTTATTTCAACCGAATTATATTATACAATCCGGCTTAACCGGCAGGATTCCCCGGATTATACTTTTACTTATTATATTCTCGACAACGTTTTCTGCTATGAATACGAAATCGACGGGACAAAGCATACCGAATGGTATTACAACCCTAATCAGTTTTCCCAACGCTCTTTGTCCTATATAAGTTATCACCCCGATCTGAAAACGCTACCCGAAGGATTCAAGCTAAGCTACGGCACAAAGAAAACCAATCTGACCGAAGCGGGCGAAGACGCCGAAGAGTTATATGACAGCATGATCACCCCCAATAAGTCCTACCTTACGGGTACCCCCGCCGTAGGTCTCAGTATTTACTATTATATTACAATTTCCGGCGGTTCCGAAAAGTATGAATTTACGGTATATAACGAAGGCTACTTCAAAATTACATATGAATCCAATGGCAAAACCCTGGAGGAATGGTACAGGAATCCCTATAACGATTATAGAATATCGCTGCTTTCGCTTCATCCTGTATTAACGACTTTGAAAGGCGGCACCACCTTCAGTATTGTCGAACCCTTCGGCGAAAAGCGGGTTATAACCCCCGACAGAAGTGACGCCCCCGTAATGTATGATGAAGTTTTCATGCCGGATAAATGGTATCTGGCGGATGAATCCACCCTTCCCGATTTGACCGGTATAAATTATGTAACCGTTATCATAGGCGATTACAGTGCAAAAATTTATGCAAACAGATATATGCTGCTTAACGGGGAGGAATGGTATTACTGTAAAACAAGCTATAATCCGGTTACATCCTCGGCTCCCTTAAAGTCCTGCTATCCCAACCTTGAATCCCTTGAGGGGCTTAACTTTCCGGTCGATTTCGTCAATACGGCAAGTTACAGCAATATAGACGAAGTAATGCCTCTTTACTGGGAAATAATCACCAGAAACGGCGAAGTTGAGGTGCAGAATCTGTCGGTAAATACCCTGTTTTCCGGCACCTGGGATAAATATATTATGTTTAATATTGCCGGCAGATACAATATTTACCTTTATTCCAACCTCTATGTTCGTATAGACGAAACAGATAACGGCATCGTAACGGACAGTAAATTCTTTTACAAAGCTTCAGCATTAGATGATATTAACGATCCCGGAAACGATTTAGCCATAGTATCCGAAATGGGAAAAGACAACTTCAATATGGTTATTGTTTACCAAAAGCTGTGGATTCCCAGCGGTGTCAATCAGTCTCCCAAGATGGTAATAGACGAAACAAAGCCTGCCGTTGTGTACATAAAGGGCAAAAAATACATCCTTGACAATAAGTATAATGACAATACATCGGACGAGTATGTAACAATTCCCGGAACAGGTTATAACCAGAAATGCAATTACCGGGCGGTTGTTAAAATTGACGGCGAAAGTTATGCTTATCTCTATGCATCAACGGCTTGCTATGACTGCGGTTTGCAGTTATGGTATCCGGTTTCGTTGAAGGATGTCAAACGCTGGAACGAATCGGAGGAAACACCCGACTTTATTAAAAACGGTATTGCCATAATCAACGGCAGGGAATATCCCGTTATTGAAGTCCATAATCTTACCGAGGGGGATTACTATGTAACCTATCACGGCGTCGAATACAAATGCGATCAGGAAGCCGTATTATTTGACGGCGAAAAGTACCTTGTTTACCCCTTTCACCACTTAACCCCCTATGTTGACGACGGTTTCCCGGTGGCGGATGTCTGCATACGCACCTTTAAATCCAAGACCACCACCCTCCCCAACATTGACATGAGGGCGGATATCCTGGAAAATGTCCGTTTTGTTTACGGCGTTTACTTTGACAGCAAGCTGGTCTATTTAATTTCCGAACCCGAAATAATTGACGGCAGATATTACTATTATATTTATTCCCACTTTGTGTATAACGGTCAGGATTTAGGTACCATAAGAGGAGGGTATGAAATCCCCGGAGGTATTTCCTCGGTGGTTGCGATAGACAGCGATACAATCCATATTACCGACAACGCCGACGGTTTGTCGCCGATAAGTACCGTCTGGGAAGTTCAGGACACCGGCCAGGACGGCTTAAGCGACCTTGAGAAGGTATATTCCGAAATCAACGGCAACACCTTCGCCCGCTATCATCCCGATAAGCTGGACCTTAAGGGTTATGCCCTTAGATGGTCTGACGAGAAAGATATGTTCCACTGTATAACCGGAAGTTACAGGGACCAGATCTACTCGTTAATTATAGATAACGGGCAAATAGAAAGAGTTAATAATCCCGCCAGTGTTGATTTAACGAATGTCAGGTCTGATGTTTTTGAAGCTAGCGCCGACGGACTCTTCGATGTGCATTATATGATTATAACGGTTTACGAAAACGGTTATCTCAAATATGCTACCTCAATACCCGGGGATGCCGAAAAAACCTTTGAGCTTTATTATAATCCCAAAGGCTATGATCTGGATAAGCTGTTTGACCCGGCCCTTGAATCCGGCAATATAAACGGTGCGCTAATAACCGAACATCCCGAAATTGATGATGTTATGGCGGTTCACTACAAGGCTACCGTTTTGAAAATGTATGGCTCGGAAGAAGGCGCAGAAATATCCTATTCGGGCTACCTTGCCGAACTTATTTACAAATCGGTGATAGGTGACGGCGAATACAGCAGGCTTGACATTGATGGTAAAAACCTCGGTGACTGTTATCATATGAAACTCGTTATGGAAGAGCATACCTGTGAAGTTATGGTCTATGACGATGTTTTAGCTTACAGAACGGGGAATAATTCCGGCTGGGAATATTATAAAAGACCTTATCTGATAAACTGTGTCGGTTATATTCTTGAATATGTAAACACCTTCGTGAAGGAAAAAAACGCCTCCTTTGAAATAGAAGGCGTCCCGATTACCTATAAAGCGGAATTTGATAATAATTACGCTTTCGCCATAGCCGAAGTGAAGAAAACAGACGATTCCACCTATTACGATATCTTCCACACCGGCGACGGCGGAAAGACCTGGACAATGATACGCTCGGATTTAGCGGTGGACGGATATATCCAGTGTTATAAGGCGATCGGTAAGGAAACCCTGCTGTTTTTAACCCCCAACTATGACGACGACGGTTCCACCCTGTTTTATTGTATGGGTACCGACGGCAGCTTTATGAACCTCCGTGAGATAGAGCGTTTAGCTTCAATTCTTACAGACGGGTTAATGAATAGAAAAACAGACGATGTCGAAGACATCCTGAGCGAAATCCTGCTAATCAGATTTCAAAGCGCTATAAACGGATCGGAAAGTTACAGAACCGTTGCCCATAGCGCATTTAGCGAAATGCTTCAGTATGCCCCGTATATCCGGTATGCGGGATATAACGGGGTGGATTTCAAAAACGGAAGCTGGGACGTGGTATTCTGCTACCATGACGACCTTTATCCCTGGATAACCCTTAAAGCAGGTTTAACCATATCGTATGACTTTGAAAAGGGAAAATTTATTATTACCGAAATTTACTCCCTGAACAAAACCCTTTATAATGAGTATATAGCCAAACTCGGTTATTAAACTTCCCGAAAAGCCCCTCCACCCCCCATTAGTGGGTGCAACTTAGGGATAAAAAATCCCGGAAAAAATATCGGCATAGTTTGGTATGTATTTACCGGCTATGCCGATTTTTCCTTTTCTGTAATGGCTGGCGGTGTAAACATGCCTATGCAGTTCCATACAATTCGGATATCATTCTTCACAGTAGTAAAAGGCTGTCTGTTAATATTAATTTTTTGGCTTTCAACTTTACCCAGAATCATGCGTATACAGGCTGGAACACCACCGTCAACCTTTCCTTTACAGATCTTCACCCCGAACTTGAATACCTGCCGGAGGATATGTCCTTTAGTTATAAACCTTCCTTCGGTAATACCGATGAAGTTATAATTCCCGGAGAAAAAGCGGCAAAAGCATATTCCGATATGCTACAGCCGGCAAACTGGAATTTATTTTTAGCCGCTTACGATCCGGGTACTGTTACTCACCGTTATATAGTCTTAAAGGTGGGAGGTAACACTATAGTCTAACCTTTGACGGCACCCCCACATTTCTTGTGTCAAGCCCCGAAATCAAAGGGGAAATTCATTATAATAAAATAGCGTTTTATGATAATGCAACCCAGCAATATTCGGTAGTTGCGACGGATGTCGCCATTCCCGGAGGCATTGCCTCAATCGTCGCATCCTTTTATATAGGCATTGATATAATTGACAACGCGAATAATACCTCGCCGGTTACCACAAGCTGGAACATTGCCTCTCATGGTACAATTTTTCAGGTTAACTCCACAACCCGGGGCGACACCTTTGCCGAAGCCCACCCCGACAAGCTGGACATTTGGTGTTATGATTTTGTTATCCGAGACGGTATGAAAGAAATTGCAAAAATACCCGTAAGCATTGCAAATCTTATTTATACCACTGTTATAGACTACGGTAATATCAAAAGGGTAGAAAACGAACCCGAAGGATTGGACGGGATTGAAAGTATATACTTTACTGTCAGATCATTGAGGGGCAACATCAGGTCGCTAGCGGGGATAAGGGTTTATGAAAACGGCTTTGTAAAGTGTTACACCGGATTTTCAATCGAGAATGAGGACTATTATGAGCTCTACTACAACCCTAAAGGCTATGACCTTAACAGGCTTTTTGCAACAAGTCATCTCACCGGGGAAACCCTTACGGATAAGCTCTTTGTTATAACTGAGGTGAAATTTTTAAGCAGGTTTTCAAACCGAATTATAGTAGTTCTTAATCAGGCAGCGGCTGCCGGGTAGCCGCCTGATATTGTTTTTACAACACGATAGCTGTGTTCGGCAGCAGAAATATAACCTGATAATGGCAATACTGCACAAAATTGGCGGTGAAAATCATTACATATTATAAATATATATAAACTGTTAAAAAAATGCAATTAATCGGTGATAAAAATATTGACAAATTCATAATACAATGATATACTTTATTCAGGATACTATTGATTATTAATAAGGAGAGATTACAATGAAAAAAGCATTGGCGTTTACTATCACCGCTATCCTGCTTGTGGCATTAGTCGTTAGTCTGGCAATACCGGCTACGGCAGAAAAACTACCCGACACAGTGTATAATTTGATTCCTGAAGATGCTGAAATTACGAAAATCGAAGCTAACGGTGTTGAAGCCAGCGCGACCTTTGACGAAAACGGCGTTCTCACCGTACAGGCGGCCGGCCTTTGACCCAGCGTTAAACTTACTTATGCGGAACCCTATACCTTCAATATCGCCGACGCAACGCTGAAAGTCAAGTTCACCTTAACAAGCGGCGGAACATCCTTCCGCATTCAGACTTCCGAATCCGTTGATACCCAATCCATTAACGAAATATTCCCCCATCACTTTATTGAGGGAATGACCTTCGACGCAGCGGGCGACCTTGCAACCCCGGGCACCTATGAATTTGAAATTCCTTTTTCCGAACTCGCATTCTGCGACTGGACTGCGGAAGCGGTCTATCAGGGCAAAATCCCCTTTACCACCGATGAACTGACCCTTACCTCCATTTTAATTTTCTCAGTCGGCGGCGCCCAGGTCATCGTTGAAAAACTGGAAGTAGTAGTCGAAGGCGAGGATATAATCGACATATCCGAAGAAACCTCCGAAGCCACCTCCGAAGCTACCTCCGAAGAACCCATCGACGAATCCTCCGAGGAAACCTCCGGCACCACCCCCACCGGCGACAGCGGGCTTATCGCCCTTGCCATCGTTTCGGTATTATCCCTTGCGGGAGCGGTCATAATTAAGAAAAAATAGTCCATAATTACTGCGCGTACTTTATTGAATAAATCGAAAACCAAAAGGAGTCCATTATGAAAAAATCAGTTACTCTAACTCTTATCGTGGCTTTGATTATGATTCTTGTGTGCTTTGCGGGCTTTTCGGCAGCCGCCGAGTTTACGGCTCCCGACTATGAACCGGCAGACACCACAAGAGATATCGGTCTTATGCTGGCAAACAACATCGATTATGAAGGCGTTACCGGTATTCAGACAACCGGCACTTTCAATTCCGCTTGGAGAGCTGCGGTATTGTTCGAACTCGACGAAGAAACCGGTGCCTACAAAGCGGTAGCTGTTCATGTCGGCGGACCAACCGGCCCCGACTGGACCATCGGCGAAAACCAGTTTGTGGTGGAAAACAACTCCGGCAACAACTGGCCTGTCATTACCGCAGCTCCCGTCGGTGACGAATGGTGGTACGGCGGCAAGAACTTCCAGGACGTTCCCTATGACGAATGCCCCAACTTCATCAACGACAAAAACCAGGCATGGGGCGCCGTTCTTAAATCGGTTCAAGTCGGAGACCTGTTCACCTTAGTGGGAATCGACCTTTCCGACCCCCAGATTATCGCCAATTATGCCGTTGACCCCAATTATGACTACATAACCCATAATGCAGAGTATGCAACCTATTCGTACCTCACCCCCTACGGTGTGGAAGATGTCGATTACGGCATCGCTGTGGGCAAGTCCTACACCAAACTCGGGCAGTATGCCGACCCCAGCACCGGCGTCATTTCCTATCCCGACACCGATGATTCCGAACTTACCGACGGAGTAATCCCCACCGATCCCGGCTATGGCAATCCTCAGCTCACCGGCTTCAACGCCAACTCTCCCGAATATCAGGCTGGCGGATATGCCGAAGTGGTGCTTGACCTTGAAGAAGTTGTCGCCATTTCACGCATTAACGTGGTGACAAGCAACCTTATGAACGCTGGCATCGCCGCTCCCGCAGAATTCAAGTACTTCATTTCCGAAGACAATGCAGACTGGACCGAAGTAGGGGTTGGCACCTATGACGTTGACCCCACCGAAAAGGACGGGGAAACCAATGTAAACGGCAACAAGATGGTCAACAACTCCATCGACGTTGAAGGTTCCGCAAGGTACGTCAAGGTTCAGTTCAAGAACCTTACCGGCAACGCCTGGATGTTCCTTGGCGAAATTCAGGTATTCGGCGCAGACGAACCCGGTGATGAATCCTCTGAGGAAGAATCCTCTGAGGAAGAATCCTCCACAGCACCCGCCGAATCCTCCGCTGTTGCTTCTTCCGAAGAAGATGAATCCAGCACCGGCGGTTCAACCCCCACCGGCGACACCGGTTACGTTGCTCTTGCAGTGGTTGCGGTTATCGCCCTTGCAGGCGCAGTTGTAATCAGGAAGAGAAAATAATCATTAGGTAAAAACCTTACATAAGCAAAGACGGCGTTACGCCGTCTTTGTTTTTACTATTGATTTTTATAAATTTAATGATATAATTAACCATAGGCGAATAACGGGATTTTTAACATAAATACTAAAGAGGTAAAAGGATGGAACGGGTATCAAAAATCAATTATTATCTTGACATTGCCCGGACGGTTGCCAAAAGGGGAACCTGTTTAAGACGCAAGTTCGGGGCTATTATCGTGAAAAACGACAGCATAATCGCCACCGGTTATGCGGGAGCTCCCCGGGGAAGAAAAAACTGCTGTGATTTAGGCTACTGTCTCAGGGATAAAATGAACATCCCCCGGGGGGAAAGATACGAGCTCTGCCGTTCCGTCCATGCCGAAGCCAACGCCATAATTTCCGCCTCCCGGGAAACCATGATAGGCGCGGATCTGTACCTTGCCTGCATTGACCCCTCCACCGGACAGTCGGTGCCCGGCACCTGTTCCTGCCAGATGTGCAAGCGCCTTTGCATAAATGCGGGGATAAGCCGGGTGATCGTCAGGGAAGATGGGGAAAATTATACAATTTATGACGTAAACGAGTGGATTGAAAACGACGACAGCTTAGGCAGCACAGGATACTGATATGACTAAAAAACTAACCTTAATTGCATTATTGCTTTGTTTAATAACCCTTTTATCTGCCTGTTCGGACGTGATTAAAGTCAAGTATATAGACGAAGGCTTTAAAGACGACGATACGGGCATAGGGTATGTTTTGTGCGGAAGGTCGGTGTATGCCCTGAAGGTGGGTAAGGTTTACGCCAAAGACCAGCACGGCGGCGAATACTGCGTAATTCCCTATGAGGACCCCCAAAGGTTTTTATGCGACAACGACCCGGATCTTCCCCGGGTTTACCGCGCCGAAGGGGTGGAGGAAGTAACCGTCCAGAATTTCGACCCGGTGGCGGCCTATCTGTTCCTGGAAGGGACCGTGTCCCTCCCCATAGACCAGTTCGTGGCGGAGGCAAAGTACACCGGCAATCCGGACGTTCCCGACGACAGCGAATATACCTACGCCCTGCGGGACGCCATGACCCAGCAGGACCCGGTTAAGCTTGTTTCCCCCACCATAGACGAGGCGGTTGCCGACTATATCGTCCATATAAGGCTGCTGTCCGCCACATATCCGGGGCTGTATTACGAGGTGGTGTTCTGGCGGGATATCGACGGGGTTAACTATCTACTGGATTTATCCACCGGCTATTCCTATCTCTGTCCCTACAAGGTTACCGCCCGGCTGTGGGGGGACGCTTAATGGCTGCCATAGGCATACCGGAAGGATTTGAAATAAGGTCTGTTCTCCCAGAGGAAGCAAAGGAAGCATCTGAATTAGAAAAAAGCTCACTTTCGGTGCCCTGGAGCACAAGTGAGCTGACTTTATTTATAAATAACCCCCATGCCATATATCTTGCCGCCTTTCTTGACGGGAAAATGGCGGGTATCTGCGGCTGTTATGCCGGCGTGGGGGAATGCCAGATAACAAATGTGGCGGTCGAGGAAAAGCACCGGCGGAAAAACATCGCCTTGCTGCTTATTAAACGCCTTCTTGAAGAGGCAAAAAAGCGAAACTGCGAAAAAGCCTTTTTAGAGGTGGCCGAAAACAACCTCCCCGCCATCAGGCTGTATGAAAAGCTGGGTTTCAGGGTTACCGGCAGGCGGAAGGGCTATTACCGGGACTCGGACGCATTACTTATGACTTTGGAGGAAATATGAATATACTTGCCATAGAAACAAGCTGCGACGAAACCTCGGCGTCGGTGGTTGCCGACGGGAGGAGGCTTTTGTCCAATATTGTGGCGTCCCAGGTTCAGACCCACGCCCTGTACGGCGGAGTGGTACCGGAGATAGCCTCCCGGGCTCATACCGAGGCAATTTCCGCGGTTACGGGGGAGGCTTTATTAAAAACCAACCTGACGTTAGACGATATCGACGCCGTTGCCGTAACCTATGCCCCCGGCCTTATAGGCGCCCTTCTGACCGGTTTATCCTACGCCAAGGGACTTGCCTATGCCATGGGAAAACCCCTTGTTCCCGTCCATCATATAAGGGGACACGTGGCTTCCAACTATCTTATTCACGAAAACCTTGTCCCCCCTTTTTACGCCCTTGTGGTGTCGGGAGGACATACTTCACTGATAAAGGTAAATGATTACACCGATTACGAAATAATCGGCAAAACCAGGGATGACGCGGCGGGGGAGGCCTTCGACAAGGCGGCAAGGATGTTGGGGCTGCCCTATCCGGGAGGCGCCGCGCTGGACAAGCTGGCATCCCTCGGGGACAGCGAAGCCTTTAAGTTTACCTCCGCCACGGTACATGACGCGGAATACGATTTTTCCTTTTCGGGGCTTAAGACGGCGGTGGTAAACCATATCCACACCCTCAACCAGAAGGGAATGACCCTCACCGAAAAGGAAAAGGCGGATATCGCCGCTTCCTTTACAAAGGCATTGATACACACCATAACGGTACGGCTTGAAAAACTGCTTGACACAAATAAAAAACTCCCCTTTGTCCTTGCGGGGGGAGTAGCGGCCAATTCCCATTTAAGAAAAGCCCTTGAGGAAGTCTGTACAAAGCGGGATATCCCCCTGTTTGTACCTCCCCTTTCCCTCTGCGGGGACAACGGGGCGATGATAGCCTCCCAGGGATATTACGAATATATGGCGGGAAACACTGCGTCCTATAACCAGAATGCCTTTGCCACCATGGAGGTATAACCTTAAACAGTTTTTTCGACGCGATTTTTAGTTTTTTGTGCAATTTCTACAATATTCCCGCGCGCTGATTAACATAATGCTTGCCCCACAGTGTGGATAAGTGTGTGGACAATGTGGAAAAGTCGGTTTGAAAAGGTTAATATACCTTGAAAATGCTTGTCCGCCATGTGGAAAAGCCTGTGGATAATGTGGATTTCATAATGAGTTAACAACCCGTTATTATGCTTGTTATGTCAACCTGCTTTTTTCCACCGACTTTAAAAAATCTATCGCCCTTTCGGGAGAATCCTTAGCGTTCCCCCAGGGAAGGTCCTTGCTGTTGTAGTCAAATTTTTTACAGAATAGGGAAACGTCGTCGTAAAGGGAATTGATATACCTTTCCACCACCTCCCCCGCCGACTTTACCAGCAGGGAATGATACTTTTTGGAATTTATGTTTCTGGAAACGGTAAGCAGTCTTGAATAATGGGGAAGGCAGAAATATTTCTGGCTTGAAAACCGGTTTCTGAATTCGCTTTCCCTTTCAAACAGAATGCAGGCGGTTTCCAGCATGGCGGAAAAATGCCTTTCGATCCGCTGGCAGACATAGCAGTCGTTGCAAAGCTTTTCAATCCGCTTAACGGGTTTTGAAGCGTCGTCTTTGGAAAACAGCCCCCCCGGCAGAATATCCTTTCTGATGCTGTCAAGGTGGGACTGGATTGTCAGGGCAACGGGGAGCCTTTTCCCAAAGGTCAGCATAATGTCAAAATGGTTCCGGCAAAAGCCCAGTTCGTTGGTTTTTATTCTAATGTCCGGCTCCATCATGGAAGCGCCGGTTATAAGGTCGATTTCGGTGTCCTCTAACTTTTTATATAAATCGCACAAGGGGCAGCCTTCCGAATTTTCAAAGGCCTCGTTTACCGGTATGGTATAGATTTTTTCCCTCATTTTTACAAACCTCCGGATTCAGTATAACACACAAGGAACATAAAAACAATGGTTTATTTTTCAAACAACAATGCCTACATAGAAAAGGACGATTTCTTCAGTATCGACAAAACCTTTGACTGCGGCCAGTGCTTCCGCTTTGAAAGATCGGGCGGTATTTATAACGGCATCGCCTTCGGCAAAAGGCTTGAAATCCTTGAAGAGGATGACCGAATTATTTTAAAAAACGTTTCGGAGGAGGAGTTTAACACCCTCTGGAAGGACTATTTCGATTTGGACAGGGATTATAAGGCCATAAACGAAATCATATGCCGGGACAAGGTGGCGTCACAGGCGGCCGAGATTTCAAAGGGAATCAGGATTCTCCGTCAGGATAAGTGGGAAGCGCTGTGCTCCTTTATAATTTCCCAGAACAACAATATCCCCCGCATAAAAAAAATAATAAATACCCTTTGCGAAAACTTCGGGGAAAAGAAGGGGGACTTTTATGCCTTCCCGGCGGCGGAGGTTCTGGCAAAGGCGGGGGTTGAAAAGCTGTCGGTTTTAAAATGCGGCTACCGGGCGGAATACATATATGATGCGGCGTTAAAGGTGTCAACCGGGGAAATCGACCTTGCCGGGGTTTCGGAAATGGAGTACAATGACGCTAAAAAGTATTTGATGGCAATAAAAGGGGTGGGTCCCAAGGTGGCCGACTGCGCCCTGCTTTTCGGATTTTCCTTCCTTTCGGCCTTCCCGAAAGATGTCTGGATAAAACGGGTTATTGATAAATATTACGGCAAAACCTTTGATGAAAGTATCTTCTCCCCCTACGGCGGCATTGCCCAGCAGTATTTGTTTTATTATGAGCGTTATGTTCGGGGGAAAGACAAGAAATAAAGAATTCAAACAGGTGAAATGCCTGTTTTTTATATATAAATTCGTAGTAACGAATCTGCAACGCAAGAGTCAGATAATAGCTAATGCAGAAGGTAGTATATGGGGTAAAAATAGCCTTCCCCTTGAGGGGATGGTGTCAGACGCAGGCTGACGGATGAGGGGTGATTACGCACTTGCGGGAAAGAAACAAAATAAAATCCGCAGCTGACGCTGCGGATGAAATCCAATGGCAAAGCCATTGTGATTTAATACTCATTCTCCCTTATACCCGGATAATTTTTGTCAAGATGTTCCTCCCGGTAGTGATTTATCCTTCCGGTCACAATCTTCGGGTCATTTGGCAACAGCCATGACTTCTTCCTGAAAAAGGGATACCTGAAGGTGTTTTCAATCCTTCCCGCCTTTTCCAGCATGACCATACAGCTTCTTATACAACCCCTTGCGCCGCAGACGGCAAAATAACCGGTATGCTTAAGCATATAATCGTAATAGCCAAGCACCTTTCCGCCGGGTTTTCTGAACCACTTGGCGTAGGCCATGGAGTAACACAATATATAGGCTTCCTCCTCGGTCATCCGGGAATCGGCCACATCAAAGGCCATGTTGGGGAAGTCCTTTTTGTGGAAGGGGGAAACGGTGTTATTGAAACCGTGATGGGTGAGGGTACACCGCCCCATATGCACGTCCCCGTACCAGACGGTTTTTTCCCCGTAATCGATATAAATCCGCTTGGCTTTGTCCTTGACGTCGGGTACGGCGTTCCCCGGACAGTCCTTTGCACAGGCTCCGCAGTGGAGGCATATGCTGCCGGTGTCAAGAATGGGGTCGGGTTCCAGAACGCAGTCGGTTAATATAATGCCTATTCTGACACGGGGTCCGAGCTTCTTTGTCAGAAAAACCTTGGAATAACCGATTTCCCCCGCCCCGGCAGCCGCCGCCGCAATCCGGACGCTCAGCACCACGTCCGGGGGAACCTTACCGGGGGCAACGGGGTCCTTCATACCCTGTCCTTCCGGTACAGCGGGATAATGGGGTACCGCTTCCCAGCCGCAGTCTTCTATAAATCTGCAGAGCTCATAGGTAAGCCTGGGGCGGAAAAAGGTATTTAATTTATTATAGGAATAAAAGGTATAGTTATGCCAGTGGGTGCCCTCCTCAATCCCCCGGTAGGTACCCCGGGGAATCCGCATAAGGACGGCGATAACCGATTTTGCCTTCGGAAAATATGTAACGGGGGAAAGGAGTGTTGGGGCATTTCTAAACCTTTCGATATTGCCTATGCCGATAACGTCAATCCCCAATTCTTTGGCTTTTTCCTTTATCATTCGGGAGGTCAGTTCCATATTATATTCCCCCTTAAACACCTTTGCCTGCCGGTCTGCCGTCCCTGCCTATTGCCCAGAAGCCCTCATCCCTGAACTTGTTTTCGAAAAGATTTTTAACAAGACCCTTCTCCTCAAGATGGCAGATACAGCTGCGGCTGCATATCGCCCCGATCCTGTCGGGCTTCAGACTTGAGCCGAACCGGTTGGGGACCGCCCCGTTTTTACAGGAACGGCAAAGACTGTAATTTATTTTGGCAACCTTCATGGATTTTCCGCAGATATTCACTTCTTCGCCGTCATGACTTATCGCCCCGAGGGGGCAGGCCGAAACACATTCCGCACAGCCGTCGCACACCTTTTGTTCAAGCAGGGGAGCGGAGGGTATTTCCGCATCGGTTATTATCATATGGAACCTCTGGCGGGGGCCGAATTCCGGGGTGAACACCATGCCGTTATAGGCTATCTCGGCAACCCCGCAGGCAACGGCGGCATATTCGAAATCCGGGAAAACATTGGGAGCCTCCCTGCCTTCCTCTACCGCTACCCCCGTAGGGGGGATTTCCGAAGGATTGGGGAAAACCGGCACCGCCTCATACCCTTCATCTTCGATAACCCTTGTAAGCTCGTAGCAGGCAAGGGCCAAAAACTCGTCCTCAAGCCATGTCAGACCGAAAAAGCTATAGTCTTGAAAGTTGGTGCCTTCCTCGATTCCCCTGAGTGAGCCCCTGAGTATCCGCTTGCCTAACATTATAACAGTTTTCCCTTCGGGGAATATGGTAAAGGGGTTTTTCCTTGCAACTAGACCCTCAAACCGTTCCCTGCCGCCGAAACCTAAAATATCAACACCCTGATTTCCGGCGCACTTTTTGATTTTCTCCACAAGATTTTCCATAAAAGCCTTCCTTTCCCGTCTTTTTGAGGATTAACCGAATCCATTATAATCCTGTTAATACAATATTTCAATAAAAAATACAAAAAAGCGGGAAAGTCTTTGTCACTTTCCCGCCGAAGGGGCACTTAATCAATGCTTGGGCTGACAGGGGGGCACGTTGGTGGTGATATAGTTGGCGGAAACCCTTATGATAAATTTCCGCTGGTTGCAGATAGAAGCGCCGGTTCCCATTTCATCTAAAAATTCGGGGAGTACAAAACGGATTCCGTTTATCTTAACGTCATGGCAGCCGTTGACATGGCCGGGGTATCTTATGGCCTTAAAGCCTCTTTTATGCTCATGACCGAAAAAGTCCAGCTCGGTAAGCAATAAACCTACCGCTACTTCTTTAAAAGGGCATATCCTTTTTAGGGTAAGGCAGAGGTCAAGCTGTCTTCCGAGGGAGTCTAAATATACATCGCCTATATCAAAAGCTTTATAGTCCGAACAGAAATCAATGGTAATGGGGTAGGTCTTTACGCACTGTTCCGCCACGAAATCCGACGGGAAGGTACAGGGGGCGCATTTCCCGTCTTTTCCGTCGACAGGGGGGAAGGGGGCTTTGGTTAATTCGGCATTTTCTTCAATAGCTTTCTGGTTTTCGTTAACGGGAGTCTTGTTGTCTTCCATAATTACACCTCCATCTGTAGTAGTATATGCCGAATTTTGTCGAAAGGACAAAGATTTTACAAAAACAAAGGCACAAAGCCGGTGAGCTTTGTGCCTGTATTCATATTTACCTATCTGCTTTCCAGCCTTATTACCGCATAACCGGAAAACACACCTGACGGAATGTCAAGGGTTGTAACGCCGTCCCCGACTTCATAATTGAGGGGGATTCCTTCCTCAACTTCGGGGGAGTACAAAAAGGCGGAAAATTTAGTTGTGTCAATGCTTTTTAGGGTGACCCTGAAACCGTCAAGCTTGGTTGCCCCTTCGCAGAAAGGGGGAATGGGATCGGTTCTTGAAGCGTCGGTGTCCTCTTCGGGGAGAAAACCCTTGGTGTTTACAAGATGAAGGGTGCAGCCGTCCCCCGCTTTGAAAACCGATGCCAATATATCCGGGTTGTCGGTATCAACGGTTTTTCTGCCTATAAAGGATTCAAGTAGTTTTCCGTTGAACTCACGCATTTCCCCCACGAATGACCTGTCAACGGGGGTGCGGAGACCCTTAGTCCAGACCGCAGGCTGAATGGGGTGGAAGGAAACATCCGAAGGATGATAGATAACTCTGCCTTTACCCACCTTTTCGCTTACCCCCAAAACCGCGCCGTCCTTGCCGGTAGCGATGACTTCGCCCTCCGGCTTTTCGATTATCACCCGGGATAAGGCATGGTCAAAGGTAATGCCGTTCACCCTTTCAAAGCCGATATATTCATTATATAAGGCCTTTGATTTTAGTCCTAAGAGCCCAAGGCTTTCCTCCGGGGTTCTTTTTCTGCCGTCGTCGTCCTTTTCCCCGAAACAGCCGAGGACAAGGAGGATTCCTCCATTTTCGGCGTACTTCCTTAGCTTTTCCCCTTCGGATTCGGAAATCATGACAATATAGGGAAGGACAATAATCTTATGCTTTGAAAGCCCCTCCACCGTGTCGTATCTGAAAACCATATCGCAGGATATGTTGGAAACATAAGCCGATTCAAGGTAACTCATGTAGGGTTTCATGTATTTCTGCGGGGCGTCTTTGTCGGTATAGTCCCGGGTGGTTTCGGAAAAATAAAAGGCAAGGTCGCTTACTTTTTCCGGGTTTTCATAAAGGGATTTATGTTTCTTTTCAAATTCCCGGTAGGACCTGTCAAAGAGTTTGGTAATATCCCCCCCGGTGCCGGTGTAAAGCTGTCCCCAGGAACGGCATAACGCCCAGGAAGCATAGGTGGAGTCGGGGGTGGAGGGATAAAGCATCGCCATAGAGGGCACGTTATGCCGTTTTGCCATGGCATAGCGGTGGACCGCCTCGGTCGCAAAGCAAATATAGGAATGTTTGATTATGCCGCAGCATTCCTGAAAGATATAGTCCCAGAGCTCGCTTGCCGCTTCAAAGCCGTAGCAGGTGGTGTCAAAGGGGAGCACCTCGGCACAGTAGGCGGGGCGGATGGGATAAAACCCGATGGATTTATATCTTTCGTCCATCCGACGGTGGAAGTCCCCGCTTTGTTTTTTCTTAAACTTCTTCCAGGCGATATATGCCGGGTTGTCGTAGTCTTCGAAAAATTCATTCCAATTGTCGGGGGAAGGCAGGTCGTACCCCGTTTCCTGTTTAAACTTTTCCCTGCAGTATTCACAGGCGCAGGCGTTTCCACCTCCGAACCACTGGACGTCGTCGTTCATCATGCCGTCGATGCCGGATTTTTGAATAATGTTTTTAACGTGTCCCCAGTAGGCTTCCTCAAAAGCGGGATGATTGAAGCAGTGGGCGTGGCTGTTGTAGTGCTTGAATATCCAATAGACATCCTTCCCTTCGGTGTGAACGTAGGAGGACAGGGCGGGCTTTCCCGTTGAGCCGTCTATCTGGGCAAAGTCGTCAAGACGGGTTTTGTGGTTTTCGCCCCCCAAAACCGGGTTGCTTTGGGATGTTTCCCGGAAACCCGGGTAGGAATAAAATTGTTCGCCGGGTTTAAGGCGCTTTTCCCAATAGCTTTCCTCAAGGGGTTTGTAGGTCAGGTGGGTGGAATGATGCTCAATAACCTTTATGCCCTTTTTGTGGAAAGCCTGTGTCAGCCGGGTAATAAAATCCTCGATATCCTCCCAGTAAGCCCAAAAGGAAAACCTGAAATGAGCACCGAAGAGTATGACGGCGGTTATACCGTTGTCATAATAGGTCCGGGCGACTCTGTCAAGGTCGGCTTGGGTATAGCTGTAAATTGCGGTGCCGTCGTAGTGGTACCAGCCGAATCTTTCCTCCCAGGAAGGGGAGGGTTTAACAGGGGTAGATTTCATTTTACATTCCTCCGGTTATTTTTCATTTATATGAAACAACCTCCCGCAAAGGGGAGGCGGCACAGAACAATCTGTGCGTTTTGATATTATATCACAAAACAATCATTTTCAACGGAACAGCCGCCGCACTTGGTGCAGCCTTCCTGAAGATAGGGCTTAAGGTTGTACTTTCTTAGCAGGGAACCCAAAACCTCACTCATTTCGATAAGATCCTCCGTGTCGCAGGTGGGATAATCCCTCAGGGTACACCCATCCACCGGCCTGAAGGGCATAATGGTGGGGAAAACCCCGATTTTCGCCATTTCCTCGATTTCCTTTATTATGTCCTCTTTGTGCTGGATTCCCCCGATAAGCACGCTGGAAACCTGCCCCCACCCGAAAAGCCTGACCGCTCTGTCAAAGGCTTTGTAGTAATGTTCCTTTGTAATGGTGCTCTTACCGGGGCAGATTTGCCTTCTTAACTCCTTATCAGCCACTTCCAGATTCATAATAACCACGTTAAGCCCGCTTTCCTTAAGTTCGTCAAGAAGGCTTAAGTCGGTGGGGGGCGCCAGCTCCACCGCTATGGGACAGTCGGAAAAGACACGTATCTTTTTAATCAGGCTTATCCAGTACCCTGCCATATGGTCGGGGGACCTGAAGGTTCCCCCCGAAAAGTTAAGGGTATAACCCGGCACACGGGACAATAATTTTTCAAGTGAATCCGCCAGATAATCTGCGTCAAGGGGTTCGGGCGCCTTCTTTTCCAGGGAGCAGAATTCGCATTTTTTGCCCTCGACGTCGTAGCAGCAGGCGGTGGAAGGCCAGATGTTTATACATTTTTCGGCGTGAAGCCTTGCGATTTTGTCAAGAACCGTCCCCGTGTGGGGGAGAGCGTCAAAGAATTTAACCGTAACCTCATCGGCACCGCCGGTTATTTGGTATTTACCCGCTTCATAAAAAAGGGTGTAGGGGGAATTTTTCGTAAAATTTTCGTTGGCGTTTACGCAGATGTTTGACCCGTAAATGTTTATGTTTGCCGCATCGATAAACCCCTTGTCGAAAAAGTGGGGGTAATCCTTAAGCAATGCTCCCCTTGCTTCGGGGGTGGTCTTGACTCCTTTGCATAACAGTCCGGCTTTCAAGTGAATAAAATCATTTCGCTTCATTGTTAATTAACCTTCATCTTCATCAGGACAGGACGGCATTCGGCCATATACTGACGGCAGCCGATACATTCCGAAATAAGCTCCTTATGCTCATCGGTGGGTACAGCTCCCAGTTTTTTGAAAAACCCCTCGACCTTGGTAACGAAAAAAACCTCGTCAAAGTTTAATTCCCCTGCTTTTTCAAGGACCTTTTCCACAAGGGCTCTGCCGATGTTTAAATTCCGGTATTCGGGTATAACCGCCACATAATCCAGCACCGCAACGCCGTACCGTTCCGACAATGTCGCTCCGCCCGCAAGGATATTACCGTCGGCAGCCTTAAGGCTGAACAGGGCATTGTCGATGCCGCCGGTTTCAAGTCCCATGCTTTTATAAAGGTCATACAGCAAAGCGGTGTCGGGTTGTTGGGTTTCGGTAAATGCTATGGCCATAAATTTTCGTCCCTTTTACTTTTAAAATATTATAGCTTTATGCATGGAGTTTGTCAAGTGAGGAAGGATTAATTACCTATTAAAATAATATGTTTATTTTAACCAATACGTTGCAAATGCAACGGAAATTAAAATAAAAATGTATATAATAAGCCTGAAAACAAGAAAAGAGGTATTCTCATGTTAAATATCAAAAAAATATCCGCGGTTTTGCTTATTTTTGTTTTAGTGCTGACGGCCTTTGCCGCCTGTTCGAAAAACGACCAGACGAAGGACAACCCCACGATAAAAGTAGCGGGACTGAAGGGCCCCACCTCCATGGGACTGGTTAAGCTTATGGAGGAAAACGAAAATAAAACCTCAAAGAATTCCTATGAATTCACGGTAGCCGGCTCCGCCGACGAAATAACCCCGAAGCTTGTTCAGGGTGAATTCGATATTGCCGCAATACCCGCCAATTTGGCGTCCGTACTCTACAACAACACCGACGGTAAGATTCAGGTGGTGGCGGTAAACACCCTCGGTGTGCTTTACGTCGTGGTAAAAGGGGTTGAAATAAACTCCCTTGAGGACCTTAAGGGAAAGACCGTATACGCCACCGGCAAGGGCTCCACCCCCGAATACGGGCTTAAATACATTCTTTCGGAAAACGGTATAGACCCGGAAAAAGACCTTACAATCGAATGGAAGTCGGAACCTGCCGAGGCGGTTGCCCTCCTTTCGGCGAACGAAACCGGAATAGCCATGCTTCCCCAGCCCTATGTAACTGTAGCTTTAAATAACGTGCAGGGGCTTGAAATTAAAATCAACCTTAACGAGGAATGGGACAAGCTTGAAAACAACAGCCGCTTTATAACGTCGGTGCTTGTCACACGAAAAGAATTCGCCGAAAAACACCCCGAACTGCTTAAAAAGTTCCTTGACGAAGCCTCCGCTTCCGCCTCATATATAAACGCCAATGTGGAGGAAGGGGCAAATCTGGTTGAAAAATACAGTATCGTTGCCGCCGCCGTCGCCAAGACCGCAATCCCCTACTGCAATATCACCTTTATTGACGGCAGCGAAATGAAAACCGCCCTTTCCGCTTACCTTGAAATACTCCACGGTCAAAACCCCAAGTCGGTAGGCGGCAAGCTTCCCAATGACAACTTCTATTATGAAGGCGAATAAAACCCTTCAAAAAATACTTGCAGTTATTTTCGCCCTCGCCCTGTGGCAGGGGGTGTCAATGATAATCAACAACCGCCTTATTCTTGCCTCCCCCATAAGCGTTGCCGGGAGGCTTTTGGCGATTGTGGGGGAAAAAGGCTTTATGGATTCAATCGCCTTTTCCTTTTCAAGGATAGTGTCCGGCTTTTTCATCGCCTTGGCCGCCGGTATAATCCTTGCGGTTTTGGCGGGGAGGTTTCCGGCAGTCGAAACCCTGCTCTGGCCGTATATGATTACAATAAAATCCGTGCCGGTAGCGTCGTTTATAGTCCTTGCCCTTATCTGGTTTACCTCCGGCACCCTGTCGGCCTTCACCTCCTTTTTAATGGTGCTCCCCGTAATATACACCAATGTGCTTGAGGGGATAAAAAGCATAGATTTAAAAATGATAAATCTGGCGACCGTGTTCCGGGTTCCCTGGAAAAGAAGGCTTTTATACATCTGGATTCCCAAAATAAAACCCTTTCTTATTTCCGGCTGTTCGGTTGCCTTGGGTCTTTCCTGGAAAGCGGGGATCGCCGCCGAGGTTATCGGCATTCCCGAAGGTTCCATAGGGGAAAACCTGTACTACTCAAAGGTTTACTTGAATTCCGGCGACCTGCTTGCCTGGACGCTGGTTATAGTGGCGTTAAGCGTTTTATTTGAAAAGCTGTTTGTGCTTTTGCTTAAAAAAAGTTTCGGGAGGCTGGAAAAACTGTGAAGGACATTGTGATAAACAGCGTTTATAAATCCTTTGGCGGCAGGACGGTGCTTTCCGGCTTTTCGGCGGTCATAAAGGCGGGCAGGTTTAATACATTGATGGGGAAGTCCGGCTGCGGCAAGACCACCCTTGCAAATATTATTATGGGGCTGATACCCCCCGATACGGGGGAGGTTTCAAACGTTCCGGAGAGAATTTCGGCGGTGTTTCAGGAAAACCGCTTAAGCGAGAATTTTAACGCCGTATCCAATATTTTTCTCGTCACCGGAAGGAAGTTTCCCAAAGAAACAATAATCAGATGCCTTAATAATCTGGGGCTTGAAGAAAATCTTGACAAACCGGTAAGGGATCTTTCCGGCGGGATGCGTCGCAGGGTGGCCATCGCAAGAGCACTGCTTGCGGAGTATGAGCTTTTAATCCTTGACGAGCCCTTTAAGGAACTTGACGCCAACACCAAGGACAAAGTTATGGAGTATGTAAAAAACTCCGCTGCCGGAAAAACGGTGCTTCTTATAACCCACAGCAGGGAAGAAGCCGAATTTTTCGGCGGTGACATAATAGAGATGTAACAAACCAGAGCAAAAAAAGCCCACCGGTATCAGCCGGTGGACTTTATTATCACTCTAAAACATCAGAGTACCGAAATTTAAACTTAAAAGTAATATTTTCGTAAAACTATTTTTTACCCTTTTTCTTTTTCCTGCCGGCTACCGCTGTGGCAATTCCGCCGCCGGCAATAACCGCTCCGCCGATAATGGCGGGAATCACAAAACCGTTATTAGCTATATTTTTGTCTTTTTCCGTTGACTGGCTTTGGGATTCGTTATTTTCCCCGGTGGTTTCCTCCTGGGAGCTTTCATTTCCTTCCCCTTTGGTTACGTTGATTTCGACCTCATAGGGCTGGGTCAGAACGAACTCGTTTCTTGCCACCACGGTAAAGGAATCCACACCTTCAAAACCGGCTTCGGCGGTATAGGCGAAATCGCCGGACTTTGCAAATTCGAAAGTACCGTGCTTTGGGGGGTCCACAAGCTCAAGATAAACATCCCCGTGGGCGATTCTGGAATTATAATTCATCTTAACGCTGGCATAACCGTAAAACTTTTCCCCCGCCACGGCGTTCTGCTCCTTTGCGGATATAGTAATGCGGGGCTTGTACATGTGCTTAATAAAAGCGTATGTATCGTCATAGAGTTCCCGCTGCAAACCCGCAACGGCTTTGCCGAGGTAATAAAAGGAACCGGGGTTGGCGCTTTGATAATAGGAATGGGAAGCTCCCTCCATCATCCCCAGGGCGTAGCAGGCGTCAAGATAGGCGTAAAACTCCCTTACGCGGGAATTGAAATTTTCATGGGAGGGGTTGTTCACGTTCCAGTGGATTTCCATTTCAATGCCGAAGCCGTACTTTTTCAGCGCTTCGCTCATCCCGTAAAACATTTCGTACTTCATATATTGGGAATTCCACGGTAGGTCGGGCTGCATCATGGCAACGTCAAATCCCATTTCCTCAAGCTTGTCCATGCCGTTGGCATAGAGTATGGGAATCCAGAAGAAATTCACGTTTCTTTCGTGAATAAGGTCTGCCACTTTGCCGATAAAAGCATATTCCTCTTCGCCAAGGGAGGTTTTTATGCTTTCGGGTTCCCAGTAAAAGCCCCCGAGGCGGATATTCTTATAGTTACGCTGTTCCATTTTGGAAATAACCGCATCCATAAACCAGGCATAAATTTTAAGCTGCTCCTCCTTGTTGCGGCAGTATTCCTCCTTGCCGTCCCCGTCAATGTCCCCGAAGGGCTTGTTCGGGGAAATATTGGGGTAGGGCATATTTATGACAAGCTGCATCGTGTAGTCGGATTTGCTGGTGGCTTGTTTTACTTTATCCAGAGCCCGTTCGATGGCTCCGCAGTTAAATTCCTCGTCAAATATGGAATCTATGAAAAATTGCCAGTCGGACATAAGGGGCGGGTCCCCCCCCTGACCGCAGTATCTCCCCGAAGGGAGTTTGTTGCTGAGGGCGGAAAACATAAAGGAATCGAACATGGTATCAAGGATTGCGCCATTCGGGGAAACATAACCGCAGTAGTACAGCATTTCCTCCTCGGTGTTTTCCACATAGCTCTTGTCGTAGTCACCCTTGTATCCGCAGTACAACAGCACCAGGTCCCTCATCCCCTCAATGCCGGGATTGTAGGCGTTTTTATAATTGAAGGGGTCAACATATTTTACAAAGGGCGCTTCGGTACCGTCTATGTCGGTGCCGAAAACCTCGATTTCATCTATAAAGGTGTTGACTTCGACTCGGAACTTGATTTTTACGTATTTCGCTTTAAATCTTCCAACGTTCAACGCGGAAATTATTGTGCGGACGGTTTTATCATCATTGCCTGCGGTCTGGTGGGAATTGTCATAGGAATAGGCTAACATCCAGTCAGCACCGTTTTCCGAAACGTAAAGGTCGTAATAGTTTGAAAGCTGAAGTCCGGCATGATTGTTTTTTACGGTATATACCTTAAAGCCGGTAACCGCTTTTTCTTCGGGCAGCTCAAAGATAATTGTCCTTGAAAGCCCCCGCAAAAATTTATGCCATCCATCGTTGGAAAAGGCGACGTTTGATGCCGTTTTCCCGTCGGTTAGTTTACCCAGTTCGGGTTTGGTTTCCTGGAGTTCTCCGGGTTTGTCGGGATTCGGGTAAAGCCCGTAGTTGTAGGATAAGTCCACCCCCGTTTCCACAGTATAGGGAAGATTCTTAACAATGTTTTCCTCCGCCGGCGGGGAGTCCGCCATAGCCCCTATGGGTATAATAAAGGAGGCGGTCAGCATTGAAAGGAGAAAGCGTTTTAACAGTTTTGATTTTTTCATTATTTATCCTCCGGTCTCAAAGTCGCAAGGGAAGTATAGCATAAATATTCAATATAATCAATGCTTTGGCAGGTTTATATTTAACAAACAATAAATATTTCTTTATAAAAAGGCTCCCTTTTATCCAAGGGAGCCTCAGACTGAAGACAAAGTTCGTCC
>LSQX01285003.1_pt4 | contig 25596 bp, 25 predicted proteins | sample 654561 | NCBI WGS metagenome assembly LSQX01 (sample SAMN04489861, study PRJNA283612) | anaerobic digester metagenome | isolation source: 4 biogas reactors fed with cattle manure at either 37C or 55C with and... | place: Denmark: Kongens Lyngby | collected 2014 | reverse complement strand
CCAGAGAGTTTGTTTTTAAAAAACACCCTAATCATCCTTGCTATCATTGTTGTTTGGATTCTTCTCCTTCAGCTCCTACGTAAACTGCTCAAAAATAAAATCCAGTTAGCCTCATGAATCTACTAAACTTTATCCTGTATCTTTGGGTGACCTGTATCACACCTGGTCCTAACACCATCACAGCCATGATTTTCGATAACCACTATGGCTTTCGAAAAACACTGCCCTTTAACCTAGGGATATTTTCTGGTGTTTTAACCTTAGCCTTGCTATCATCTGTCATCGGCAATGTCTTGTTCATCTTATTTCCAGCCTTACCAGTTATCTTAAAATAGGCTGGAATTTTTTATCTACTCTGGCTGGCTTGGCGTATTCTCCGTTCTGGACCCTTAGTAGCAGAAACTAGCAAACAAACGGCCAGCTTCTCTAGAGGCTATCTACTTCAGTTTATTAATGTGAAAGGGATCCTTTACAGCATCACTTCCATGGGCACTTTTGTGCTGCCCTATAGCGAAAATAGATTGTTTATTCTTTTTTGCGCTTTTCTTATGTCCATTGTTGCTTTATTAGCCACCATGATTTGGGCTGGATTTGGTAGTCTTTTTCGAAGACTTTTTGAGCGCCACTATAAAATGGTTCATAGCCTATTTGCTCTATTGCTTGTTTACTTGGCTTGGACTCTTTATTAGTGACTAACAATTTTTTTCAGTAGCAACAAAAAACCTAATGACCACCTTTCCAGGGACAATTTCAAGGGCAGCTACGTATTAATAAATAAAACAAGGTGCGAGCTGACATTGAGGCTCGCACCTTGTTTTGTTATCTTTTAATCCTGATGTTTGAATTTTAACTCGAAGAGGGTCCTTCTTAAAGATTTGGATTGTTGATCAGCCCTACAAATAAGGGAACTTGATTTGCTCCTAAAATCACAAATATAAAGGGGCGATTCATGACCATATCTGCTCTCCCTTCAGGTTTTACACTTCCATCAATATCAATCTGGGTAAAAGCTGAAGCAGCTACACCCTTTTCATCAATTGATATGCGGGCAGATTGTTTAATCCCAGATATAAAGAGGGGTTTAAAGTCGGATAAAGACGTAAAATCAGCAAGTTGTGGACTAAAAGCCGTTTCTATTCCCATTGTTTTTGCTAGTTCTTTTAAGTCTAATTTTGAGGTAAAATCAAATTTCGGTACTTTAAATAACACTTCGCCATAGTTTGCCTGGTCCGATGACAAGGCCGTTACGGCTTCTTTTAATCGCTTCTGATCCGATATGATTTCTTGGGCCGAAACGTCTTCATCAGGTAGAATAAACAACATCTGATTATTGTTTTTCATCCCTAGGCTCGATACAGTATAATCAGAACCCTTGGCAAATAGATGGCTCCCATAGTTGATACTCATAAAGTCACTTTCAATTGGGTTTCCCTGCCTTGGATAAAACACGTCCGTCTTTGTTTGGTCCTTATCAAAAGAGTCGACCCATTCATCATAATAATCCACCGTGTTAATTAACGTCATCACACTCGCGGGATCTAATACAAATTCACTTGAATCCGTGCCTAGTTTATTTCCAGTTTGTTCCGCAACCCATTTGCTGATCTCTTTGGAGCTGTTTCGGTCGTTAAAGTCCAATTTCAAGGAATGGGCATAATAATCTTCCGCTAAAGTTTTTAAGGTGCGCTCTTTAAAATCCACCGTTTCATTGAGCCACAATGAATTCGCCAATTTTAATTGACCAATTTCATTATTAAAATAAAGTTGACGAAACAGCTTACCCGTTTCATTTTGGATTAAATCCATGCTATTAAATTGTAGAGCTTTCAAGATCTCAGCTTGAGTCTCGCCCTCAGCCGTTTCAGTTACCATGGCCAAGGCCATATATAAACTAATGGGTGAAAATAAGCGATTGGTTTCATCGTCTGTTTCACTCAAGATTTTCGAGGAAGACTGAAGTGAAAATTCATTTAAACGATCCAGAAAAGCTGCATCAATTTTTTCATCGGGCCGTTGTTCGGCAAAACTAGTTTTGGGTGGATACAGGGGAGAAGCTAAGGCATAACTTTCAACACCCGTATTGGTTACAAGCAGACTAGTGATTATAATTAAAAGAGAGGCTGCAATTGCCACTTTTTTAAAGGATCCTTTATTGAAGACTAAGAATCCGCCCTTTTTTTGATCATCTGTCTTTTCCCTTTGGATTTTTTTCTCCATTAGTTCCATCTTTTTAATGGTTTCTTCTTTTAATTTTTGGTCCACTTGGATTTCCTGATTAGCCGCTTTATATTTTTTCTCAAACATACTCTTTCTCTCCTTCCAACATGTCTTTTAAAAGATTTCGACCTCTGTGTAACTGAGATTTAATAGTTCCTTCCTTGATTTCCAGCGCCTTAGAAATTTCCTCTATGGACATGTCCTCATAATAAAAAAGATGAATCACTGTTCGGTATTTTTTCGCTAGCTTAAGCACAGAAAAATAAACCGTTTCATTTTCTTGGCTGCTAAAACTTAACTCTTCATGCAAGTTTTCTTCAAAATTTACCGTCTTTTTATACCATGAACTGGTAAACACATTATGGCTACAGTTTATGGTTACTCGGATCAGCCAATTTTTAGTATGATCTGACGTTTTAAGAGTTTCGTAGTGCTTCATATACCGAATAAACACTTCTTGAAAAACATCATCTGCATCATACTTATTCTTGGTCCTGGCTAACGCTAATTTATAGACCATATCAGAATAAGTATTTACAATGTCTTGAATTTGCCGGCTTGAATCCATTTCCATCCCCCCCTTCACTTATAATACCGTCGACCGAGCTAGAAGGTTGCACCCTTAAATATACGTTGAAAGGATAAATACTAAAATTCCTTAGAAAACTTGGAAAGAATCAATTATTTTAAGACTCCCTTAAACCTTGTTTTAAAATTTATCTAAACAATTAACCGTATCCTTTCACCAATCCATTCACTTTAAAGTATCCAGCTGGTTCAGTGGTGTTTATTAAAACATTTATTTTCCCATTATAGCCTCCATCATCCGCTTTAGCATCAAGGCCTAAATTTTAGTCAGCAAGACCTTAACTATGGGTGTCAAACTCTAGTCTTTAGCCATCATCCTTTGAACTTTAGCCTTAAACCTAAAAAAACCAACTTTCTTGAAAATCAAGACGGTTGGTTTTTTTATTAATGAAATCTTCTATTTTTATTTACTTGTTGGGATATTTAGCTTTCAAGTATTCATCAATACCATCAGCAGCCTTTTTACCAGCACCCATGGCTAAAATTACTGTTGCGGCACCTGTAACGGCGTCGCCACCAGCAAAAATACCATCTCGGGTTGTTTCATTGTTTTCTTCATTAACAATGAGGCACTGCCATTTATTAATTTCAAGTCCTTCAGTAGTGGAAGAAATCAATGGGTTTGGTGATGTACCTAAAGCCATGATGACGGTATCACATTCGATTTCAAATTCGCTACCTGGGATTTCAACTGGGCGTCTTCTACCTGATGCATCAGGTTCTCCTAGCTCCATCCGGATACAACGAATTCCCTTAACCCATCCTTCGTCATCCACAAGGATTTCTGTAGGATTCGTTAACAAGTCAAAATGAACACCTTCTTCAATGGCATGGTGAACCTCTTCTGCTCTCGCTGGAATTTCTTCCTTGGATCTGCGGTAAACAATGTGAGATTCTGAACCTAAACGCAATGCTGTTCTAGCAGCATCCATTGCAACGTTTCCGCCACCAATGGTGACACAACGCTTACCAATCATGATTGGGGTATCTGAATCTTCTTCATAAGCCTTCATCAAGTTATTACGTGTTAAAAACTCATTGGCAGAGGAAACACCCATGGCATTTTCTCCAGGAATTCCCATAAATTTAGGAAGTCCAGCCCCTGAACCGATAAAGAAAGCCTTAAAGTCTTCTTCTTCGATTAATGTGTCGATGGAAACGGTACGACCAATAATGGTGTTGGTTTCAATCTTTACGCCAAGACGCTTAACGCCTTCGACTTCTGCTTTTACAACATCATTCTTAGGTAGTCTGAATTCAGGAATACCATAAACAAGAACTCCGCCTGGTTCATGAAGCGCTTCAAAGATTGTAACATCATAGCCCTTCTTTGCTAAATCACCAGCAGCTGTTAGACCAGCAGGACCAGCTCCAACGACACCAACTTTAAGGCCGTTACTTGGAGCAGTCTCATCAAATGTCACACCAGCATTACGGTTTGCATCCGCTACAAAACGCTCTAGCTTTCCAATGGCTACTGCTTCGCCACGAATCCCTAAAATACAACCTGCTTCACACTGTGTTTCTTGAGGACAAACTCGTCCGCAAACTGCAGGTAAGGCAGAGTCTAGAGAAATAATGCGACCCGCCTCTTCAATATTTCCTGCTTTAACTTCCATAATGAAAGCTGGGATATTGATATTGACAGGGCAACCAGGTACACATCTTGGTACCTTACAGTTGAGGCAGCGTGCTGCTTCAACCATTGCTTCTTCTAGATTATATCCATAACATACTTCTTCAAAATTAGCCGCTCTTACTTCTGGAGCCTGCTCTCTTACTGGAACTCTTCCTTTTTTCTCCATTATTTTGCTGCTCCTTCCGCACATGAGTCGCTTTTATGTGTTGATCCTTCCTCATTTCTGAGGGCTTTTTTTCCTTCTAATGTTTTGTACATTGCCTGACGTCTCATGGCTTCATCAAAATTGATTTTAGAAGCATCAAACTCAGGGCCATCTACACAAGCAAACTTAACTTCGTCCCCTACCGTTACCCGGCAAGCTCCACACATACCTGTTCCATCAACCATAATTGGGTTCAATGAAACAACAGTTCTAATGCCACGTTTCAGTGTTTCTTTGGCAGCAAACTTCATCATGATCATTGGTCCAATAGCGACTACAAGGTCGTATTCCTTACCTTGGTTATCAACGAGATCATTGAACATAGCTGTAACCATACCGTTAAATCCATAGGACCCGTCATCAGTACAAACGTATACGTTTTTCGCTACTGCTTTCATTTCTTCTTCCATGATTAAAGTGCTATGTGTTTTTGTTCCGATGATTACATCACAAGGATAGCCTCTATCTTTTAAATACTTAACTTGAGGATATACAGGAGCTGTACCAACACCACCAGCAATGAAAAGAATATTCATTTTTGAAAGTTCTTCATCGCTCATCCCAACAAGTTCTGATGGCTGTCCCAATGGAACCACTACATCATGGAAATAATCGCCAACTTCTAAAGCGGCCATCCGTTTCGTTGAATCTCCCAGTATCTGATAAACGATTGCAACGGTTCCCTCTTCTTCGTTGATATCGCACACAGTTAAAGGAATTCTTTCCCCATTTTCATCTAATCTTACGATTAGGAATTGCCCCGGCTTAGCAGCCTTTGCCCCACGTTTGGCTTCGATATCCATCCAATAGATGCCATCGGCCAACAACTTTTTACTTACGATTTTATACATTCCTTAATCACCCCTGTCCATATTTTAACAAAAAGTTAGAAATTATTTAATTCTCTATTCTTAATTATAACCTTTGTTAATAATAGCATAATCTCCCAATTAAAAGATTTCATTGTTATTTTGTAGATTAATGCTTAAAGTAAGAAATAACCTTGCTAAATCTTAACTTTCTTAATTCCACACGTTAAACTTTCTTAAGTTCATAATCCAGCCGGTTTTGTGCTAAATTATCTTATCTCTGCTTCTTTGAGCTTATATTATCTTTACAAACAAAAAATAGACTTCCATTTAGCTGATAAAAAGTTGTTAAGATTGACGCCCAACCTAATTTTATCTTATTTTCGCCTACCTGATTGCTGTCTTTTAGCCCTTGTCGTTCATTAGATAGACTAAGGTTAGAAGCGAATCTGATAAATGAACTGATTCAAAAGCTACACCCTTTGGCACTGAAATATCAGTTGGTGCAAAGTTCCAAATTCCTTCAACACCACCTTCTACCAAAACATCCACAGACTTTTGCGCCACTGTTGTAGGTACACAGACTATACCAATGTCAATTTCATTTTTACTCAAAAATTCTTCCATAGAGTCAATGTCTTTGATTTCAACATCTCTAATCTTTAACCCAATTAATTTAGGATTGGCATCAAAAATTGCCATTAGATCAAAGCCGATTTTTTGAAACCGTGTATAGTTTGCGATTGCTTGGCCGATGTTCCCAGCGCCCACAATAACTGTTTTGTAGCTGCGATCCAATCCAAGAATTGCTCCCGTCTTGGTAAATAGTTCTCGGACATTATAACCATAACCTTGTTGGCCAAAGCTTCCAAAATTGTTAAAGTCCTGTCTAATTTGCGACGCTGTAAAACCAATTCTCTCACTAAGTTCCTCTGAAGAGATACGATCCACATCGTTTCTTAGTAATTCGGCTAAGTGTCGATAGTATTTAGGCATCCGCTTAATAACTGCCATTGATATTTGTTTTTTCTTATCCATCACTCTACCCCATTCATTATTTGTTATTGACGTTTTTAACAATCCTTTGTACATATATTAACATAGCATAGCAATAAAATTAAGTGTTTTTTCAATTAGTTTGTTAAAAATCCATGTTTCATACTTAATGTTGATAAATAATAAGAAAGCAGGCGTCTTTTCCTGCTTTTCTATGCTTGTTTCAATTAATCACCATTCTCAGATAGGATTGGCTTAGTTATTAAAATATCATGAATCTCTTGGCTCAAGATATCTTTTAGACTGCTGTTAGCCCTATAGTTTTCTTCCATTGATGCCATTAATTGGCCAAGGATTTGATCTTTTGATGCTATTATTTTAAATTCTGTGTCAGCTGGTAATTTTTTCCGGATTTGTTCCATTCGCTCATCACCCACTAGATTTGATTCCTCCTGATACATGATAATCTGTAAATCATTATCGTTTAAGTTCACCTCTGAACTACACGAGCCAATCAAAATTAAGCCTTTTACCTTGGTGGATTGGTCCCCGAGGAAACATGCTTTGTTAGCCCCTTTGCCAATTCCTATCGATACCCATCCTATATCCCTAACTTCTGGCAATATCTTTTCATAGTCTGTTTTAAAGCTCGTTCTTCCCAAAGGATACCTGGCAACTCGAACTTCGAATCCCATAGCTGATATTTTTTTGGCCATGGGCGCATAGCTCACTGGATCTTCATGATCATCGGGAAAAATAATGACGCCCCCTTGGGTTGTACCCTGAGCATCTACGGTGTAAAATCTCAATTTATTGTCAATCTTTGAGGCCATTGCTTTAAACAAGCTCGATGCCTCAGCTGAAGCTGGTGAGCTTTTCGGGTAGCAGAAAACAACTGCTCCCATCAGGAGAAGCAGTCCTAGAATCATATACGTTTTAGAATTTCTAGGTTTTTTCATAATTGTAACCTTTCTGTAATAACTTATTAGGCTGATTATATAATAGAAAGCCAACTCTGTAAACTTTCAAGGCAGGGTGAAGTTGTCACTTCCTGCCCAAACCCCATTTTGCCCGTTTCAGATCCATAATCTTTATCACTGTATTTAAATCAGCACTCTATCTTTTATCTTCTCATCGCCCAGTTTAAATCTAGATACGAAAAAACGCTAAGACTGATTACTTAGAATAAGATTAGACTACCAAAACAATCAAAGCTACGCCCTTAAACGAATCCTCCTTAAACAAACCTTCCTTAAAGAAACCTTCCTTAAACAAAATTTCTTATAATAAATGACACCTTCTTAAATAAGCAAAACAAGTTTGATAAAGCAAATCTATTCCTGTACAGCTTGCTTTATCATGCCCTCTTTTCTAAAAACTAATTTCCTGCATAATCTTCTGCGGTTAATACAATAACTCCTATAAACAATCGATTCTTACTTTCATATTATTTTATTTGCAAAACAATATAAACCAGCAAGGGTGATATTTTTATTCTAAGGATGTATTTGAATCCTTTTACCCTTATAATGATTATGGTGATTAACATGAATAAATTAACAAGCAGCCGCTATGTCTTTATAGAACGTTCCAAGGACTACGTCTACTCTGACGGAGACCGTGTGCGTCTGCGCAAAGATATCCGGAGCTTTCTCAAAGAATTGACTGACTACAATATCTCGCTGCGAAAACTTTCCGAGCGAGAAGTCAGTTATACTGATCGTAATAAAATATTAAATATAGCCCTCGACCTGATCAATAATGATGCCATTGCCCATTCCCTGGTGATGACAAAGAAACTGCCAATGTCAGATATCTCTGAAAACACTGGCTATCCCGTCGAGTTTATTAAGGTTAACCAAAATCTCATCGTTGCTTATATGCTTTTGTTTGGAATAGGTGATCATTCCTTCTTGGCAAGGCAACTTTCAATTGGTACCAAGTTGGATCGAAGCAAAACACCCCTTCGCAGAAATCAAGGCATCAAGCTAAAAGATTATGGTGTCACATCAGTCGTATTAACACCTTTTGGAGAGTTTCTATACTTAGATCCATCCCTGCGTAGTTCTAACACTGGTGATTTCATCACAGGCTCCAAGCCAATTGTAAAGCCAAAGCGTGCTATGATTTTCGCGACTCTAGTAGCAGCCCTTATTTTTCTCTTCATTTTCTTTGCTTACACATTTTATCAACCGGTTCGCAGCTTTACCGTGATGGGCAAAGTAGAAGCTAGCTTTTCTTTTAATCGCTACGGCCGAATGGTTGAAGCACAAGGTCTCAACTCAGATGGTCGCAGTGTGTTAGCTGATGTTGTTTATTCCAATAAAACCATCGATTCAACCTTGGCTCGTTTCTTAGCCGAAGCCCTCGACCAAAATCTCCTAACCCAAAATAGTGAGCTCACCTTAATTGTGGTTGAAGGTTACTTTGATGAAAATGAATTTAAAGGAGAAGATACTTCCCATCAAATTCAAAGAAATAACCTCCGCATCAAAGTTAACCAAGGTGATGGCAACGGGTTTATTTTATCTCCCATAAAATAACAAATAGATTAAATAAAAGCTACCCTAGCTTGGATTCAAATCCAAACTAGGGTAGCTTTTATTGGTTATATGAATACCAACTAGATTAAGTACAACTACATATCAAAAACCTCGAAAATGGGCTCTACTAAAGGTTTGTCCTAAAAAAAGGTCGATACGCTTAGTACCAACCTCTCAAATTTAACATAGAATCGGGATACCTAAGAAGCCCAGTTCAGATGTTATTCGTTTAAAGAAAATAGGTTTTAAACTATTTATTCAACTTCAAACTGATCTTTTCCTACGCCACATAGCGGACATACCCAATCTTCAGGTAATGCTTCAAAGGATGTTCCTGGCGCAATTCCATTGTCTTCGTCCCCATCTGCTGGATCATAAACATATCCACAAACCTGACATATATACTTTTTCATATTTCCTTCCTCCTTTTGAGTTTTTATCTTTTTATGGTCTTCATTTGGATTTATTTGTATTTTTTCTTCAACTAGCTCTTTCTCTTCAACTAGCACCTTCTCTTCAACATTCACCGATCCTGAAACATCTTCAGCCCCTTCATCTTCTAAGGAAGCATCGCTAGGATCTACTTGATTTAACACAGCCGCTTCCTGTTGGGAATCCGCTTCGATTTGTTGCTCTTCGCCTTCTAAATATGTTTCACTCATCAGTTTCTCAATTTCTACTGGGTCAAAGCCTACAAAATAATTTTCACCTATAAAAATAGCTGGTACGCCTCGAATCCCCATTGACACCAACTTTTTTCTATTTTCTGGGTTTGCTGTGCTTTTCTCCTCATAGGGAATACTTTTTGTTTTAAAATACTCTTTGGCCATGTCACAGTATGGACATGTGGTTGATGTGTAGACAATGATTTTATTAGTTTCCATTTTATTCCTCCATTTTACACTTATTCTTCAAATTAAACTTGGTCTTTATTCTTAAGAGTTCACAATTCAGAAACTCTAACCATTAAAGTAATGTTATACACGCTGATGTTGATGACTGATTTTTTCCAAAATACTCTTCTTACTCTACATTTTACTCTGAAATTAGAGCATTTGTAAAAGATTGTAACACCCCTTTACATAATGTTCAAACTTTATTCATAGACCTTCCTTCGTAATTGATTTAAATCTCTGTGAATCTCAAACAATACAGCCATAAGACCATGTATAATAAGGGAAAGAAAGCAAATTGCACGATTCATCAATTTAAATAGAGGTATCAAAAATGAAATCAGAATCAACCCGAATAAATAAATATATATCGGCATCTGGCTACACGTCACGACGCCAAGCTGACCGCCTAATTGAAGACGGGCGAGTACGCATTAATGGAGACCTTGCAGTGATTGGCTCTCAAGTTTTTCCTGGGGATCAAGTTACGGTAGACGGCAAAACCCTGGAAAAGAAAAAGAAAAACGTTTATTTAGCTTTTAATAAGCCAAGGGGGCTGGAGACCACCACCAATGAGTCTGTTAAGGGGAATGTGATCTCCTATATTAATTATCCTGAACGAATCTTTCCCATCGGTCGTTTAGACAAAGATTCTCAAGGACTCCTTTTGTTTACTGATGATGGTGATATCGTGAATCGAATTCTTCGTAGTACCAACAATCATGAAAAAGAATACATTGTTACCGTTAATAAAACCATAACCGATGAGTTTATTCACAACATGTCCCACGGCGTTCCCATCCTAGATACGGTCACCAAACCTTGCACCGTGGAAAAGTTATCCACACGCCAGTTCCGAATTATACTCACCCAAGGCCTAAATCGACAAATTCGCAGAATGTGTGAATTCCTCGATTACCGAGTGGTTAACCTAAAGCGAATTCGAATCATGAATATACTGCTGGGTGACCAAGAAGAAGGCGTTATTCGACACCTATCACCCTTGGAAATGAAGGAACTAGACGATTTACTCCAGGACTCCATTAAACACCCTGAAGTTAAAGACGCCCCTTAAAAATATCTAACTTTTGCCAATATCCATTGCAAATAACGAGTAGGGAGTAATTATAAAAGAACATAAATTACACACACTTTTAGAACTTATCCACATTTTGCACAGTGTCTTGTGGATAACCCCCTGTTATTTTGTGCAAAAGTGAACATATCTTAAAAATCTCTTTATATTTTTCATGGTTTGCCCCTTGATTTTTAAGACATGTCTAAGATTCTTTTTAAAAAATTAGTTAAAAAATCATCTTTGTTGATTCGTTGTGTATGAATTTTCTAATTCATTGCATAATAATTGATTTAAACTAGACCAATCACTTTAAAATGATTTTAATTAAAAACAAGTAAAGTAATAAAGCGAGGATAAAAATATGAGAATTGGAACTGGATATGATGTTCACCGCCTAGCGGAAGGACGTCCCTTCATAATCGGTGGCGTCACCATCCCTTTTGAATTGGGGCTAGATGGCCACTCTGATGCCGATGTATTGCTCCACGCCATATCAGATGCTCTATTGGGTGCAGCTGCCCTTGGCGATATTGGAAGCCACTTTCCGGATACAGATCCAGCCTATAAAGGAGCTGATTCCCTGGAACTGCTCCGCTTAGTGGGTAATTTACTCAACGAACATGGTTATCTTGTCAATAACTTGGACTCCACTATTCGGGCTCAAAAACCTAAGCTCCGACCCTATATTGAGTCCATGAGAGAAAACATTGCCAAAGCACTTCGTCTCCCATTGCAAGATGTGAGTGTTAAAGCAACCACAGAAGAAGGTCTAGGTTTTACCGGTGACCTCAAGGGAATCAGTGCAGAAGCAGTTTGCCTAATCCATCGCACAAAAGGGTGGTCCGATTAATCAAACCCAATGACTTAGAAAACTCATAGAGCAACCACTCTATGCCCTTTTCAAAACTAAAAACAAAACCACAACAAAACCACAACAAAACCAAAAACAAAAACAACATCAAAAACAAGCTAAAATTCAAGGAGGATTATTATGAAACTCAGAAAAAACAGATTGGTGGCCTTAGCTGCCATAGCCGGAACCGTATACCTGCTCAACCGTGAATCCAAAAAAAATCCAGAGCTAAGATCTACAGTTAAAAACAAATGGGAAAATGTTAAAAGCGACCTAGGTAAAGTAGTTAGCGATACCCAAGAACAAGCCAACCAGGTCATCAATGACTTTGAAGAAGAAGTCGGCGACTATTCTGGTGAAGCTTTTCATGTCGCTGAAGACGTAAAGGACGACGCACAAGACGTTATTGAATCACTCTAAAAGTTTTTCTTTCACTAAAAGTCTAATCCTCAACCTTTACCTTTAACTCGAACCATCATCAAGGATAAAGGTTTGGTAGAATGACATGTTCTCCCAAGCTTATAACTCCTGTATTAAACCAAAAACAGGGCTTGTATACTCCATCTGGAGGCTACAAGCCCTGTTTTATTAGCAATTTAGCACCAAGCTAATCTTACATTTTTTTAGTTAATTGCTGTCAATTTAGTTTAATGCCGTAAATAAAGCATCCTCATCTAATCCGCTTGCTCCAGCTTCTCTTGGAGAACCTCAATGGCTTTTTGTAGCTGAGTATCTTTTTCTTGGCTGTAATCAACCGCTGGAATATCATCTGGATAAGCTATGTTAATATCTGGACTAATTCCAATTTGATGAATGTTCGTTCCCTTGGGTGAATAGTAGGATGCCACAGTGAGCTTTAATCCTTCGCCACCATCTAGGTCCATAATGGTTTGAACAATGCCTTTTCCATATGTCTTTTGCCCAACCAATGTGGCAGCATCATAATCTTTTAGGGCACCAGCTACAACTTCAGAGGCGGAAGCTGAACCCACATCAACTAAGACCACAAGAGGTGTCCCAATATAATCGCCACCCTTAGATAAATCTTCTTGGCGGTTACCATGTTTATCGATGGTTGAGACAACTATTTGATTCTCGGGAATAAAGTTTGAAGCCATTCTAATCGACTCCTGTAGATAGCCGCCGGGATTACCGCGTAAATCAAGAATAAAGCCTTTTGCGCCATCTGCGCTTAATTGATCTAAAGCTTTTTTAAAATCTTTGTCTACATTTTGAGTGAACTGTGACACCGTAATCAATCCCATATCGTCTGCTAGCATTTCATATCGAACGCTTTTGGTTGTAATTTCTCGTCGAATGATTTCAAAGTCTATTTCTTCTTCATTTCTCCGAATGGTTAAGGTCACCGGATCACCCACCTCACCTCGCATATAGTCGACGGCTTCATTCATATCCTTACCGGTATACACCTTGCCATCCACTCGTACGATGACGTCACCAGACATGATTCCTGCTTCTTTAGCCGGGCTCCCATCAATGGGGGCAACCACCACAATTTCGTCATTTTGAACATTAATTTGAATTCCGACGCCTACAAATTTCCCAGTACTATCTGAGTTTAATTCACTGTATTCTTCTGCATTATAGAACTGGCTGTATGGATCACCAAGGGAATCCACCATCCCTTTAATGGCTCCTTCAAGCATGGCATTTTCATCAATAGGACCGTCATAGATCTCGTAAATCTGATCCTTGATCATGGTGAGCTTACTCCAGTTTGCTGGCGCTTGCACTTCATTTCCATTGGTTCCCTGGGACGTTACTGGTGGCACAATGGACTGAAAAGGATCTACCGGCTTTTGATTTCCTAAAAGCCAACCTGCTAAAAAGCCTAAGGCTAAGACGATAAAGCCAGCGATGAGAATGGGCGTTGTACGATTCTTCTGTTCCTCGCCATGATGAGGGGTATTATTCTGATCTGGAAATTGATCCAATTTAAAACACCTTCTTATTTATGTTTACACATTCAAATGTTTACGAATCGATAGGAAAGATCCCAAGGCTCCAATCACCATACCGGCTAGGGCAAATTGCCAGCTAAGCCACTTAATGATCACTGAGGGATCAGGTAGACTAATAAAAGGTATGCTAAAACGCAGTTGTGTGTAACCATAACGGTATCCGAAGTAGAGTACTACCACGGCTAAAGCGGCTCCCAACACACCAATAATCATCCCTTCAATAATGAAAGGCCAGCGTATAAACCAATTAGTTGCTCCCACGAATTTCATAATCTCAATTTCCTGCCTTCGGCCAAAGACTGCCAACTTAATAGAGTTCCCGATGAGGAAGAGAGAAATTAAAATGAGTATTGCAAATATTATAACCCCAATGAGCCGAATTGTCTTGGCCCAATTAATTAGAGTATTCACTGTGTCTGAATCATTAGCCACCGATTCAACCCCAGGTTGATGAACCGCAACCCCGACAAGGCCTTCAGCGAACTCTGGTTTATCGAGAGAAACGATATAGGAACTAGGATACGGATTGTTTTCCTCCGCTGAAAAGCCATCCAATAAATTAGAATCCTTAGCCAAGGAAGCCTTGGCATTGTTAAAGGCTTCCACCTTATCTTCATAGGTCAATTCTTGAACGCCCTCCCTGGATCGCAACACTTCTTCTAATTCATTTTTTTCTACTTGGGTTGCCTGATCGGTGAGAAACACTCTTACAACCGTTTGTTCTTCCATGGTTTGGACCAAGCTATTGATTGAAAGAGCCAACATTAAAAACACACCGAAAATTAAGATGGTCGCAGACACCGTAGCCACAGAGGCTAAGGTCACTGATAAGTTTCTTACCAAAGACTTAAAGGCATTTTTAAAAGATGCAAAAAAATTATTCATTTTCCGTATACCGTCCTCTCAACACGTCCCGGACCAAATTTCCTTGGTCAAAGGTCAATACGCGTTTATTCATTTCATCCACCAATTCTTTGCCATGGGTAGCCATAATCACTGTGGTTCCTTGCTCGTTAATACGCAATAGCAAACGCATTATCTCCCAACTGGTATCCGGATCTAAATTCCCCGTGGGTTCATCAGCTATCAAGATATTGGGTTCATTAACCAAAGCTCGAGCCACTGAAACTCTTTGCTGTTCTCCCCCAGATAATTCATTGGGAAAAGCTGTCTCTCGTCCCTTTAATCCCACCATTTCCAAAACTTGTGGTACACGCTCTTCAATTCGACTTTTTTTTGCAGAGGTAACCCGCATAGCAAAGGCTACATTTTCGTAGACATTCATCCGATCAATCAGTTTAAAGTCTTGAAAAACCATACCAATACTTCGTCGGTAAGCTGGAATCTCACGATCTTTTAGCCCTGCCACGTCAATACCGTTAACCAAAACCTTGCCCTCTGTTGCCGTCAACTCTCTTAACATTAGTCTTATGAAAGTCGATTTACCTGCACCGGATGCCCCGATGAGAAAAACAAACTCTCCGTCATAAATTTTGACTGAAAAGTCTTTGAGCGCTGTTACACTCTTAAATTCTTTAGTAACATGTTCGAATTCGATCATTAGCTTTTTGCTCCTTTGTCCTAACGGCTACCATCAGTAGCCCATTTCATCTTACAGCACTTACTTTAGTGGCTGTTCATTTGCTTTTGTATAGAAGTATCAATAGGTTTGTGCAAAACAAATACCATGTCGCCCATCTATTTTTATTCTCTACCAATTAATTTTCAGCCAAATCAGTAAAAAACTTAGCTCCCTATGTGCTACCAAATAGACTCTTCAATCCCATTAACAGCTCCATAATGTTTCCCCTCTAAAAGAACCCAATCCATTTCTTTATTAAAATTTAGACTGACCGCCACTCAAAAAAATAGCTTAAAATTTTCATCTTAAATATCTGAAATCGTTCCGACTTCTAACCACTAGGCTTCTTACTATATATTATAGAACTTAATTTTCACACATGCATATGAAGATGCAATAAAGACAAAAAAACCGACAATCCCTTGCCGGTGTTTTGAAATGAGTTTAAAACAAAGAGATATCCTGGTATCCTTCTCCCAGTACTTCACGAACTTCACTAACGGATAGGAATGCCCGAGGATCCACTTTCACAATATGGTTACGCAGTTGTACATACTGCCGCCGATTTAGGACAACATAAACAACTTCTGTGTTCATTCGAGTATATCCTCCATAACCATTTAAAAGAGTACAGCCTCGATTCAGTTCTTCTGTAATAAAACGCCTGATCTCCTCGCTTTTATTGCTGATAATCATAATTTCCTTAGCTGTGCGAGTACCTTCAATGAAGCGGTCAATCATAGCTCCATTAAAGAGAACGCTAAGTAATGAGAATAATCCAACTTCCCAACCGAATACTACAAATCCGGTGGCAGTGATGAAAAAGTCAACTATTAATAAGGACTTGCCTACATCCGTGTGAAAATACTTGCTAATAATCTTAGCTATAATATCCGTTCCACCCGTTGATCCTCCATAGTTAAAAACAATCGCCATTCCAACTGAACTAAGCGCCGTTGCATAAACTGTGTTAAGGAACATATCTTGTGTCAACACGATGCTACCAAATACTCGGAGCAAGACTTCTAGTAGTGCAGTAATGTAAAAAGAAGCAAAAATTGTTTTAGCTCCAAACACCTTACCTAAAACGATAAACCCAATCAGAAAGAAAATTACGTTTAAAACTAAAAGAATTGTTGGTTTTGCAATGGGTAAAAACTGGGACAAAATAACGGCCATACCGGAAATTCCACCTGCCGCCAATTGGGCAGGAAAATAGAAGAAATGCAGTGCAAGAGCGACAAGCGTAGCCCCCAATGCGATCATGAAATACTCTTTTAAGAAATTCTTAGGCAATTTACATCCTCCCCTCTTTCCAATGGAACTTATTGTTCCACGGAAAAGGCCCCCTAAATAGGAGGCCCGTTTTTAATTTATTATAAAATGCGACAGGCTATGAAACCATATGATTAGCAAAGGTTTCCCCGCCGCTTTTCTGACACGCTTATTATATCAGTCTTTTGTTTTGTTTTCAATTTCACAGGCTTTGATTTCAGCTGATGAATCGACGTTCTAAAACTGGCTCTAAGCACTTACCACGCACAATTAGAGGGTTTTACTCATTAATGTATTTTCTTGGCACCCGGGCACCTATATTACAGGTAATCTCATAGGAAATCGTGTCAAGGTCTCTTGCCATCTCATCGGCCCAATAGGATACATCGCCATCTTCACCTAAAAGGGTCACCACATCACCTTTTTTCACTTCAGGGGTTTCGGTTAATTCAATCATAAATTGATCCATGCAGACTCGTCCGCGAATAGGTAGCTCTTTTCCTTTAAAAAGTACCTTGCCTTTATTGGATAATAACCGATTATAACCATCAGCATAACCCACCGGAATAGTGCCGATGATTGAATCGGCTAATCCTGCCCAGGTGTTGCCATAGCCTACTGGAGTTCCAGCTTCTAAATCTTTCACCATCGCTATACCAGCGTATAAAGAAAGAATAGGTTGGATTTTAAGATGTTCTTTATTCACGTCATCGGAAGGATAATAACCATATTGAATAATTCCAGGACGAACCGTATCAAAATGAGCTTGTGGCAAATCAATGATTGCTGCTGAGTTGGCCATATGATAATGATTAAAATATACCTCTTGATCCTCAAGGTCTTGCTTCATTTTAATAAATTTCTCGATTTGACCACTGGAGTAGGTTTTATCAGCCTCATCCGCTGTAGAAAAATGAGTAAATAATTCTTCTAAAATAACATGGGGAAGCTTTGCTATTTGGACAATTTCCATCAAGGATTCTTGGCCTGGACGATAGCCAATCCGAGACATTCCTGTGTCCAAAGCTACTGCTAATTTCACTTTTTTATTTTGCTGCACTGCCTCAGTCGAAAAAGCCTTGGCCTCATCCAGGGAATAAACTGTAACCGTCATATCTTGTTCCACCGCTGGTCTTGCCATATCTCCTGGCGTATAGCCCAGAATCATAATCGAGGATGTGGGGTCATCTGCTCTCAGCTCTAAAGCCTCATTGAGAATTGCTACAGCAAAATCTTGGATGCCTACAGACCGCATCGCTTTTGCCACTGGAATCATACCATGGCCATAGGCATTGGCCTTAACAACACACATGACCCTTTTTCCCTTGGCCTGCTTTTGGATATTTTTAATATTTTCTTTTAGTCTGCCTAAATCAATTTCCGCCCATGCTGGACGACCAGCAAAATACTTATCCACTTTTTCTTTCTCCTCTCAATCTTGAACAATTACCACTCTTTAGATTCTACAATGATCTTCTCAAGTTTAGTCAAAAGATCGCCGATCATCCGATTTCTTCTAAATTTTAGGATACTTCAGATTAGTAAACTCTTCCCTCATCCAAATAAATTTAGCAGGTTTAATCCTTGTGATTAGCTTCCTCCACCATTCGTTTTAGTTCAAAAGGAATCCGACTGATGATTTCTGATGCCATGACGGAGTACCTAGTTTTTGCCAGCTCATCACCAATCCAGCCATGAAGGTAGGTTGCCGCAATCGCTGCTTCCATAGGTTCTAGACCCTGCCCAGCTAACCCTGCAATCATTCCCGTCAAGCAGTCCCCCATTCCCCCAGTTGCAATAGCAGAGGAACCTGTGGGATTAACAAAGTTACTAACACCGTCAGAAATGATGGTGTTGTGGCCCTTAAGAACCAGGGTTACATTGTGCTTGGCAGCAAATTTCTTAGCCACATCCATGCGATTTTTTTTAATGAACTCCACACTTTTTCCCGTTAAACGAGCCATTTCTCCAAAATGAGGAGTCAGAATGACTCGCACACCAATATTCTCTAAAAGTTCTGTTCGTCCTTCTAACACGTTAAGACCATCGGCATCTAAAACCAAAACCGTGTCTGACTTGCCTTCTTCTCGAAGTTTTTTAATAATGCGCATTAATAAAAGTCGAGTCGCCTCTGTATTTCCCATTCCAGGCCCAAAGGCAATCACATTGCATTCCGTCACCGCTTTTTCAATTTGAGATGGATGAATAGTCATTGACTCTCGAACATGCTCAGCAATTAAATCAATTACTCGAACATCTGAGGATACAGTAACTAGTCCTGCACCCGATGCCAAGGCTGCCTCAGAGGCAATTTTGTTAGCACCTGTATAACCAGGTGATCCGGCTACTACTAAGATTTTCCCATAATCACCTTTATATCCAGTGCGTGATCGCATCGGAATTAATCCACGCACTGTGGCTTGATCCACTAAGTATTCATGACTTCCCATGGTATCGCAAAACTGGTCGGGAATTCCGATGTTTTCCACAATAATTTCACCACAAGATTCAATGGTTGCATAATTTAAAAACCCTTTTTTGTAACAGGAAAAACTGATGGTACGATGTGCTTTCACAGCACTTCCCCGCACTTGACCCGTATCAGCATCTAAACCCGATGGAATATCAATGGAAACTGTATTGCTACTCATTTCATTGATAATTTCAATAATTTCTTTATGGATCCCCACTAATGGACGTGACAGGCCAATCCCAAATAAGGCATCGATGACTGTGTCAGCATCATTAACTGCCTCACGCAGGTCCCATAAATCAGCCTCTTCATGAACTGAGATGATGTTAATTTTCATGCGTCGGCAGATGTCTAAATTCATCAATGTGTCTGGAGTAGCCTTGTTGTCATCGGATACAAAATAAACATCCACATCCTTGCCCAAGTTAAATAAATGGCGGGCAACCGCCAAGCCATCCCCACCATTATTTCCGCATCCACAAATCACTACAAAATAGCTTTGGTCCATATCCAAATGCTGGATGACCTTGAGGGCTGCGTTCTCCATAAGAATCATAGAGGGAATCTTTAATTGTTCGATGGCGAACTGATCCAGCTCTTTCATCATTTTAGCTGTTGCTATTTTCATATTCGTCGGTTCCTCCTAGGGAAATCAATAACTGATACCTGTCCCCACAACCATCGGCACAGTAATTTCTGCCCAAAAATATTCGGACAGTGCATCGTATATTTGTTAAATTTTTAAAGCTTGACTCGCTCGATCATGCAGGTCGCCATGGCGAATTCTTTTTCATGGGAAATAGACAGATGAACCTTTAATCGGTCATTAATTTTTAATTTCGTTAAAACATCTTTTAGTGAGTCCGCCGTCATAAAAGGCCGCCCAAGTTCATCGCGAAGGATTTCAATATCTTTCAAAGAAAATCCCCGGAAACCTGTTCCCAACGCTTTGGCTACCGCTTCCTTGGCTGCAAAATTACCAGCAATCCGCTCCCCTCGCCCATCAAACAACTGGATCTCTTTCTCTGTAAAGCAGCGACTTAACTTTATTTCATCTGAAAAAGCTCTTTGGATTCGACTAATTTTAATCAAATCACAACCTATTCCATAAATCATCGTCCATCACCTTTTTTCCTTGTTAATTCATTATAATATCCCCAGCTTTCTTTAACAATGAAACATCTGTTTTCTCTATTAATAATCCATTTTTATTATTGCTTCAGGTTTTACTTCAAGGATTATTCCAAGCATTATTCCAAGCATTATTTTTAGTTTCACTTCCGGTTTGCTTCAAACATTACTTATTGGTTTTGCTCCTAGTTTTACTTCTGGTTTACTTCTGGTTTACTTCAAACCTTACTTGTTGGTTTTGCTCCTCGTTTTATATTATCTTTTGTTTTGCCTATAGATTGGTTTTAATCCATACACTCCTTTAATTTATTCCCATAATACTTTATTTTATATTAGAGCTTTTTTAGCCTTTAACCATCTCTTAAAATTCGGACTTTTGAACTAAACTTTGTTATTTTTTAAATAAAGTTTTAGGTTTTCAAGGTTTTATCTCAGCGGTATTCTTTGTGAAAACTTGACGATCAAAGAGATCATTGACAGGTCTTATCAGGCTTTCTCACTGACTTTAGGATGTTCATACAATGTTAACCTGGAACTGAGAGACTTTTTGAAATCCTGATATATAATAGTCAATGAAATCATTTTTAGCCTTTTGTTTTCTGAGAATATTTAGGCTGTTATTTAATTATATTTCACTTATTTTCCAATGGATTTTAACCCGTCTTTTCCAAAGACAAACATACCCTATTATTATTCACTTCGGAGGAACATTATAAATGGATAAAATTATCATTGCTGGCAACGGCATCGCCGGCCACAGTGCCTTACAGGAACTTTTAAAGACTCACGACCCATCTGACATAACGCTTATTTGGGAAGAAAACAAAAATACTTATATGCGTACTCAGCTTATAAATTATGCAGTAGGCGAAGTACCTGAAGAACGTTTTTTTATGACCAAGGGCGATTTTTATAAAGAAAAAGGGATTCGATCCATCCAAGGGAAGATTTCTTCCATTGACAAAGAAAAGAAAACCGTGAAGTTAAGCAGCGGAGAAGTCCTCCCCTGGGATAAGCTTATTTTAGCAACTGGCGCTCATAACTTTGTTCCCCCGGTAGAAGTAGTGGGCCATCCTATTTTAACTTCCGTTGATTCCCATTCCATTAAAAGGCGTCCAGGCGTTTTCACCCTTCGTGATTTAGAGGATGCCAAAACCTTTGGTCAGCGATTGAAACAATCCCGTAAAGCCCTAGTAATAGGTGGTGGTTTGTTAGGCCTTGAGGCCGCTAGTACACTAATTGGACAAGGTCTAGACGTTACCGTAGTTGAATTTGCTCCTCGTCTTTTACCTCGTCAACTGGACTCCACTACTGCAGCTTTGTTCCAAAAAGAAACGGAAAACTTTGGCGCAAAATTTATTCTTGGCGACTCCGTCAAAGAAATCAAATATGACGGTGACACCCTCAAAGGGGTTGAGTTAATATCAGGAAAAACCCTTGATTGCGATCTCATTTTATTTTCTATCGGCATTCGATCAAACCTTGAGTCTTTTGGTGAAACCATTGCAACGGACCGAGGCATTGTTATTAATAAGTATACCGAAACCTCTGAAACCAACATTTATGCCTGTGGCGATGTAGCCCAATACAATGGCATCGTCTATGGAACTTGGGGCTTTGCCATGGCTAGCGGAAAGGCTGCGGGTCAAAATGCCGCCGGTATACGGACTGAGATGAAACCCTACGTCCTTAACACCATTTTTAATGCCCTCGGCACTAAAATATTCTCCACCGGTTCTGTTAATTTCGATGATCCTACTTTAAAATCCTTTGTCTCTGGAAATCCCAAGTCAGGTTACGTCAAGCTTTTATTTAAAGCTGATGAACTAGTCGCTGGTATATTAATGGGTGACACCAGCCAAGGACCTAAGTTATCGAAATCCATTGATAGTCGGATGTCTTTTAATGAATCCATCCGTACCTTCTCAAGAGAAAGCCAAATCGCTTAACCTTAGGAATAACCAGAAAATAGAATAAGCCAACAGCTTTAATAGACCCCCTTTATGAAGTACAGTGAAGCAAAAACTCCTGTTCACCATAAAGGGGGCCTTTATTCTGTCATATTTAAAAACTATTAGCTTTTATTAGTTTGCCTTAACTGTCTTCTGCCCTCCCCATTCCTCTTTTTGCTCTATTAATCTCTCTTGGCGATTTCATCTGCCTGCTTTCATGAGTTCACCATCTCTTCTTCATGACTTAAGCTTTTACAGAAATCTAACCTGTAGTAAGATAGATGATAAGAGATGATTCATTAAGCTCCACCCAATGAATCCATTCAATCCTTATAACTATAAAATAAAAATACGGCAAAGGCTGGTGTACTATATGAAAACAACTCCCGTTAAAGGAACCAACGATTACAATTCCAATGAAGCTGAAATTCGCGATTATTTACAAGATAAAATCCTTAGTGTGTATCGTAACTATGGTTATGACCGCATCGTGACACCGATCTTAGAGGATTCTCAAAACCTTGATAAAAGTGAAGGGGGCGACAATTTAAATCTTGTTTTCAAAATTCTTAAACGCGGTCAAAAGCTAGAATCTGCAATGGCTAAAGGCTCTTCTGATGACCTTACTGATATTGGTCTGCGTTATGATTTAACCCTTCCCTTAAGTCGCTATGTGGCCAACAACCAAGGGAAATTGGTATATCCTTTTAAGGTGATCCAAATGGGTACTGTTTATCGGGCCGAGCGTCCTCAAAAAGGGCGTCTTCGCGAGTTTACCCAATGCGATATTGACGTGATAGGTTCTTCTTCTCCCAATATAGAAATCGAATTGCTCCACGTTGCCTCTGAGGCATTGATTGCCATCGGCATTAAGCGGTTCACCGTTAAAGTCAATGATCGCCGAGTTCTTAAGTCCATGTTGCAAGGTATGGGCTTTGCCAATGATCAGTTAGATTCTGTTTGCATCTCCTTTGATAAGCTAGATAAAATAGGCGTTGATGGTGTTTGTGATGAACTCACGGGAAAAGATTTTTCAAAAGCTGCCATTGATCAGTTAAAGCAGCAATTAGAATCTGGGGATTTTACCTTGGCTGCTATGGCCGATCGGATTTCTGAAAAACAAGCTGCCGACAACCTACGCCACATCATCGATGAGTCAGAGCGTCTTGCTCAAATTAATAAGGGTAAATATGATGATGTCGATTATAACGTGGTTTTTGATCCATCCCTGGTCCGTGGTCAAGGCTACTACACTGGCACAGTCTTTGAAATCGAATCAAAGGAATTTAGAGGCGCTATTGCCGGAGGCGGACGCTATGACGACCTCATTGGCAAGTTTATTAAAAACGATGTGCCCGCCGTTGGAATTTCCATTGGGTTTGAACGTATATTCTCCATCTTAATGGATAATAACTTTACGGTTCCGAATCAAAAAAAGAAAATTGCCATGTTCTATGAACCCGACCAATTCCACGAAGCCTTTCAAGAAGCTGAAGCCATTCGAGATCAATATACAGTGAGTCTCCTCGAACGTCCTAAAAAAATGGGACCTTATTTAGACAAACTGAAAGAAAGAGGCATTACCGGCTTCCTAAACTTTGGTGTTTCCGACTCCATCACTGAGCTTGATTAACTTTAATAATGGCCTGTTTATATTTGTAAATTAAGGCTCATTTTCTAAAGCATAACCCGGCCCCCTACTCAACCGTTTGGGTTAAGTAGGGGGCCGGGTTTATTTAAATCTTATATTGGATTTTAAATTATTCTACTAAAGATTCTAAACACTAGTTTCGGCATATTTTTGGTTATAAAAAGAATTATTTCCAACTAAAATGCTATTGTCTTTTTGTGCACCTCTAGACGTAGAGCCGTTGGCATAAAAAACATACTTGCGAGAAAATAAATTCCTAGATCTGTTGCTGCCGAAGCTACGCTACCGAAAAAGACAAAAACATTTAAAATGACAAGTCCTGTAACAATTGAAGCACTATCCAATAAGAACATTTGCAATAAAGTAAATCGTTGGTAGAAGTGATACATTGCTTTAAAGTATATGGTTAAAATAAAAGCTATAAGAATAAAATAAACTGGTAGTGGTAAGAATTTCTGTAAAAAAAACGGAAATATTAAATACAAAAACCAAAACACAATGCTATAGTGTTCGCAAAAATAATTTAATTGTTTCTCGGTCATATCCTCGCCTCCCTACATGTGACCACCCTTAGGCGCTTTATCACACTTCTTTTTTCTTAAAAATTATAAACTAAAACGACTGGCCTAGCAAACCAAGAATGTTTGTCCTAGCTTAGAGGCGTTCCTTTGAGGCTCCTTTGGAGTTTCGATAGCGCTCCTCCAACTTATCAACTGCTTCAACTCGCACCTTGTTTTCCTCTACTTCCTTGCTCCCCCAATAGGGATATCTAATCCCCTTATTATGGATTAACAAGGAATTAATTGATCCCCCCACCACCATAATAATGGATATCAGTAGCAACCAGAAAATCAAAATAACGACTGCTCCCATCGCTCCATAAAATCGGCTATAATTCGCAAATGTCGCTACATAAAATTGAAAACCCATAGAGACTACCATAAATGCGACGGACGCTGTAATAGCACCAGGTAAGGCATAACGAATTTTAATTTTTTTAGCCGGCACAAAAATATAAAACGCTAAAAATAGAAGTAAAATAAAGGCTAAGGGCAAAATCATACTCAGTATTGTTTCACTAGAACCAATCTCAACTGTGGGTAGATAACTTTTTACCGTACTGATAATTGGTTGAAAAAATACAACTAAGAGTAGTGAACCGACAATTCCTATGGCTAAAAGCACTACATAGATGATGGCATTTAAATTAACCAAGAAAAAAGATCGTTCTTCTTTTAAACCGTGGACCTTGTTCATCGCTTTCATAAAAGCCTTGAATCCACCAGCTGCCGACCAAATAGCCGTGATAATAGAGATGGACAGCAAGGTTCCATTTTGTTTTCCTGCTACCTCATTGACAATCCCTTCAAATAAACCGAAAGCTTCTCCTGGCATTAGCACCTCAATCTGCTCAATAATTTTATCTGGATCCAAATTAATAAAACCAACCAAGGTTAAAAGGAAAATCAAAAAAGGGAAAATCGCTAACATCAGACGATAAGACAGTTGATAAGCATATGGAATGGCATCGTCTTGTTTCAATTTACTCAGCAAGTCTTTAATAAATTGAACCAATTTATTTCCTTTTAAAGTTTTTACTATTCCCATAAATTCGTCTCCTTTCATCAGACTGAACCCTTCCAGTCTTTATTATATCCTACCAGTTATCATCAAAAAAATAAGGCATCTTTTATAAAGATTTTAAAATTAAACTTCAGTTCATATTTAT
>LSQX01255568.1_pt3 | contig 25598 bp, 19 predicted proteins | sample 654561 | NCBI WGS metagenome assembly LSQX01 (sample SAMN04489861, study PRJNA283612) | anaerobic digester metagenome | isolation source: 4 biogas reactors fed with cattle manure at either 37C or 55C with and... | place: Denmark: Kongens Lyngby | collected 2014 | reverse complement strand
CGCTTTGTTTCCGGTGAGGTTACACCTGCAAGCTTGGAAATGAACCTATCGGTTGCATCTACCCATCGGAAGTTGATATTCTTTTTTGCAAATACATGGCGAATTTCATCCGGTTCGTTTTTACGCATGAAACCGTGATCAACAAAAATACACGTTAGCTGTCCCGGAATTGCGCGCTCAAGCAGAGCTGCGCAAACGGATGAGTCAACACCGCCTGACAGCGCAAGGAGGACTTTTTTATCACCGACGCGATCTTTGATAAGCTTTATCTGCTCCGAAAGGTAATTCTCCATCGTATATCCACCCTTTGCGGAGCAAATGCGATAAAGGAAATTGTGGATTATTTCAGTGCCGTTCTGTGTGTTTTCAACTTCAGGGTGGAACTGAACTCCATAAATTGAGCGATCGCGATTCTCAACTCCGGCTATCATGCACTGTGGTGATCTTGCTGTAACATCAAAGCCCGGCGGGGCAACTGTAACCACGTCCGTATGACTCATCAGGACGCGTTTTTGTCCGCCTTGACCGTAAAAAAGAGGGCAGTCCTCTCTTAACTCAGCTAAAACGGTGCCGTATTCACTTTTTTCACCTGATGCGATAACGCCACCCATCATATGGCATATAAGCTGCATACCGTAGCAGATGCCAAGAATGGGTATACCCATCTCAAGGATTTGGGGGTCACAGGCTGGAGCGCCTTCTTGATTGACGCTGCCGGGCCCGCCGGTGAGGATAATTCCTATAGGAGCAATTTTCGATACGTCAACAGCGCTAATGGTGTGCGGCATGATGACGGAATAAACTCCGCATTCGTGGACGCGGCGGGCGATAAGCTCCTTGTACTGCCCGCCAAAATCAATAATAAGAACTGTTTCCCTTGCCAAAACGATACCTCAGTATTCGTAAGTTTTTATTATAGATTCTGCAACTTCACGCCGCTTGATACAGCGATCCATTGCGTTTTTTCAATATATCTGTGAGCTTCTGCCTCTGTCATTTTAAGCGCTTAATGAGAATTAATTTCGCGCGGTTGATAATTCGTATTTCTTCCATTGGGCTCATAAGCGACTCGGCTCGGCGGCCGGCCGCTCGCAGACGCATATTTACCGCATAAAGAAGATCTACAAGCTCGGTCGCATCATACCGTTCATACGGTTTTGCCAGTACAATTATACCATAATCCTTTGTTTTCTGCTGCACTTGCTCATAAAGCTCGCTTCTAACGAAAAAAAGGCACAGCTGTCGACTCATAACGAATAAGATCAACGGCAAGCCGCAACCCAAAGTCATCCGGCAGAGGGGTATTGATTATTACAATATTGTAAGGATGACTGGACATGAGACGGCGTGCTTCATCGGCACCACCAGCCGCAGCGTCACCCACAGCCGTTTTTAAAATATAGCGTCCGTCACGAGGGAATTGCCGACCATCTGGATAAATGTATGCTACAGTACATACGAACCATTCTGCCGTGAATCGGGAGCCACGGAACGGACGATAATGTAGATGGGTCGGGGCGTAGCAAAAGATTCGACTGGACAATATCGCTATAACCGGCAATGGCTGAAGCGTCGAAGGATATGCCCTCATCAAATGCACGCCGAAACTCGGTCGGCATTATTGTAATACATTATTGAGCGCCAGTGATGTCACAGAAGGAAAGGCGAATGAACTTAACGTTCTCCTCTTCCACGTAGGATATGACATCGTCTTTTGTATACATGTCTGCTACCATCCTTTCACGCGGCACAAAGCAGTTACGGACAGAAAGGCGCTATCATCACCTGTATTCCTTGGGGAATAGAAAAGGCACACGTGTGTTGCCAGCAGTGATTTACCAAGGCGATAAATATGAATTTTGTGCTAATTAACGATAAAACATTATAATAAATGCGCGTTTTGTTGTCAACGGTTTTTACTGCAATACCCGATGGTATTTACAATAAAGCAACTGTCCGTTCAAATAATACTATTGACATAACATGGAATAAACTGTATGCTTTAAACATCATACAAATATAAAATTGTTTGTGAAATTTTGTAATCGTGCATTATCAGGTGCCATTGAATTATTGAGGAATTTAATGAAAATGGCTGTAAAATTAAAAAAGGAAGATAATAGTGGTAAAGACAGGCCTAAAAAAATAGAAAAGAATGCAGCTTTTCTTTGCGTGCGGACTGTTGCCATACGCATAAAAAGCTTTTTCGTGCAGCAGTGGAGGACGAGCCCTGCCGTTTTTACTGCTATTTCTGCCCTTGTTCTCAATTTTTTTATAGAGATATTTTGCGCCCGCTCAATAGCTGGTGGCGTTGTGAATATGGTGTCAAATCCGCTGATATATCTATACAACTCAGCTATACTTTTTGCTTTTTTATCAATTTCGCTTTTGTTCCGCAAACGGTTTTTCGTATTTTTTTTAATTTCAATAGTATGGCTTGGTTTAGCAACGACAAACTGCGTTTTACTCGGATTTAGAACGACGCCGCTTTCCGCGATTGATTTTTCAATATTTTTAACTGTTGTTCCGGTCGTAAAGCATTACTTGAAAATATGGCAAATAATACTGATAGTACTTGGAATCCTTGTTGTGATAAACGCCATTGTCCGTCTTGGGATCAAGTGCCCGAAGGAAAAGCTTCCGACAATGGAAAGAATTCTGCCTTTTATGATATCATCTTCCCTTGTTATATGGGTGACGATAACGTCGAGCGATACCGGTGTGCTGCCGAATCAGTTTACAAATATTGCTAACGCATATAAGGATTATGGCTTTGTTTACTGCTTTTCCCGCAGCATCGTTGACCGCGGCATTGACGAACCCGATGATTATGATAAAGAAATGATAGACGATATTGTATCTGAGATTGAGGAAAATGATAAAGATTATACCACGCACTCAAGTGTGAAGCCAAATATAATATTTTTACAGCTTGAGTCTTTTTTCGATCCCAAACACCTAAAAAATTATGGGTATTCCGGTGATCCAACGCCTGTTTTCACATCTTTAAAGGAGAAGTACCCCTCCGGTTATCTTACGGTTCCTGTCTTTGGCGCGGGCACCGCCAACATTGAGTTTGAAGCTTTAACCGGTATGAAGGTTTCGTTTTTTGGTGCAGGTGAATACCCGTATAAAACGGTGCTTGCCAATAAAACGTGCGAAAGTGTCTGTTATAATTTAAAGGAATTCGGTTACCATACAACAGCGATACACAACAACACAGCCGTGTTTTACGGACGCGATATCGTTTTTGCAAACTTAGGCTTTGATAACTTCATATCTATTGAAAATATGTATGGCGTCACATACAATGAATGCGGTTGGGCAAAAGATTTTTGCCTGACCGGGGAGATTATGAAGACGCTTACGACTACCGACACACTTGACTTTATCTATACTATTACAGTTCAGGGGCACGGGCGTTACCTGTCTGATGCGGAATACGAGAAAATTATTAGTGTCGACGGTGTTAACGAGGACATGAAGGAGCAGCTATCGTTTGAATATTACCTCAACCAGTTGCGTGAGGACGATGAGTTTATCGGCGACCTTACGAATGCTCTTTCCAGTTACGATGAGCCTGTTGTGCTTGTGATGTTTGGCGACCATTTGCCGAACTTTGAATTTACGGCAGATGATCTTGATAACGGCAATATTTTTCAAACTGAATATATAATATGGTCAAATTTTGAGCTTATCGTCGATGATAAAGACCTTGCTGCATATCAGCTTTACGCATATGTTACGGGTCTTTTCGGGCTTGATTCAGGTGTAATAGCCAGCCTTCATAGAACACTATCAGATGACGACAACTATTTAGTGATGCTAAAAACACTGATGTACGACATGATATACGGAGAAGGCGATGCTTTTGGGGGTGTAAACCCGTATAAGCCGACGAACCTTGTATTTGGAATCGGTGATTACAAAATTACAGGAGCACGGAGATTTACGGACACAGTATATGTAACAGGTGTGGGCTTCACTGAGTCAAGTGTTGTTTATATCAATAACTTTAAGCAGGATACGATATTCATAAATGAGAACACTCTTATGATTTCATCGAAAAGATATAGAGACGGCTGTGTGCTGACAGTAAAACAGCTTTGTGCGAATGGCCATGTGCTTAATACTACAAAACCATTTTACGTTGATATAGCCCGCTGATTGTGCGGAGAGAAAAAAAGCTCCCTTGATTTAGTCGAGGGAGTTTTTGTTGCTGTTTATTTTATACGCAGCACTTTAGTATAGCACCGTCACGGAAGCTGCGCCACCGCTTCGCAGTATATGCACCTGTATGTACGCGAGTCTGCCTCTGAAAGCCGGAATTCAGAGACCAGCTCCGGTTCAATTGTTGTGATACAGCGAGGGTTTTTACATTTTAACACACCTACAAGGCTCTTCGGAAGCGTCAGACGCTCACGCTTGTATAATTTACCTCCGCGGATAATATTGACTGTTATACCGGGATCGATGAAGCCGAGTACATCAAGATTAATGTCAATTACACGCCCTATTTTTAGGATGTCTTTACGCCCCATCTTGACGCTGTCAGCGTTTGTTATCATTGCAACGCTACAGTCAAGCTCGTCAAGGTGCAGCGTGCGGTATATCTCCATACCCCGTCCGGCTGTTATATGATCGAGGACAATACCATTTTCTATCTTTCCTATTATCATAACCTCATTCCTCCTTATGTGCACATTACGCCATATTAAACGCGGATTTCAAGGAGCCACAGGATTAGCGCCATACGGATGAATTTGCCGTACCTGACTTGTTTGAAGTAACAGGCGCGAGGATCATCATCGACGGCAACAGATATTTCATTAACACGCGGAAGCGGGTGCATAATTGATAAATCGGGTTTTGCGCTTTTCAATTTATCCGGGGTGAGAATATAAGTGTCCTTTAAGCGCAGATAATCAGCTTCGTTGAAGAAGCGCTCTCGCTGAACGCGCGTCATGTAAAGGATATCAAGGGAAGGCATGGCGTCTTCAAGCGAGGCCGTCTCTACAAATGGTATATGAGAGGGTATGAGCGTTTCTTCTTTTACATAATCGGGGATGCGAAGCTCCTCGGGTGATATAAGCACGAAAGATACATCAGGATAGCGGGACGTGGCGTTTATCAGCGAATGAACAGTGCGCCCGAATTTTAAATCACCGCATATGCCAAACGTCAATCCGGAAAAGCTGCCCTTTTCACGCTTGATTGTCAAAAGATCAGTCAGTGTTTGTGTCGGATGGTTATGCCCTCCGTCACCGGCGTTAATAACCGGAACAGTTGATTTCATTGAAGCAACAAGCGGCGCTCCCTCTTTCGGATGTCGAATAGCAATAATATCGGCATAACAAGCGACAGTGCGGACGGTATCGGCGACGCTTTCTCCTTTTGAGACGGAGCTGCTTACCGCCTCTGAGAAGCCAAGGACAACGCCGCCAAGCTCATACATAGCCGCTTCAAAGCTCAGGCGTGTCCGGGTTGACGGCTCGTAAAAAAGTGTCGCCAGCTTTCTTCCGTTGCAAGCGTGCGCATATTTGATGGGGTTTTCGATTATATCTTCCGCTGTCGTAATCAGCTCGTTTATCTCGTCGACAGTGAAGTCTTTTATATATATACAGTGCTTCATAATTTATATATTTATCCATCCCTCGTCTGCCGGATTGTCACGGAAAGCAATAAGTTTTTTGACATCCTCAGGTTTTATATAGCCAAGTTCAATAGCAGTATCAACTATGGTGTCAAAATCTGTGAGGGAAATATTTTTCACACCGGCAGCACTCAGCCTTTTGAAACTTATATTCATATTGTATGTAAATATGCTTGCGACACCGACAACATCAGCACCGGCGCCACGCAATACATCAACGGCGTCGAGGACGCTTCCGCCCGTTGAGATTAAATCTTCGATGACGACTGTTTTCATCCCAGCGGTAAGCTTTCCTTCTATGTGATTGTTACGGCCGTGGCCTTTCGCACTTGCGCGAACATAACCCATCGAAAGGCCGAGGATGTGAGCGGCGATAGCAGCGTGCGGTATTCCGGCAGTGCTTGTACCCATCAGCATCTCGGCATCAGGGTAGTTCTCACGCATAGTATCAGCAAGAGCGTATTCAATTTCACTCCGTACGGTGACATCGGAAAGAGTAAGTCTGTTGTCACAGTAAACGGGGCTTTTTATGCCGCTTACCCATACAAACGGCTCGTTCGGGCGGAAAAACACAGCGCCTATTGACAGCAGCGCCTCGGCAATCCTTCTTTTTGTTTTAGCGTTTGTGCTTGTACTTGTGCTGGTGTTCATATATGTGTTACCTCCGTATATATGTCAGATTTGTTTTTTCCGAATAATCATATCATCCGATAAAATCTGCGAGGCACCGACGATATGCGCCAATCGGATCAGGAGATGATGTTATAGGGCGTCCTACGACTATGTAGTCTGAGCCAAGCTCGCGCGCGATAGCCGGTGTTGTCACACGCACTTGATCGCTCATATCGCCGCCTGAAAAGCGGATACCGGGAGTCACGGTGATAAAATCATCGCCGCATACTGCATGGACGCGCTCAGCTTCAAGGGGTGAGCAGACAACGCCGTCAAGTCCCGCGGCGCGCGCGTTTTGCGCGTAGCTCATCACGACCTCCTCAATCGGATGGGAGATTAAAAGCTCATGTCGCAGCATTTCGGGGGATGTGGATGTAAGCTGGGTTACAGCAATGAGAAGCGGGCGGCTGCCGTCAGGCCGCGTCAGCCCCTCAATAGCGGCTTTCATCATAGCCTGCCCGCCGGCGGCATGGACGTTGCACATATCAATATCAAGGGTACGAAGCGAGCGCATAGCGCTAAAAACGGTGTTCGGTATGTCGTGTAGTTTTAGGTCAAGGAAAACTTTATGGCCGCGGGATTTTATTTTTTTAACTATATCAGGCCCCTCGGCGTAAAACAGCTCCATCCCGATTTTTACAAACGGGCGCTCGCTGCCAAAAAGAGCAAGAAAATCAAGCGTTTTTTCTCCGTCAGGAAAGTCACAGGCTATGATTACATCTCTTTTGTGTTTTATGTTCATAAATGCGCCCCTCCGATTATATCGCTTAATTTATTAATTTTATATTTTGTCATAACAGAGGGAAGGGAATTTATAATATCAAGGCAGGCGGTCGGATTTACAAGGTTAGCAGTCCCAACCTGAACCGCTGTTGCCCCTGCAAGCATCATTTCAATGACATCTTCTGCTGTACTGACGCCACCCATGCCAATTATGGGTATTGAAACGGTTTTGTAAACGTCGTAAACCATACGTAAGGCAATAGGGAATATAGCAGGGCCGGACAGGCCGCCTTTTTCGTTTGCAAGTAGCGGGCGGCGACGGCGCAAATCAATTCGCATACCGGGCAGCGTATTAATGAGGCTCACGGCATCGGCGCCGGCCGCTTCTACGGCAGCGGCAACGGCGGCAATGTCAGCTGCAGCGGGCGAAAGCTTTACAATCAGCGGCTTTTTGACGGCGCGACGCACGGCGGACGTCACCTCTGCCGCCATCTTCGGGTCAAGCCCGAATGCAGCACCGCCCCCGTGAACGTTCGGGCAGCTTATATTCAGCTCAATCCATCCGACCTGCTCCTCGAGATCAAGCTTTTCTGCGACAGCAACGTATTCTTCTATCGAAAAACCGCAGACATTTGCCATCGCAGACTTGTGAAAATACTTTGCCATAAGAGGAAGCTCGCGCGATATAACGGCGTCGACGCCCGGGTTTTGAAGCCCGACGGCATTGAGCATTCCGGCGGGGCACTCAGCAATGCGCGGCTGCTCGTTCCCGAAACGAGGGTATAGTGTCGTTCCTTTAAATGAAAATGTACCAAGCACGTTTATATCGTAAATTTGCGAAAACTCATAGCCGTATCCGAACGTTCCGCTTGCTGCGATGACGGGATTGTCAAGCATTATTCCGCAAAGTACAACTGACGTATCACAACGCTCGGCAGTATCGTTTCTTTTTACTTCCATAATATCTCTTCCTTTTCAAGCACAGGGCCGTCTTTGCATATGCGCTTGTATCCGGTGACAGTGCGGCATGAACAGCCCATGCAAACGCCGAAACCGCACGCCATCCGCTCTTCAAAGCTGTACTCACCTGATGTTGCGGCAGCTTTATAAACTGCCCTCAGCATCGGCTCGGGGCCGCAAGAGTATGTGTATGTGTATGATCCGGCAGCGGGCAGGGCGTCGGTTACAAATCCGCGTGTGCCGTGCGATCCGTCGGCTGTCGTTACTGTTACAAAAGCTCCGATTTCACGGAACTTATCTTCATAAAATACTTCTTCCGCAGTGCCGAACCCGAGGATTACGGCGACGTGCTTTCCCTCGGCTATTAGGCGGCGGGCAAGAAGATAAAGGGGTGACACACCGCACCCCCCGCCAATGAGGAGAGGATAAGGGCCGCTTTTTTTTGTGTCATACCCGTTGCCAAGCCCTGTTAAGAGATCGAGCTCCACTCCCGGGCGAAGCGTCGACATGAATTCGGTGCCGCCGCCGACGTTTTTATAAATGAGAGTTAAAACCCCGCTGCCGTCACCGCTACAATCGTATATATCGCAAACAGATATTGGGCGGCGAAGGAAATATCCGTCAAGCTTGATGGCGACAAACTGCCCCGGGCGCGTGATGTCTGAAACATCGCCTAAAAGCTTCATTTCGTATGTTGCCCGCGCGATTTTTTCGTTTTTTATTATAGTAAATGTCTTATTCATATGTTCTTTGCTACAACTTCCGTGCGTTTTCGTTTGTTTTATGCCTTTCCGAGCAGATATTTTTCAATTTCAGGGGCTATCCACGCCACTTTGCCACCGCATATGGTGAGAAGGCAGCGGCAATCAACCCGCATACCGGCGAATGGCGTACTTTTCCCCATTGAAATGAACTCACAAGGATCAACAGCGAACCCGTCACCGAAGCAAAAGAGCGTAAAATCGTCGCGTCGTGTGGGCAGACCGAATCTGCGGCGCAGGTTCTCCGACATTAAAGCGATGAGCTTATCAAGCGTAATTACGCCTTTTGAAACAAGTCCCGTATAAAGCACTGGAAATGTGCACTCAAGCCCCGAAATTCCGTTTAAACTGCCGACGAGACCTCGGCTTTTTTCATCCGGCGAGTGCGGCGCGTGGTCTGTCGCTATCATGTCAATCGTGCCGTCGATAATGCCGCAAATGAGAGCTTCGCGGTCGGCGCGTGAGCGTATCGGCGGGTTCATACGGAAGGCTCCGTCGTCACGCAGCATGGAATCGTCAAGGAGAAGATAGTGCGGCGCTGTCTCGCACGTTATATTAAGTCCCTCAGCCTTCGCTTGGCGGATAAGCGCGACTGATTCTTTCGTTGATATGTGGCAGGCGTGATAAGCGCAGCCGGTCTCACGGACAAGAGCGATATCGCGCTCAAGCTGTCGCCACTCGCATTCGGAGAGGACACCGCGTACACCGCGCTCGCGGGCGTATTGCCCGTCATGGATGAAAAGCTCAACTCCCACCAAAAACCGCTCGTCCTCGCAGTGTGACGCAATTATCTTGCCTTCACCCCGGGCGGCTATCATCGCTTCACGCATTAAAGCGTCGTCCATGACGCTGTGTCCGTCATCTGAGAAGGCGCAAACGAGGGGGGAGAGCGAATGTATATCGGATAGTTCGACTCCGCGCTCACCGCGTGTGATGGCGCCGTAGGGGTGGACACGAACGGCGGCGTCGCGCTCGATTATGTCAAGCTGCGGCTTTAAATTTTCCACGCTGTCCGGGACAGGATTCACATTAGGCATGGCGCAGACATCGGTAAAACCGCCCCTTGCAGCGGCAAGTGTGCCCGTGCGAACAGTTTCTTTATAAGAAAAACCTGGCTCACGCAGATGCACATGAACATCAGCAAAGCCGGGGAATATTAATGATGAAAAAGCAAATGGTGTGTCAAAAAAGTCATCGCTTAAAATTGAACGAAGCATATCACCATACATGGAAGTGAAAACGGAGTATTTTTCAAAAAGATCTATTTTCAATTTCTTTTCCATCCATCGTCACCTCCGTTTTATGGTTTTGCTTTTATCTTCGGATACGGTAGCATAAAAAATCCTGCCACCAAAGGCAGGACAAGTGAAGACAGCGTATATACGCCACCTAATACAGATAAGATATTTACATGCGGTCACAGCGCTGAAATACATAAGTGAAATATAAAAGCGCTGGTGATCGGTTCTCTTGTCAGTATCTCTGTACTGCCTTTAAAGATTAAGCACATTATACAGTGCCCCGGTGTTTGTGTCAATAGTAAATATGTAAAAAAATCTGCTTTACTATTTATCAAATATTGCCGTGTGGTATTGACAAAAAAATGGGTAGTGTGATATTATAACTGTACGTGTGCATTCAGTTTTTGCACGAAAAAATAAAAGGAGATAGACATAAAACACACACGACGCTATAAAACACGGTCGGTGCCGCCCCTGCGGGCGGTTGCCGTGTAAAGCAGCGGGCGTGGTGGGGAAACCGAAGGAGGACTTATTTAAATGTCAGTAGTAACAATCAAACAGCTCCTCGAAGCAGGCGTCCATTTCGGACATCATACGAGGAGATGGAATCCCAAAATGGCCGAGTATATATTCACCGAAAGAAACGGTATATATATCATCGACCTTCAGAAAACCGTTAAGAAATTTGAAGAAGCGTGCATGTTCGTACGCGACCTTGCAGCAGAAGGCGGAACGATTCTTTTCGTTGGCACGAAGAAGCAGGCTGCTGATGCTATTCGTGAAGAGGCAACGCGCTGCGGCATGTATTATGTCAACGTTCGCTGGCTTGGCGGAATGCTGACAAACTATAAGACCATACGCAAGAGTATCAACCGTCTTGCACAACTTGAAAAAATGCAGGCAGACGGTACATTTGACGCTCTTCCGAAGAAAGAAGTCGCCGCGCTCCAGAAGGAAATGGAGAATTACGAACGCAACCTCGGCGGCATCAAGAATATGGATAGGCTTCCGGACGCCATTTTCATCGTTGACGCGCGTAGGGAGCACATCGCCGTTCTTGAAGCAAAGAAGCTTGGCATACCGATAATCGCTATTGTTGACACGAACTGCGACCCTGACGATGCAGACTATATCATTCCCGGCAACGATGACGCCATCCGTGCAATTAGATTGATTTCATCGGTTCTTGCTGATGCCGTTATTGAGGGAAGACAGGGCGAATCTTTCGACGAGGGCGAGAGTGCAGTTGAAACTGAGCCTGAAGCTGATAATGACGATGAGGATAAAGGCGAAGACAAAGAAACAGACAAAGACACAGACAGCACAGAAGTAGTCACAGATACTACAGATACCACAGATACGCAAAAAGCTGAAGTTGAGACTGTCGAGAGCACCGAGGCTTAAGCCCAGCGCCGGTCAATGATTGTAAGATGATAAAATAATGACCCAGGAGGATAAAACGATAAATGGCAACAATAAATGCTAAAATAGTATCTGAGCTTCGTGCGAAAACCGGATGCGGAATGATGGACTGTAAAAAAGCTCTGATTGAGGCTGACGGTGACTTTGATAAGGCTATAAAGATTCTGCGTGAAAAGGGACTTTCAGTTGCAGCAAAGAAATCCTCGCGCATTGCAGCGGAAGGAATGGTTGATATATTAAAGAGCGAAGATGGTAAGACAGCGGCAATGATTGAAGTCAACACAGAAACTGACTTTGTCGCTAAAAACGAATCTTTCCGTGAATTCGTGCGCGGAACACTCAAGGTTATACTTGAAAAGCGTCCTGCTGACATAGATGCTTTGATGCAGCTTCCTTACGACAATTCATTCACAGTCGAGAGCAAGCTCAAAGATATGATTTTTACAATAGGCGAGAATATGAACATTCGCCGTTTCGTTGTTGTTGATGGCATTATGTCAACTTATATTCACGGCAAGGGCACAACAGGTGTTATAGTTCGTTTTGACACAGACGAAGAAATCGCTAAGACCGAGGGTTTTGCCGAATTTTCAAAGAACATCGCTCTTCAAATTGCGGCAGGTAATCCTCCGACATACATCTCGGTTGAAGACGTTCCGCAGAGCGTCATCGACGAGGAGATGGAGATTCAGATTGCTGCTGCAAAGAACGACGAGAAGCTCGCCAACAAACCCGATGAAGTTATTGCTAAGATTGTTAAAGGCAAGCTCAATAAACTCTTTTATGATCGTGTTTGCTTACTTGAGCAGCCATATGTTAAAGAAGATAGCATTAAGGTTGGCAAATATATTGCCGATACAGCGAAGGCTCTTGGCGGCGACATAAAGGTAACCGGATTTTGGCTTTATGAGCGTGGAGAAGGCCTTGAAAAACGCGAGGATAACTTTGGCGACGAGATAGCGCAGCTCCTCAACTAAATCGTATTATAAATTCGCCCCGTGTACAATCAATCACGATGGTACGCGGGGCGTTTCGGCGCGTTTATGTAACAATGATAATGAATTCAATAATTTTGTGTTTACAAAACATATTTTTCAGTGTAAAATATATAAAGGAAAAAGCAAATAGTGGAGCGCTTGCCGCCCCCTGCTTATGAGGTGTTATGGAGTATATTGATAATTCGTCTAAGCCCAAATATAAACGCATTTTAATTAAGCTGTCCGGCGAGGCGCTAAAGGGTATAGACGGGAATTCAATTATCGACGAGAAGATAATCGATAAAATTGGCAGGGCCGTTTCGCGCTGCCATGAACTTGGCGTAGAGGTTGCTATTATCGTAGGCGCCGGAAACATCTGGCGCGGCGCAAGCGGTACCGGTATGGATCGCACGCGAGCCGATCATATGGGTATGCTGGCGACAACAATAAACGCGCTTGCTCTTCAGGATGCATTTATACGGCTTGGTATGGAGACACGCGTTATGACAGCGATTTCTATGCAGGAAATAGCAGAGCCATATATCAGAAATCGCGCTGTACATCATCTTGATCATGGGCGTGTTATAATATTTGGGTGTGGAATCGGAAATCCGTTCTTCACAACTGATACGGCCGCTGTCATGCGAGCGGCAGAGATTGGAGCCGACATAGTTATACTTGCAAAAAATATCGACGCTGTTTACGACAGCGACCCGAGGAGGAATCGGGGCGCAAAAAAGCTTGATGTCGTTGATTATAAATATATACTAAATAACGAATTGACCGTTATTGACTCAACAGCAGCGTCTTTTTCAAAGGATAACAATATACCTCTTCTTATTTGTGCACTTCGTGACCCGGATAATATAGTCCGAGCTGTGATGGGAGAAAAAATCGGTACGCTCGTCACGCATACGAACAATATGAATACTTGATTATATTGCAGATTGGCAACGACGTAAAAGACGTAAAAAATGATATTGGCAAAAAAAGTATTGGGAGGAAAGCGACATTATGAAGCTTAAAACTGATGAATTTGAAGCAAAAATGAAAAAATCTTTAGCGGTATATGCAGAATCGCTCTCGACAATACGTGCAGGACGTGCAAATCCTGAAATATTATCACGTGTAACCGTTAATTATTACGGCGCACCAACGCCTATCACACAAGTTTCCGAGGTGCGTGCACCCGATCCGCGTACGATTACAGTAACACCATGGGACTTATCGATGCTTAAGCAGATTGAACGTGCTATACTTGCCTCTGACATTGGCATTACACCGGCAAACGACGGTCGCATTATCAGGCTGACAATCCCACCGCTCACAGAAGAACGTCGCCGTGAGCTTAAAAGGCAAGTTGAACGAATGGGAGAAGAAGCAAAGGTCGCTATCAGAAACATTCGCCGAGAAGCAATCGATAAGGCAAAGTCACAGAAAAAAGCAGGCCAGATGACCGAGGATGAAGTAAAGCTGTCAGAGAAGGACGTTCAGGCGCTTACAGATAAATATATAAAAGAAATTGACGCCGTATCTGAGCGTAAGATTAAGGAAATACTCAATATATGACGCCGTTCTGCCGCACTGATGATACATCGCATTGAGGATAGATAATGGGTTTATTGGCGTTTTTCCGCAGGCGAGACACTAAAGATAATACTAAAGCTTCGTCGTCGAGCGGTAATAAAGGCATAATTAAAAAGACGGAACCGGTCGTCGTTGACGACCGGCTCCGTCATATAGCATTTATAATGGATGGAAACGGTCGCTGGGCACAGAAGCGAGGTATGCCGCGCGAATACGGTCACGTAGAAGGGGCAGCGACGTTCAAACGTATCGTCCGTTACTGCGGTGATATCGGCATCCGAATTGTAACAATATACGCGTTTTCCACGGAAAACTGGCGGCGCCCGCAGTCCGAAGTTGACCGTATTATGTCACTGTTTAGCGAGTATTTAGACGGGGCGGAGCGTGAGCTTGAGGAAAACAAGATACGTTATGCTTTTCTTGGCGATAAAATGGCATTCCCGCCGGAAATCCGTGAACGTATGCGGGCTCTTGAACGCGCCTCAGTTAAGTATGATCTCAGACTTAACGTTGCAATAAATTACGGTGCCAGGGCAGAGATAGTTCGGGCGGCGCAGGAGCTTGCTGCGTCGGGTGGCGAAATATCGGAGAGGACATTTGCACAGCATCTTTACACACGCGGCTGCTCAGACCCAGATTTGATTGTTCGCACGGGCGGTGAGATGCGACTGTCAAACTTTTTATTGTATCAAGCTGCTTATTCCGAGCTTTATTTCACCGATGTGCTCTGGCCTGATATGCAACCGTCGGATGTCGACGAGGCCGTTTGCGAGTTTTACAGGCGCAGCCGAAGATTTGGTGGTGTCGAGGCTAAAAAACAGCACACAGTGTGATAACGCTGTTGTATATTTTAAAACAAAAGATTAAAACAGGAAAAAGAAATGTTAAAAAGAACGCTGACGTCAGCTGCGCTTATAATACTATTAATACCGGTTCTTTTATACAGCGACACGCTGCTTTTTCCGGCGGTGCTCGCCTTTCTATCTGCATCTGCGGTTTTTGAGATGGCTCGTTGTGTCGGGCTGTCAAGCCGCCGGTATTTATCTCTGACAATTCCGGCATATATAATAGCGGGCTGTCTTCCGTTTATACAGTACTATATTGAAGTTGATATATTTGCATTTATATCTTTCTTTATTTATGCTTTGATTTTTGTTATATATTCTGTAGCTGTTATAAAGTATTACAAAGGGCTTTTACCACCCTACGCTGTTTTTATTTCAATGTTTTTTTATATAGTCATATCTGCTGTTTGTGCTGTCGCCATTATAGGAAACGAAGATGGAAATGGTATGATTTATCTTCCGCTTGTCGTTATAGGGTCATGGGTTACAGATACGGCAGCATACATCGTTGGTTGCAGCATTGGGCGACACAAGCTGAATCCAAATGTTTCACCGCATAAAACTATTGAAGGCACCTTTGGCGGAGCTGTTGGTTGCTGTGCCGGATTTCTGCTTTATGGTGTGATTGTCGCATCAATTATCGGATGCGATGTCAATTATTCTGCTCTTGCTCTGTCAAGTATAGCAGTTTCAGTTGTTTCACAGATGGGCGATTTAATCGCCTCATATGTAAAACGACGCTTCGGTATAAAAGATTACGGTAAGCTTTTTCCCGGGCACGGCGGAGTTCTTGACCGCTTCGACAGTATGTTTGCCGTAGCGCCCTTCTTATTCATACTGACAAAGTATCTTTCATATTTTAATTAACAGTTAATGGTAAATTCTGATGACTTATATTAATAGCAACAAGCCGGTACTATCAATTCTTGGTTCCACAGGTTCCATTGGCAGGCAAACGCTTGAGGTAGCGGAGAAGCTTGGCACAAAAATTGATTTTATGTGTGCAGGCTCAAACGATGTGCTCTTTGAAGCTCAAGTGCGCCGCTTTCGTCCACGTGCCGTCGCCATGAGTGATGAGAGGGCAGCGTCAAGGCTTAAAACAGCACTTGCAGACATGGACGTAGTCGTTATGGGCGGTGCAGATGCCGTTATGTACGGTGCCGGCGATGCCCGCGCAGATATAACAGTTGTCGCAATATCCGGAATGGCGGCCGCAAAGCCTATGATGGCAGCAGCTTCAGCCTGCCGCCGCATAGCAATGGCAAACAAGGAAGCCGTCGTTGCTGCCGGCAACCTTCTTTTGTCGGAGATTTCAGCGCGCGGCGCTGAGGTTATACCTGTCGACAGTGAGCACAGCGCAATATTTCAGTGTATTGGCGCAGGACAGCGCTCTGATTTGCGCCGTGTGATTCTGACGGCGTCAGGCGGGCCGTTTTTTGGCAGAAGTGCTGCTGAGCTCAAATCTGTGACATTGGAAGAAGCGCTTTCGCACCCAACATGGAGCATGGGAGCCAAAATTACAGTTGACAGCGCGACGCTAATAAACAAGGGTTTTGAAGTGATTGAAGCGATGTGTCTTTTCGGGCTGTCAGCTGATCAAATTGATGTAGTCATTCATCGTGAGAGCATAATACATTCAATGGTTGAATTTACTGACGGCACTGTTATCGCTCAGTTGGGGCTTCCCGATATGAGAACTGCGATACAATATGCTCTGACACATCCCGCTCGTACTACCGGGCTGTCAGGAAGGCTTGATTTCACAACTCTTGGCTCGCTTACATTCGCAAAGCCTGATATGACGACGTTTCCGCTTCTTTCTGCAGCATTCGACGCTGCGCGTCAAGGCGGAACGTATCCCGCTGTTCTTTCGGCGGCGGATGAGATTGCAGTTAATGCTTTTCTTCTTGGCAAAATCGGTTTTTCAGATATCGCACGTTACATAAGCGATGCGCTCTCAAACCTTGGACAAGAGGGAAACCCAACGCTCGCCGAAATTTTAGAAGCGGATGCGGAAGCGCGCGCATATGTGCGAAAAAGAATTGATCGGGGTGATTTAAATTAGCTTTTTTAGTATAATAATCGCCATATTCGTCTTTGGAATGTTTATCTTTGTGCATGAGCTTGGCCATTTTCTTGCCGCGCGTGCATTTGGTGTGACAATTACGGAGTTCGCTATTGGTTTTGGCCCAAAAATTTTCTCACGTGTCAGCAAAAAAAGCGGCACTCGCTACTCGATACGCGCTCTGCCGTTTGGCGGATTTACTGGCATGGCAGGCGAGGATGAAGCATCGGACGATCCGAACGCTTTTTCAAAAAAAGCTCTGTGGCAGAGATTTATAATTATCGCAGCAGGTTCTCTTACAAACATAATAATTGGCGTTATTATAATGGTTTCCCTTGTGATTGCATCAAAATCACTTGGCTCAACAGTTATATATAGTTTCAATCCACCCGAAGGAGCAACAACAGCCCAGTCACAATCTGAGGGCTTAATGGTTGGTGATAAAATACTGTCAGTCGGCGGAGAACGTGTTCACACTGCAAACGATCTCGTTTATGAAATTATGCGTCGTGGCATTAAGGACGTCGATGTCGTCGTCCTTCGCGACGGCAAGGAAGTAACGATAAAGAATGTGACATTCCCTGTTTATTCAGCAAACGGAGTGTTATTTGGAGACATTGACTTCACCGTTTACGCTGAGGGCAAGACATTTCCCGTCGTTGTAAAACATGCTTTTTACCGCTGCCAATTTACAATAGAGATGATATGGGAATCTCTTTTTGACCTCATAACCGGGCGATATAGCGTAAAATCCGTCAGCGGGCCTATCGGTGTTACGGAAGCGCTTGGTGAAGCAGTGGAAAGCGGCATAGGAAACCTTCTTTATATTACCGTTATTCTAAGTATGAACCTTGGCATAATGAACCTGCTTCCGCTGCCCGCTCTTGACGGAGGCAGGCTGATGTTTCTTTTAATAGAGCTTGTCAGAGGCAAACCGATAAACCCTGTTTATGAGGGATATGTTCATCTCGTTGGTATAATCATACTGTTTGGCATTATGATAGCTGTCGCATTTAAAGATATAATGGCTCTCTTTGGAAAGTAGCGGGGGATGACAAACTATGCCAGATAAACAATTATGGAAAGGTAGGCGCCCGACGCGTTCTGTGCGCGCGGGCAGCCTTATTATTGGCGGGACAGCACCTGTATCGGTACAGTCAATGACAAATACAGACACATCTGATTTTAAGGCAACTGCAGAACAAACAAAGACACTTGCCGAAGCAGGGTGTGATGCTGTTCGAATCGCTGTTCCCGACATGCGTTGTGTCGGGATTTTTGAATATATTAGGCAAGCGGGCATCACCGTTCCGCTGATAGCGGATATACAGTTTGATTATAGGCTTGCAACAGAAAGCGTACGGCACGGTGCGGACAAGGTTAGGGTCAATCCGGGTAATTTAGGAGGACTTGAACGTCTTTTTGCGGTTGCCGAAGCATGTGCCGAGCGCCGTGTTCCAATACGAATCGGTGTAAACGGCGGTAGCATACAGAAGTCTCTTCTTGAGAAATACGGTGCGCCGACGGCAGAAGCGCTTGCTGAAAGTGCCCTTGAATATGTATATGCGCTTGAGCGCGCGGGCTTTTATGAAATTGTAGTATCCGTAAAATCGTCGGATGTTAAGACAATGGTTGAGGCATCGCGCATCGTCGCCGAAGACTGCGAGTGCCCGATTCATATCGGTGTTACCGAAGCGGGAACACAAGAGCGCGGCACAATAAAAAATGCTGTCGGCATAGGTGCGCTTTTGTGTCTTGGAATCGGCGATACGATACGGGTGTCGCTGTCGTCAGACCCTCTGCTTGAAGTTAAGGCAGGCCGCTATATACTTGACGCCTGCGGGCTTAGCAGCAGCGGCATTGAGCTTATATCATGCCCGACCTGCGGGCGAACGAAAATTGATCTCTTCGGTATACTGTCTGAGCTTGAGCCGCGTTTAGACAAGATAGACACAAAGGGGAAACGCATAAAGGTAGCCGTCATGGGCTGCGCTGTAAACGGCCCGGGCGAGGCTCGTGGCGCGGATGTAGGCATTGCAGGCGGTACTTTTGACGCAGTTATATTCCGCAACGGCGAAATAATTGGGCGTGTTGAAAGAAGTGAAGCTGCTGACGCCCTCATACGTGAAATTAATAATATAATTAACGAAGAATAAATGCTGTTTGCGCGTGATGCGCGCGAAGGGCGTGTAAGATGTGCATTTTATCGCACGGGATTATAATCAAAACATTAGTATGGTGAAAGGATAGAGACGGAAAAATGAATGAAAACGGCAGAAGCGGTGCATATGAAAATGAAACAAAAAAAATAACGCTTTGCGACAAATTTCCGCGCTTTTCACCGGATACGAAACAACGGGAAATCTTATTATCTGCTACATCTTTTTCACTTCGCACGGCAAAAGAGGAGAGAATTGTTGAAGTAAGGGCAAGCTTCCCCAGAATTATTGATCGCGATGAGCTTTACCGTATTGAAAAAGATATCGCGGAAGCATATGACCTAAGGTGTGTCCGCATACTGCCAAGTTATCCGAGCGAGCTTTTTTCACTTGATTACCTGCCCGTCGTTTTTGCGGAAGCGACGCGATTAGGCGCTGTCGCCGAGGGCTTTTTTAATGATTATACAGCAGAAATATCTGATAATGTGATAAATATAAAAATCCCGTTTCTTGACGGCGGCATTGACTTGCTTCACGGAGTCGGCACAGCGGATATTATCAAAGGCATTATAAAAAGCGAATTTTCGCTTGAGTATGAGGTTAAAATAACCCAGCGCGAGGATTACGCCGTGGCTACTGAGCGGCGCCGGCGCGCTTTTGAGGAAGAAGAGCGTGCCGCCATCAAAGCTGCCCGCGATTCGTGGAAGCAGCAAGCTGAGGCTATGGCGGATGAATATGCAAAGAACGGTGCCGTATCAGGCCCTACATATGAGCGCGTGGCGTCCTTATCAGGCGCTGGGACAGTCGTATGCGATGACGGCGACGGCACTATCAAATATGGCCGGCAAAAGCTTGATGTTTCAAATCCAAATCTGATTTTTGGCTCCGATATAAACATAGCAGAGCTTACCTCACTGCAGCTATGCTGCAGTGAGATGAAAAAATACGTATGTGCCGGCGAAATCTTTTTAATTGAATCGAAGGAAAGCCGCACAGGGGGTCGCGTTACCGTTACTGTAGGAATAACAGACAACGATACTTCTGCTTTTTTGCGTCTTTCCAAACCGACTGCTGAGGCGGAAGAAATAATAAGTCACTTCAAGGTTGGTGACTGCATCATCGCTGAGGGTAAGGTTGTATCTGATGAGCCCCGCGGGCGGCAAAACAACGCGTCAGCTAAAGGAAATAGAGAAACGGAATATTACGTAAATGTGCGCTCTATTGCCAAGATTCGGCGCATCATTAGAAGCGATAATGCACCTGAGAAGCGTGTCGAGCTTCATTTGCATACGACAATGTCGCAAATGGACGCGCTTATAGCGCCAGAAGAAGCACTGAAGCGCGCAAAGTTATGGGGGCACAAGGCAGTCGCCATAACTGATCATGGAAACGTTCAAGGTTTTCCTAATGCGATGCTTGAAAGTGAAAAGTCCGGTATGAAGGTGATATACGGCATAGAAGCGTACTTCGTTGATGACGAAGCGCGCGCTGTTTACGGAAGCTCGGACATTAATTTTAACGGCGAGTTCGTTGTATTTGATATTGAAACGACAGGTCTTTCGCCATCTTCCGATGAAATAACGGAAATTGGTGCTGTGCTTGTTCGCGGCGGTGAAATTATTGATTCATTTGCCTCGTACATCAATCCACGTCGACATATTCCTGAAAACATAACAAAGCTGACGGGCATTTCGGATGAAACTGTTGCCAATGCCCCCTATATTGAGGAAGTTCTGCCTAAGCTTTTTGATTTTTGTGGGGACAGGCTTCTTGTTGCGCACAACGCAAACTTCGATACAGCCTTCATACGCGCAGCAGCATCGCGATACAAGCTCAAATTTGACAATCCTTATCTTGATACGCTTGCTATGTCACGGTATGTGATTCCGTCGCTTAAAAGTTATGCTCTTGATGCCTTAGCAAAGCAGCTGGGCATTGAGGAGTTTGAGCACCACCGTGCGACGGACGACGCACGCGCCTGCGCTGAAATTTTCTTAGCGATGGCACGGATACTTGAGAAGGAAGGCATACGTGACATTCCGGCGATGGAGAGGGCGATGAGCGCAAATGCCGATCCACTTAAGCTACCACCATATCATCAAATAATACTTGTGAAAAATAAAACCGGGCTGAAAAACCTATATAAAATTGTTTCGGCAAGCTATTTACAGTATTACCACCGCAACCCACGCATACCAAAAACGTTGCTTAAAGAGTACAGGGAAGGGCTGATAATCGGATCCGCTTGTAATGCGGGCGAGGTTTATCGTGCGATTCTTGAAGGCCGCAAGGAAGAGGATATTGAGAAAATAGCAAAATTTTATGATTATCTTGAAATACAGCCAATATCAAACAACCGCTTTTTAGCTGACGATCAAAGAGTGAGCGGTGAGGAGCAGCTTCGTGAGATCAATCGTAAAATTGTCGCACTTGGTAAAAAACTCGGAATTCCGGTCGTCGCCACGAGTGATGCTCATTTTCTTGACCCTGAAGATGAAATTTACCGCCAGATTCTCATGCACGGCATGAAGTATCCGGATTATGCGCGTGAAACGAAGCTATACTTTCGCACGACTGATGAGATGCTTGAGGAGTTCTCATACCTTGGCGATGAGACGGCATACGAAGTCGTCGTTACAAATACGAATAAAATAGCAGACATGATAGAGGAAGTACGCCCGATACCTAAGGGTACGTACACGCCGAAACTTGAGGGCAGTGAGGAAGAGCTGACTCGCCTTTGCTGCAACCGTGCGCATGAACTGTATGGCGATACGTTGCCAGACGTAGTAGCTGAACGCCTTGACAAAGAGCTATCGTCAATTATAAAAAATGGATATGCTGTTTTATATGTAATAGCTCAAAAGCTTGTTGCATATAGTGAAAGTCTCGGATACCTTGTCGGCTCGCGTGGAAGCGTTGGATCGTCTATCGTTGCATTTTTCTCAGGTATATCAGAAGTCAATCCTCTACCGCCGAACTACAGATGTCCTAAGTGCCGTTATAGTGAGTTTATAACTGACGGCTCCGTCGGTTCGGGATTTGATTTGCCAGCGAAGTATTGTCCTGTTTGTGGTGAACTGATGATATCTGACGGGCATGATATACCATTTGAGACGTTCCTCGGCTTTTATGGTGAAAAAATGCCGGATATCGACCTTAACTTCTCAGGCGAGATACAGGGCATGGTTCATAAATACACAGAAGAGCTGTTCGGCGCTGAAAACGTTTTCCGTGCCGGGACTATTGGTACGATAGCATCGCGTACGGCTTACGGATTTGTAATGAAATACCTTGAGGAAAAAGGAGTGTCACTTCCGCGAGCTGATGTGGAGCGATATGTCGCCCGCTGTACCGGTGTCAAGAGGACAACAGGGCAGCATCCCGGCGGTATTATCGTTATTCCCAGCGAATACGAGATTTACGACTTCACACCAGTTCAGCATCCGGCCGATGACCCGACGTCAAGCGTTATAACAACACACTTTGCGTTCTCATATTTGCATGATACGATACTAAAGCTTGATGAGCTTGGACACGATATTCCGACAAAATATAAAATGCTTGAGCGTTATACAGGCGTAAAAGTGCTTGACGTGCCAATGAACGACCCAAAGGTTTATTCACTCTTCACCTCAAGAAATGCAATTGGCATACATGATGATAAGGGCGAGCCGGCTACTTACGGGTTACCTGAGATGGGCACGCGTTTCGTTATGCAAATGCTGATTGACTGCAAACCTAAAAATTTTACGGATCTTTTGCAGATATCCGGGTTATCTCACGGAACCAACGTATGGCTTGGCAATGCGCAGAAGCTTATCAAGAGCGGGAAATGTACGATATCCGACGTTATAGGATGCCGTGATGACATAATGATGACGCTGATACATAAGTATAGCGTTGAAAAAGATATGGCATTTAAAATAACCGAATTTGTCAGGAAAAATAAAAAAGGCCAGCCGATTCCGCAGGAAATGATAGATGTTATGACCGCACATGGCGTTCCTGATTGGTATATAGAATCGCTCGGCAAAATCAGATATATGTTTCCAAAAGCGCATGCGGCAGCTTATGTAATCATGGCACTCAGGCTTGGCTGGTATAAAATTTATTATCCGGTTGAGTTCTATGCCGCTTATTTTACAGCAGCGCCTGATGGTTTTGACGGGGAAATTGTTATGGCGGGGAAGAGCGAAGTTAAGCGCGTAATTGATGAGCTGTCAGCAAAGACCAATACAACACAAAAAGAGGAAGCGCTGCTTTCCGCAATGCAGCTTGTTTACGAATACATGGAACGCGGCCTGCGTTTTCTTCCTGTCGATTTATATAAGTCCGATGCAAAAGCATTTTTGCCTGAGGACGGTAAAATTTGCTTGCCGTTTTCATGCCTTAATGGTGTTGGCGAAACAGCTGCACAAAATATCGTACGTGCAAGGGAAGAGAACGGAGGTAAATTCTATTCAATCGAGGAACTTCAGGCAACTGCTCAGGTTACGAAAACGGTTATAGAAGCGCTTCGCAAAAACGGCGTTTTAGACGGAATAAGCGAAACAACCCAGCTTTCAATGTTTTAGGCGGGGAGAAAGTCATAGCGGAACCCATTGTGATGTTCTTCATAAACCTCTTTTATATTTGTATGAATCATTTTCTGCATAACTAAATAAAAAAACGGGCGTCCTCATCGGACACCCGTTTCCACTTTATTTTAGTATAATGCTTTAACCCTTATACGCTTTGAGGTTGGCTTCAAGCTTTGCAAGCTCTTCATAGAGAACAGCAGGAACATGATCGCCGATTTTTGCGTAGAATGCTTTTATGCCTTCGACATCGGCAAGCCAAGCATCACGGTCGATTGTGAGAAGGTCCTTAATAGTATCAATTGTTACATCCTCAAGACCTTCAATGTTGATATCCTCAGGCTTCGGCAAATAACCGATCGGGGAATCGACGGCATCAACCTTGCCTTCGCATCGGTCAAGTATCCATAGAAGTACGCGCATGTTATCGCCGAATCCGGGCCAAATGAAGTTTCCATTGTCATCGGTGCGGAACCAGTTGACATTGAAAATCTTCGGCGGGTTCGGTATTTTCTTGCCCATTACAAGCCAGTGGGCGAAATAGTCGCCCATGTTGTAACCGGCGAAGGGCAGCATAGCCATCGGATCGCGGCGTACAACGCCGACGGCGCCGGCAGCGGCGGCTGTCGTTTCGGAAGCCATTATTGAGCCAACGAATGTACCGTTCTGCCAGTTGCGGGATTCGTATACGAGCGGAGCAGTCTTTGCACGGCGTCCGCCGAATATGATAGCAGATATCGGAACGCCCTTCGGGTTGTAGAATTCCTTTGAAAGGCACGGGCAGTTCTTTGCCGGAGCTGTGAAGCGTGAGTTCGGATGCGCACCGGCTGTCTTAACCTTATGATTCTTATCGTATTTTATGTAATCCCACGGCTCACCACGCCAGTTGAGAGCATTCTTCGGCGGGTTGTCGTTGAGACCTTCCCACCATACAGTGTTATTGTCAAGATCGTGGCAGACGTTTGTGAAAATAGAATCGCGCATTATTGTCGCAAGCGCGTTCGGGTTTGATTTATCGTTTGTGCCTGGCGCAACGCCGAAGAAGCCATTTTCAGGGTTGACAGCATATAGTCTGCCATCTTCCTTATTTACGCGCAGCCATGCGATATCATCGCCAACCGTCCATACTTTATAACCCTGCTTCTTATAGATCTCCGGCGGGATAAGCATAGCAAGGTTTGTCTTACCGCAGGCAGAAGGGAAAGCGGCTGTTATGTATTTAATATCACCATTCGGGTATTCAATACCAAGAATGAGCATATGCTCAGCCATCCAGCCCTCTTTACGACCAAGGTAAGAAGCAATCCGGAGGGCAAAGCACTTTTTACCAAGCAGAACATTCCCGCCGTATCCTGAGTTGATGGACATGATGGTGTTGTCCTGCGGGAAGTGAACAATATATCTATTCTTTTCGTCGCAGTCTGCGACAGAATGTAGGCCCTTGACATAATCAGGCGAATCGCCAAGCGCGTCAATAACTTCTTTACCGACGCGAGTCATTATTATCATGTTAAGTACAACGTAAATCGAGTCTGTAAGCTCAATGCCGATTTTTGCAAAGTCAGACCCGACAATGCCCATCGAATAGGGAATGACATACATCGTTTTCCCCTTCATTGAGCCAGTATAAAGATTTTTCAGCGCCGCATACATTTCATCCGGATCGACCCAGTTGTTTATGTTACCTGCTTCTTCATTTGTCGGAGTGCAGATGAAAGTTCTGTCCTCGACACGCGCAACGTCATTTACGGCTGTGCGATGAAGATAGCAGCCCGGGAGAAGCTCTTGATTAAGCTTTGTAAGCTCACCTGTTGCGCACGCCTCAGCGCGAAGTGCTTCCGCCTGCTCTTCCGAACCATCAATCCAAACTATGCGATCCGGCTTGCACATCGCGGCCACTTCATCAATCCATGAAAGAACGTATTTGTTATTTGTCATAATACCCCCTTGTGC
>LSQX01220442.1_pt2 | contig 25600 bp, 24 predicted proteins | sample 654561 | NCBI WGS metagenome assembly LSQX01 (sample SAMN04489861, study PRJNA283612) | anaerobic digester metagenome | isolation source: 4 biogas reactors fed with cattle manure at either 37C or 55C with and... | place: Denmark: Kongens Lyngby | collected 2014 | reverse complement strand
ATATAACAGAACTTAGTCAAACTCCTTCAAAATCTCCTATAACTACAAAAGTACTTGAAATCATAAGCGATGAAATGAAACACAATCTTGAAGAAAACTTACCAGCTATTATCAAAAACTATCAAATAACTACAAAAAATATTCACTCTATAATAGATAATAATATTGATATATTATTTGATGAGATTATAGATAATAACTTAGAAAAATATTTAGATTTTCATTATAGTGTAATAGGAGAGTACACCCAGCTTTGGGCTATTACTTTTGGAGATATCAACGAACTTATAAACCAAAAGATCCTAGGAGAGGATTTTAGCAAAAAGTTTGAGATACAATCAAACAATATAGTAAGTAGTTCATCTGAAGAGATCAAGAAGCACTTGGACTTTACCACTGATATTGCAACACAAAGTGTTGATTTGGAGCTAAATCAAAACAGCCTATCTAAGTTATCTCAAGATATAGAAAACAATCTAAAACAAAACTTAGTAGAGATAAAAACAGCTTTGATAGGTGCTTCTATAGCTACGAAACTAGCTATATCAATTGCTTCAAAAATATCTGCAAAAATCGCTCTTAAAACAACAGGAAAAACAGCTTCCAAACTAGCTACATCTACAACAGCAGCCATTGGTGGAGGGGTATGTGGACCTGCAGCACCTCTTTGTGGTATAGCATTTGGAACTATTGCATGGTTTGGTACAGATGCCGCTGTGATAGGTGGTGATGAGTATCTAAATAGAGATGATTTAAAACAAGAGATTATAGACTCTTTAGATGAAGCAAAAAAGGAGCTAAAGAGTGAATATTTGATTATCTTAGAGCAACTCGATCAAATCTCACAAGATCATCAAGAAAACCTAAAAAAGACTCAAACCAAAAAAAGAGTTATAGAAAACTTACAATAGCTTTTACTAAAGCCTCCTTTTATTACTGTAAATAGGTTTATTCTATTCTTGCAAATATAGCTTATTAAGATTTGGTTAAAAAAGATATACTATAATTTCATAGTAAAGCTACTTACAAGGAGTCTATTATGGGGTATTTCAATGGTAAAAAATCACTCAATCTCCGCCTTTGGCACTGGTTTAACTTCATATCTATAATGGGGCTTGTTTTTACCTATATCTTTAGGAAAACTTGGTTTAACAAAAAAGACAATGCTCTTATTTTACAATCTAAGCTATCAGAGTTAGGCTTAGAAATAAGTGATAAAAATGCTATAGAGATAGTCACTATTTTTAGAGATCATATGTGGACATGGCACTATATTTTTGGATTTATTTTTATATTTTTACTTATTTATAGGATACAGGCTTTTATTTTTCAAAAAGAGCCAACTCCTTTAGCTAAGATCAAAGATGCTTATACATTGGAGCAAAAAGGTGCTAAAATAGCTCATATTGTTTTTTATATAGTCTCTATTTATATGGTTTTTAGTGGATTGTTACTATTTTTTATGGATAATCTAGGACTTAGTAAAGCTGATTTGGTAGTAGTTAAAACACTTCATGTATATGCTTTTTGGTTTTATATAGTTTTTATTATTTCACATATTGCAGGTGTTATTAAAGCTGAACTTTTTAGTGATAAAGGCTTGATATCTGAGATGTTTAGTAGCAAGTAGTAGCTATTTAGCTACTACTATTTCAAATAGTTTAATACCTATAAAAACAGCTATTATAGATCCAAAAAGATTTGAAAGGATATTTAAAATAGCTAGATATAAAGAGCTATTTAAGTACAAATAACAATCCAATGCAAAAGTAGAAAATGTAGTAAATGCACCTAAAAACCCAGTTATCCAAAATAGTTTACTTAGATTTGGAGCTTGCAGTGTAGAAAAATATGCAAATAACATACCTATAATCAAAGATCCTAAGATATTGACAAAAAGTATCCCATAAGCAAAGCTATTGTTATAGTATCTATTTGCTATTTCTACAGCATATGCCCTAAAAATAGCTCCTATAAATCCACCTATACCAATAGCTAAAATACTTTGCCAACTAAACACTATAAGAACTTTATCAAAATCTAACTTATTTTAGACCTTGTAGGTATTCATAAACGCCTTTTATCTCTTCTTCACTTACATTTGAAGCAAAAGGAGCCATTAAAAACGCCATACCTCTATCATATATACCACCTTTGTAACCTCTTATGGATTTTGCCATTTCTTCAGCACTTAGAGTATTTAAAGCTCTACTTTTACCATAAGCTTTCTTTTGTCCATTTTCACCATGACATACTGCACATTTACTCTCATATAGTTTTTGACCAATAGCTGATAGCTCAGCACTTGTAAGTGCTTTTTTCTCTGTTACACTAAAAAGTGAAAAGCCTTTATCTTCTTGGCTACTACTTGAACTATCATCTATTTTCATAGTTGCTATTTCACCGTGATATTTTTCTATCAAAGCCTTTAGCTCTTCACCCATTTCACCTTCAAGCTTAAAGCAGACACAATCACTTGTAGTTGAAGATGCATATAGCGAACTAGCCAAAAACAAAGCACCTAAAGTATATTTTAAAACTCTCATTCTCTCTCCTTAATTATTGTTCTATTCTTATCATAGCAGGTTTTTCTTGAATAAAATCAAGATTTTCTATCTCTTTTAAAGCCTCTTTGATATTTAACTCTTTTGATTTATGAGTTGCTAGTAAAAGATTTGAAAATCCCTTTTCAAGAGGTTTTTGTAGTATTTTTTCTATAGAGATATCACATTTTGATAGTATAGAAGCTACTTTTGCCAAAACACCTGTTTTATCAGCTACTTTTAGTCTTATATAGTAGTTTGTCTCTATATCGTTTTTTTCTGCTAGTTTAAGACCGCTTTCTAAAGGCTTATTATATCCTAACATAGGAGAGCCTTTGCCACGTCTAGCTATATCTATAATATTTGCTATAACTGCACTTGCTGTTGCATCGCCACCAGCTCCAGCACCATAATACATAGTCTCACCCACCTTATCACCAACTACACTTATACCATTCATAACACCATCAACTTTTGATATCATCTCATCTTTTGGTATAAGTACAGGATGTACACGAAGTTCTACTAGTTTATCTCTTTTTTTAGCAATTCCTAGTAGTTTTATAGTATAGTTAAACTCTTTTGCAAACTCTATATCACATGATGTAATATTTTCAATACCTTCTATTAAGATATCTTCTGGTTTTGCATCTATTCCATAAGCAATAGAAGCTAAGATCAAAAGCTTATGAGCAGCATCAAATCCACCCACATCAAAAGTAGGATCAGCTTCAGCATATCCTAGATCTTGAGCCTCTTTTAAGACACTATTATATGATGCACCTTCATTGATCATCTTAGTAAGTATATAGTTACAAGTTCCATTTATTATCCCTTTGATAGATAAGATATGATTTGCACTCAAACCATCTCTTAGGGCATTGATAATAGGTATCCCTCCAGCAACACTAGCCTCAAACTCAAAAGGATTATCTTTTGCTATTTTTTCTAGCTCATATCTATGGTATGCAAGTAGAGCTTTGTTTGCTGTAACTACAGCTTTATTTTTTTCTAAAGCACTTTTTACTATCTGGTATGGTTTTTCAACTCCACCCATAAGCTCTACTATAATATCAACACTCTCATCATTAAGTGCATCATTTATATCATCACTTAGCTTAATATTGATATCTCTTTTTTTTGTTAGATTTGAAACTATGCCTATAGTTGGAACTATCCTAACTCCAGCTCTTGCTTGGATAATATCACTATTTTCTTCTAAAATCCTAACTACACTACTACCAACAGTTCCTACTCCAACAATTGCTACTTTTAACATCTCTTACCCTATGAATTTAAATATTTTTTGATATTTCTTGCTGCTTGTTTGATTCTTTTTTCATTTTCTATTAAAGCAATTCTCACATAATCATCACCATAATGCCCAAATCCAATCCCAGGGCTAACAGCAACTTTTGCTATAGTTAAAAGCTCTTTTGAAAACTCTAATGATTTTAGATGAGCTTTTTGTGGTGGTATTTTTGCCCATATAAACATACTAGCTTTTGGAGCTTTAATAGGCCAACCAGCTTTGTTAAAAGCTTCTACCATTACATCTCTTCTTTTTTGATAAGTAGATCTAATCTCTTCTACACACTCTTGTGGTCCATCAAGTGCTACAGTTGCAGCTACTTGAATAGGTGTAAACATACCATAATCAAGCCATGATTTGATTCTTTTTAGAGCATTTACAAGTCTTGGATTTCCTACTACAAAGCCTACTCTCCAACCAGCCATATTATAGCTTTTACTTAAAGTATAGCTTTCAACTGCTACATCTACAGCACCTTCTACACTTAAAATAGATGGTGTTTTATAGTCATCAAAAGCCAAATCAGCATAAGCTATATCACTTATAATATAAAATCTCTCTTTTTTTGCCATAGCTACAAGTCTTTCATAAAATTCTTGTGTTACTACCGCACTTGAAGGATTATGAGGAAAATTTACTACTACATATTTGACTCTTGGAATGCTTTCATTTATAGTTTTTTGTAGATTTTCAAAAAACAACTCCTCATTTACCTCATAGCTATCATTATATACTAGCTCCATTTTATGTACAGCAGCTCCAGCTAACATAAAAGCATAAGAGTGTATTGGATAAGTTGGATCAGGAACAACAGCAACATCACCAACATTTACTATAGCCTCAACTAAGTTTACATAACCCTCTTTACTTCCTATAGTGGCAACTGCTTGAGTATCTGGATCTAAATCAACATTATATTTTCTTTTATACCAGTTACAAATAGCTAGTCTTAGCTTATATATACCAGCTGATGCTGAATAACGATGTGATTTTGGTTTTTTGGCTGTTTCTATAAGCTTATCTACTATATGCTTTGGAGTTGGACCATCTGGGTTTCCCATAGAAAAATCTATGATATCCTCTCCAGCTCTTCTAGCTTCCATTTTTAGATCATTAACTACAGCAAAAACATAATTTGGAAGTCTTTTTAGCCTTTCAAATTCAATTTCATTAAACACTTTTTACCCCTTAATTGATATGGTTAATCCTCTTTTGATATTATTTAAATTATATAAGTCATTGATTTGAATATATTTTGTTCCATGAGGTATCTCCAATGTAAACTCCTTCATAGCTATTGGCTCTTCTATAGTTGATAAAGGATTTAATTTCTCATCAAAAAAGACTACAACAGGATACCAATGATCCAATCTATGACAAGATATTGTTATTTCATGTGCAAAACCAACCTCGATAAGATATGGTTTCATAGGTTTAGCCAAAGCAAGACTTTCATCTATATTGATTTTTGTTGTACCATAAATATTGGCAAAAAACATATCCACAACAAATTTCCAAGATTGATTATCTTTTTTAGATAAATCCACAACTTTTGAGTTATGTTTTTGTAACTCTTTTGTTAAAAGTAGGGGATCTATTTTGTACTCTGTATTTAAAACTAACTCTATTTTCAAAAAATCATCTTGATTGCTTTTTTGAATATTTGTGATTATATAATTTTGATAACCCATAGAGTTTAATATATTTTTGATAATATACAAGCTACTTATAGTAGGATCATTTGTTTCAAACTCTATTGTGAAATCTTTGGGATTATCAAATTTGAGTTTTAATAAGCCATTTTTTCTAAGCTCTTCTAAAATAGTCAAAATATTTAGATTATTATTGATATAAAACCTAGATTCATTTTGAAATAGGGCATTTATGATATTTTTGTTTTTATTATATTCTACTTCACCTATAATATCCACTATTTTATCTTGCAATAAAGATGCATTTAAAATATTTGATATAAAAAAGAGTATAAAAAAAATTCTTTTCAAATCTATCCTTTTAAATGGTGAATCAATATTGCCGATGCAACAGAGACATTTAAAGAGTCAAACTCTCTAGCCATTTTGATACTTACTTGATAATCAAGTTTTTTCAAAACCTTGTTTTGTAAGCCACTTCCCTCATTTCCAACAATAAGTGCAATTTTATTTAAATCTTGTTTAAACTCTTTAATATCCTCTCCATTCATATGAGCCCCTACCAAAGAAAAACTATCTAGTTTTAGTTGATTTAATAAATCACTTATATCAAAATGACTTGATATAGGCATATCCAAAGCACTAGCAGAGCTTGTCCTTATGATTTGCTCCATTTTAATATCTTTGATACCAGTGATAACTATTCCATCAGCTCCTAGAGCATATGAACTCCTTATAATAGCACCAATATTTCCCATATCAGTCAAAGAGTCTAAAATAACTAAAAACTTAGACTTTTTAAGCTCACTTAGTGGAGTGAAGTTAAATTCTTTGATTTTTAGGAAAAATCCTTGATGATTGCCCCCACGAGATAGGGCTTGAGCCTTTTTATTATCAAGTTTTATAATTGCTTTATTTAGTTTTGCAAATCTTGAAAAAAGCTTACTATCTATCTCTTTAGCTAAGAGTACCTCTTCTATTAAGTTGCTATGATGTTCTAGTACAAAAAGTACAATTTGTTTGCCATATATTATCATTCTTCAATTTTACCCAAAATTTCCTCATAAGCAACTTTTACAGAGATGTTTTTTAGCTTTGAAATAAGTTTTGCTTTTTGTTTTGGAGGAATATCTAAATCTTTAATATCATCAAATCCCAAAAGATTTCCCGTTTGCTCTTTGGAGTCTATTATAACTACCCATTCACCTTTTATGTTTTTTTCATTTTCAAATATTTTCAAAAGATTTTTAGCACTATCTTTATAGGTTTTTTGATAGAGTTTACTTATCTCTTTTACCATAAAAACAGTTTTATCTGCATCTAAAGATGAGATTTCTTGTAGTAAAGTTATTACTCTTTTTGGTGATTCATATATAATAGTTATAAATGGATATGAAAATATTTTTTCTAACTCTTGGAGTCTATTTTGAGCTTTATGTGGTAAAAATCCATAAAATAAAAACTCTTTACTAGTAAAACCACTCATAGCATATGCACTAAGTGCTGCATTTGCCCCTGGAAGTACATCATATTTTATAGAGTTTTTAATACAAAAATCAACTATTTTTGCCCCTGGATCACTTATACAAGGCATACCTGCATCACTTAAATAGACTATGTTTTTATCTATATCTATAGTTTGAAGTTTATTTAAAAACTCCTCTTCGTTATGTGAGTGAACAGAGATAAATTCTTTGGGATTAAATGTAGTATCAAACCTAGTTGATAGAAGATGAAGAAGTTGTTTTGTGACTCTTGTGTCTTCACACAAAAAAACTTCCGCACCCTCCAAAACTTTAAGAGTTCTATAGGATATATCATCAAGATTTCCTATAGGAGTAGGTACGAAAGTTATCACTTTTGTTTATTTCATAGAGTATTTTGCTTTAAATTTCTCTACTCTACCTGCAGCATCTACTATTTTTTGCTCACCTGTAAAAAACGGGTGACAAGCTGAACAAATATCAACTCTTAGAGTTTCTGTGTTTGATTTTGTTTCAAATGTATTACCACACGCACAAGTTACTGTACAGTTTTTGTAATCTGGATGAATATCTTTTCTCATTGTCATTTCCTTTTTGACTTTAGTGCTTAGTCTTATCTATAATCTTTAAAGTTTGTGATTATACCAAAAAATACTTAAAAATTTCTTTTTTTAGAGTATTAATATCACTTTTTTTATAAATAGCTAACTGAGTTTTATTAAAAGTTCTTTGTTTTTTTGCTAATTGTGCAGTATGGGTACTTATTAGTGGTGCTAGTTTATTTTTTGTGATTTTGGAATCAAGATAGTCCAAAACTTCAACAATACCTATAGATTTCATAGAATTTGTATTTCTTTTATATCTTTTTTCTAGGTATATAACTTCATCTATTAGACCATTACAAAGCATAATATCTGTTCTTTTTGAGATTTTATCTCTTAGGCTTTCTACATCTACATCTATTTCAAAGATTTTTAAATCCTTTATATAGCCATCAGCTTTATTTAGCTCAAAATACTTACTTGGTGATAAAGAGCTTGTTTTATAGATAGTATAAAGTTTTTCTATTCTATAACTATCATTTTTATCTATTTTTTGCATATACATAGGATCTATTTTTAAAAGCTCCTTATAAGCTTTGCTTTTACAAAAGCTATGTGGTAAGCTAAGTTTAGGTTCATTTGATATACTTAAACCATCAACTAAGACCTTTAGATAAAACCCGCTTCCACCTGTAATAATAAGGTTTTTATTCTCGTTTTTTGCATACTCTTTTGCTTTTTGATAGCACTCTATAAAGTCAAGTACTCCAAACTGATAAGAGGGCAATACTTCATCTATACCAAAGTGTTTAATCCCTCTTATCTCTTCTAAATTTGGCTTTGCTGATGCTATATCTATCTCCTTATAAACACTAAGTGAGTCAAGTGAGAGTATTATACTATTTGTTTTTAAAGCCACATCTATGGCTAAAGCACTTTTACCTGATGCTGTTGGACCTATTATTGCTATTTCTTTCATTGTATAATTATACTATATCAAGCTTAAAGAGGCTCACTTTTAATATATCCTTCATAGTAGTAAGATTGTTCTATTCCTTTAAATATCACTTCCCTATCATCTGTTTTTTCTGTTAGGTTTTCACCTAGAAGTGATCTTATTTCTAGGTCATTTATTGGACTTCTCTCCATCGCTTGAAGATAAAGTGTTTTACTTACATTTTGCCAATTTACTACTTGTTTAAGTTCTTTTTTGAGTATCATATCTAGCCATATCCTCATAGTTCTACCATTGCCTTCTAAAAAAGGATGAGCAATATTTATTTCAACATATTTTTCAATTATCTCCTTAAAGTTACTTTGTGGCATTTGCTCAATTTTAGGTAATATCTCTTTTAAATATAAACTATTAGCAAATCTAAAATTACCTTTAGAGATCTTTAGCTCTCTTATTTGCCCAGCAAAAGGATAAAGTCCATCAAAAAGGTATTTATGTATATCTTGCAAACCTTTTAGTGTGCCTACTTCTATATTGTCAATATCTTTACTATCAAATAGATGGTATGCCTTATCTAAACTTTGCTTATCAATATCTTTCATTTTCTATGCCTTTATTATTTGCTTAGATTATAGCAAAAATTTTATAGATTTTCTATTTTTTCTTAGATTAGTAACTATTTATAAACTAGTTGTAAAGTTTAATAAATATTTAACAAAACTTAGTTACAATTGGATTAATACTATAATGAGGTGCAAAATGAGTAGATTAGACAATGAACCTAGTTTAAATAAAATTGATGATTATAATAACCAAGAATCAAAAGAAAAGAGCAATACTGTAAAATTGGTGATATTGGGTATTTTGATAGTGGGTGCTGTATATGCTGGATTTAAATCATATTTTAGTGATGTAAATGATTATGTAGGTACCAAAGAAGCCCCTGGAATCAATCCTGTAAAAAACTAGTTTAAAGGTAAACTAAATAAACTATACTACAAACAGTAGAAAATCTACTGTTTGTTAAAAAGACTCCCATTCATCATCAGATGATAAGCTTTTTGCTGCTATGGTTTTCATAGTAGGTTTTGCTTGTTTATGAGCTATCTTTGGAGTAGCCGTTTTGCTTGTATATGAGCTAGTTTGATGATTTGTAGATTTTGCTATCGTTGTTGATTTGATAATCTCTTCTTTTCCTGTAAACTCTTTTTCTAAAGCATCTTGAACTATTCTTTTTGCTATTTCATCAGTTTTTGTAGCTATTTCTTGTGTATGATTAGCTATTGATGCGTTTTGTTGAGTTTGTTGATCTAGTCCTGTTACAGCATCGTTTATTTGTGTAATACCTGCTTCTTGCTCTTTTGATGCTCTTGCTATTTCATCTATTGTTTGAGTTGTTTTTTGTATATTATGTAAAAGTTCTTCATACCCTTTTATCATTTCAGTACTTATATTTTTACCTTGATGTGCTTTATTTGTTGCATTTTCAACTATAGTTTTGATCTCTTTTGCTGCTCCTGCACTTCTTGCTGCTAGATTTCGTACCTCTCCAGCAACTACTGCAAAACCTTTACCTGCTTCACCTGCTGTTGCTGCTTCAACAGCAGCATTAAGGGAAAGGATATTTGTTTGAAATGCTATTTGATCAATAACTGCTATTGCTTCGTTGATAAGATTTACTTGATTTGTTATCTCTTCCATAGCCAAACTTGTACTTCTAGCTAAATCTTGCCCTTTAGTTGCAGAGCTACTTACTTGATTTGAGTAGATACTCATCTCATTTACATGTGTAGCATTACTTACAACTGTTGCTGTTATCTCTTCTAAAGCTGCTGCTGTTTCTTCTAGACTTGCAGCAGCTGAGTTTGCACTTGTATTTAGTATATTAACATTGTGAATTAACTCATTTGATGTATGCTCTAAGGTCTTTCCTACCTCTAAAGATTGTTTTAAAAGTGAAGAGATTTCATCTCCTAGTTCATTTACAATTACCGCAACTTTTGCATAAGGATTTGGAAATCTAGGTGTAAAATCTTGCCTTTTATAGCTTTCTAAGACTTTAACAAGTAAGTTCAAATCTCTAGCAATTGTACTTTCTAGATATTGTTGAAGCTCTCCTAAAAGTACTTTTAGTTCAGCCAAAGATCTAGTATTTGAATTTTTTTCTATTTTTGCTAACATATTTCCAGATTTAAGTTCGTTGATAAATCTTGATACATCGGCTACAAATTCATTGTCTTGTAGAGTATCAGACTCTATTTTATCTATATGAGTATTTGCCATTTTAGCCATTTGTCCAAATTCATCATTGGATTTAATATCAATAGCCTTAACTTCTTTAGTCTCTTCATTTAAAAATGCAAAAAACGATGCAAGTCCTTCTTTAAATGTCTCTAAACTTCTAATTATAATTCCAGATATTAAAACTAAAGCAGTTGATAAGATAAGAATTATAATAATAGATAAAACCACATTTGATGTAATTGTAGAGGTTATATAGGAGTTAAATGCATTATTTAAATTGTTTGTTTTTATTTGGTTTGCATCCATCCAATCTCTAAGTGCTGCTCTATAAGGTCTCCAATACTTTGAAGTATTATCTTTGATTTCATTTTCATCGATATACTCATTAGCCTTAGCTTTTTTAAGGAGTCTTTGAACATCATTTGAGAAGTTTTCATTTAGTTCCAAGATATTAAATTTTTTTAGTCCCATAGAAGCACTAACATATCTTGGCTCTAAAAGAGTTTTGATTTTTATATTTAGATCTTCTAAAGCTTTTTCTAGATTGTTTAAAGCACTAGTATCGTTTGGATTGATATAAACATTTCTAAGAGCTTGTCCACATTGCAAACCATCTGCTAAAGAACCAACAACTAAAAGCCTTATTTCTATTACATTGTTTGCTACTTCATAATCTTGTTTTAGAGTATTTAACCTAAAATACGACACTATAGCTAAAGCTAATAAACCAACAACAACTAAGCTAAGCACACCATAAAGTTTGCCTTTAACGCTAAAATTATTTAACATTCTTACCCCAATTTATTTAATTTAGATAAAATTGTATCTAACTATAGTTTAAAGTTAATTTAAGAAAACCATAAAATAATCAAATACTAAAGATAAAAATCTTTTATAAAACTATCATTTATATTTATGATACCTCTTTTTTGAAGATCCTCTATTACACTCATAGTACACTCTACATCCCCTGGCCATCGTCGCTTAAAGCCATCTAATATACTTTTATTTGTTGCATCTATAGCTATAAAGTTGTTTTTAATTATTACATCTCTAGCTGAATCCATATTGTTTACTACTCTCCATAAAAGCATATAAGGGTTATCAATACTATTTTTTTCATTATCAACTATTATTAAAACTTTTATATGATTTGATAAGCTACTTAGCTCATCTATTAGGTATTTTTGGCTTCTTTTTTTATCTACTTTGATAATACATAGTGGAGTTTTTGTATCTGTATAATACTGCTTAAGTTCTTTTACTTCTTGTGATATTTGACCCACTTTTGATAGTAGCTCTTCATCGCTTAATAAAATAATACCTAACTCATCTATCTCATCACCCGTACAATCAATCCCTAGCTTACCACCTTTGCCAAACTCACTTGCTGTATGATCTAGTGCATCAACAACACCTTTTGTAATAAGAATATTTGAAATATCAATTCTATTTAGTATATGTTTTGTTATAGCTTCATGATCTGTAAGATATGGTGCATGAGCATCAACAAAAATAGCATGTTTTACAAAGCTCATTTGTCCAACGCCCCAAAAAGCATGCATAAGCTGTGATGCGTGTCCTGGGTAAGAAACATTCATCTTTGCTAAGATAAGGTTGTGAAATACACCATTTTCAGGCATATAGTAGTCTATTAGATCTGGTGCAGTAGTTTTTAGTAGAGGCAAAAATATCTCTCCAGTTGCAAATCCCATATATTTATCTTCTAGTGGTGGTTTACCTACAACAGTAGCTGCAAAAATTGGAGATTTTTTAGATGTGATTGCCGTAACATCCATAAGAGGATACTCCTCTTCTAGTGTATAATATCCCGTATGATCTCCAAAAGGTCCTTCGATTTTAATCTTATTTGGATCTACAAAGCCCTCTATTACATAATCAACATCATTTGGTACATAAATATCATTTGTAATACATTTGACCAAATCAACACTTCTACCTCTAATAAATCCATATAACATAAGCTCAAAAACTCCAACAGGCAAAGGAGCTTGACCACACCATATATAAAGAGGATCCCCACCTATTCCTATAGATACGGGCATCTTTTTACCTGCTTTTTTGTACTCATGAAAGAAGTGATTTCCATCTTTGTGGATTTGCCAATGCATACCTAGCTGAGTTTCATTGTAAACTTGAAGTCTATACATACCAACATTGTGCATAGTCCCATCTAAGCTTGTAGTATAGACTTGTCCCATAGTTATAAAAGGTCCACCATCTTCTTCCCAAGTAGTAAGCACTGGTATATCGCTAAGCTTGATATCATCGCCCTTTTTTACTACTTCTTGACATAGCCCTTTTTTGGTGCTTCTTTTTGGAAAAACTGATTTTAGACTAAAAAGTTTATTTAGCATAGCAACTTTATCAAAAAACCCACTTGGTGGCTTTAGTTTAAGAAGTTCATCTATTCTTGATGCTATATCTTTTGTATCACCGATAATCAGCTCAACAGCTTTTTGTGAGCCAAAAACATTCATCAAAATAGGTACATCAAACTTTTTGCCACTTTTTTTATCTATTGGTTTTGTAAAAAGCAAAGCTTTAGAATCGCTCTTTTTAACCTCTATATAAGCTATATGAGGGATCTCTAAGTAGATATCAAGTTCATCATCAATAACCCTTAGAAGATCATGCTTTTTTAAAACTTCTATAACATCAAACATCTCTATCCTTAATCTTTTAATATTAGTTTTTTAAGTACCGCCATTCTAACAGCTACACCATTTGTTACTTGTCTTAGGACTTTGCACCTAGGATCTAAAAGCATCTCATCATCTATATCAATATTTCTATTGACTGGTCCTGGGTGAAGAAGTAAGATATCTCTATTTCCAAAACTCTTTGTTGTAATACAATAATCCTTACCATACTCACCCAAAGAGAGATAATAAGCCTCAGAGTGTCTTTCTAGCTGAGTTCTTAGACTCATAACTATATCAATTTCATCTATAATTTCATCTAAAAACGTTACTTGTTTAAAACTACTATTTTCGGGCATAAAGTGCTTTGGAGCTACTAAAACAGGAGTAATCCCAAATCTAGGAAGAAGTTCAAGGTTGCTACTTGCTACTCGTGAACTTTTGATATCACCTACTATTGCTAGGCTTTTATTTGATACATTTCCATTAAAATGCTCTAAAATAGTATATAGATCAAGTAAAGCTTGAGTAGGGTGAGAGTTTGTTCCATCTCCAGCATTAATAATAGGACAATCAACAAAATCAACCAAACTTTGTGGTAAACCACACTCACTATGTCTTATAATAATAGCATCTGGCTTCATAGCATTTAAGTTTGCAACTGTATCAAATATAGTCTCACCTTTTGAGCTTGAACTCGTACTAACATCTAGGTTTACCACTTCAGCTCCTAGCCTTTTGGCTGCTATTTCAAAAGAGCTTCTAGTCCTTGTAGAGTTTTCAAAAAAAAGTGTTACAACTAATTTACCCTTTAAAAGAGTATTTGAGCTCAAATCACCAAAAAGTTTTGCATCTTCAAAAAGCTTTTTGATTTCATCGTTTGTAAAATTTTTAGTAGTTATTAAATGTTGCATTTATAGCCTTTTACAAGTTAAATCTTAAGTTGATTATTGTATCATTATATGACTTAAAAATATGGAGTAAGATATGTTAGAAAGCATTGATAAAAAGTTTGTACTACAAACCTATGCTAGAAATTATGTTAATTTTACAAAAGGTGTAAATGCTACACTTTATGATGACAACAACAAAGACTATATAGATTTTACTAGTGGTATAGGTGTGGTAAGTGTAGGTCATGGAAACGAACAAGTGGCAAACAAGATCTGCGAACAAGCAAAAAAGATAACACATATATCAAATCTATTTCTAATAGAGCCTCAAGCACTTTTAGCAAAAAAAATAAATGAACTAGCTGGTTTTGATGTAGCTACATTTTTTGCAAACAGTGGTGCTGAAGCAAATGAAGGAGCTATTAAAATAGCTAGAAAATATGGACAAGTAAACTTTGAAAATAAAAGATATAAGATTATTACATTAGAACACTCTTTTCATGGAAGAACTATAACAACAGTCAAAGCAACAGGACAAGCAAAGTTTCATAGTGATTGTTTTGCTCCATATCCAGAGGGCTTTAGATATGATCCTACATTTGAAGCTGTTTATAACTCTATAGATGATGAAACAGTTGCGGTTATGATAGAGCTTATTCAAGGTGAGGGTGGGGTAAATCCTTTTAAAAAAGAGGAAATCCAAGCTTTAGCTAAGTTTTTGAAAGAAAAAGAGATTTTACTTATAGTTGATGAAGTTCAAACGGGTGTTTATAGAAGTGGAGAGTTTTTGGCTTGTAAAGAGTATGGGATTGAGCCAGATATTATCACTTTAGCCAAAGGACTTGGTGGAGGTGTACCTATAGGAGCTGTTTTAACTAAACACAAAAACCTTTTAAGTTATGGAGATCATGGAAGTACTTTTGGAGGAAACTATCTTGTTACAGCTGCGGCTATAGAAGTACTTGATATATTACAAGAGTATAAACAAAGTGGTAAACTTGATGAACATATAGAGTATTTTGATAGCAAACTTAGAGCTTTACAAACTAAGTTTAGTGATATTATGCTTGATGTTACTGGATTTGGACTAATGAGAGGTATTAAAATTAAAGATGATGATACTTTAGCTAAGATTATTGACTTAGGCTTTAAAGAGGGTGTTTTGATCTTAAAAAGTGGTAGAAGTACATTAAGATTTTTGCCACCACTTACTATAAATAAAGGTGAGATTGATAAGGGGTTTCAAAGATTAGAAGATGCACTTAAGAAGATTTAGTTTATATTTGGCCTTACTTATATCTACTCTTAGCTCAAAAGAGTTAGAAAGAAGTATTTTATCAAGTAATAGGTTAGAACTGTTTGATTATAGGGAACAAAAGGTTATACAAGAGAGCAAAAAGCTCTCTATTGATTGGATAAGTCCTATTACATACACATACAACTACTATGATTATAAGGATTTGGATAATCAAGATAGATTTTCTGCTATATCTATAAATCAAGCTATTTTCAAAAGTGGGGGTATATATAACTCTATTAAATATGCTTCAAGTTTGCAAAGAAGCTCAATAGCTGATATAGATATAGCTAGAAAAAATCTTATAAAAGAGGCTCTTAGTACTCTTTTTGAGATATATAAGACAGACTCTTTAATAGAAAAACAGCTATTACTTATCAAAAATGGTGAACTTGATGTATTTAGAAAAAAAGAGCAGGTTTTAAGTGGTCTTTTAGATGCTAGTTATCTTGATAATGCACTATTAGAGCTAAGTGCCAAAAGAGTAGCACTTAGTGATATCAAATACTCTAAAGAGGCTTTAATAAATAGATTTGAAAGCTTAAGTGAAGCTGATTATAAAGCTATAGAGTTACCAAAGTTAGAGCTTATAGATAAGATGGAGTTTTTAAAAGAGAATAAAAATATCCAAAAGCAAGAGTTTATTGCCCAAAAAGAGTATAGATATAAAAATGTAGTAATATCAAGATATCTACCATCAGTTAATGCTATATATAACTACACTAAATACCATGGAGATCATAGGGCAAATTTAGGCTCAAATTTCAATAATGAACTACAAAAATATGGGTTAAATCTAACTGTTCCTTTGGATTTTAGGGCTTTTAGTGATACACAAAGTGCTAAAATAGAGTATCTCAAATCCCAAACAGAGCTAAATATTATCAAAGATGAGGAAAATAGCTTTTATAAAACAAAACTAGCAAGTATCAAAAGAGCTCAAGAAAAGCTCCAAATAGCAAAAGAGGAGCTAGATACATATAGCTCTTTGGTATCTCAAATGAGTGAGCTAAGCATTGCTGGGTATAAAACTGATCTTGATTTGCAAACTATGCAAAACTCCAAATCTATTAAAGAGTTGGATTTAGATATATATGAATATGAGTTACAAATAGAGTTATTGGAGTTGTATGCAAGAATTTAGTAGATATTTTCATCAGTGGCTTTATGGAAAAGAGGGCTACTATAGTAAGTACAAGACCATAGGTAAAGGTGGGGATTTTTATACTGCTGTTAGTACCTCTATTTTTTTTGGTGGAAGTATTGCCAAAAAGATAGTAGATGAGGTAGAAAAAGGTAATTTATTGGATAATAGTACCATAGTAGAAATAGGGGCTCATCATGGGTATTTACTTAGCGATATTATACAGTTTATCTATACCCTAAAGCCAACTCTTCTAAAAACTCTACAATTTGCTATAGTTGAGAGGTTTGAACACCTCCAAAAAGCACAAAAAGAGTATTTTAAAGCCTCTTTTGGTGATGAAATAGAACTGGTTCATTATAATGATATAAGTGATCTTAGGCTTGATAGTGCATTTGTAGTTGCAAATGAGATATTTGATGCCTTTGCTTGTGAGCTTATATATACAAAAGAGGGTGTTATCAATCAAGCTTTTGTAGATGATGAGCAAAAAATAGTTTTTAAACCAACTAATGATCCTAAAATAGTAGATTTTTGTACAAAATATAGTCTAAATAAGGGTGAATATCCACTTAGTTATGATGAGTTTGCTAAGACTTTAAAACAAAATATTAAAAGTTTTCATTTTTGTACTTTTGATTATGGAGATATCTATACTAGAAATGATTTTTCTGCTAGGATTTATTCTAAACACAAGGTTTATCCTTTGTTTGAAGAGGGACTTAACCTAAAAGAGCTATATCAAAAAAGTGATATTACTTATGATGTACCTTTTTCTTATTTGATAGATTGCTTTAAAGATCAAGGATGCAAGGTGGAGTTTCGTACCCAGCTTCAAACACTTATTAGTTTTGGTATAATAGACCTACTAGAAATACTAAAAGCAAACAGTAGTGAAGAGCATTACCTAAAAGAGCTTGGTAGTGTAAAAACTCTACTTGAACCTACTGGTATGGGAGATAGGTTTAAATCCATCTATGTGATTTGTAAGTAATTATACTAAGGACTAGTTACTAATGCTAGGTTATAAAACTCCATAGCTTGTAAGATATCAAGAATCTTTACAACTCTTTCGTAAGGTACATCTTTATCTATCCTAAGTATTGTAGCCTTTGCTTTATCATCTATGCTTTCAAGCCTCTTTTTTAGAAGATCTAAATCTATCTTTTCTCCTCTAAAGGCTAGTTCTTCTTTGCTAAGCTCTATAAAAATCTGATCTTCTTCTATTTTAGTAGCAGATTCACTAGCAGTTGGAAGATTTAGTATAAGAGCTAATTCATCTTTTTTAAAGACTGTACTAACAATAAAAAATATAAGTAGTATAAAAACAACATCAACTAAAGGTGTGATATCAGGAGTTATTGGTTCTCTTCTTTTTTTCATACTCTTTTTAAAATTTCCTCTTTTAATATAATCTCAATATTATCTAAAAAACCAATAAAATAGTTATATGCTATATAGTGTGGAATAGCAACTATTAGCCCAGCAACAGTAGTAATAAGTGCTACAGATATACCACTAGAAAATATAGTTGGATCTCCAAGTCCAGCAATACTAATAGCATCAAAAGCAGATAAAATCCCTATAACAGTACCAAGAAGCCCCAAAAGAGGGGAGATTGTAGCTATGATTTTAATACTATTTAGTCCAAACTCTAATTTTTGGATTTTGGTACTTATTTTTGACTCTATATTGGCTACATCACTACTTTGATTTGAGCTTTTTAGCTCATCTATAATCTCTAGTGCTAGTGCTTTGAGGTTTGATTTGGATATAAATAAAACAATAGCTTTATATATAATAATAGTAAAACCTATAATATTTAAAAAAAGTAGAAAATAGGCTATAAACCCACCTCTATCAATATAAACTAATAAATCCATTTGTAATCCTTGCAATTTTGAGATATAATTATACTATGAAGAGTATTAAACTAAACACACCAATAGAGAAGCTAAAATTTAGAGATTTTGAGTTTTTTGTAAAAAGAGATGACTTAATAGATATTGATTTTAGTGGTAACAAAGCTAGAAAGCTATATTATTATTTGGATCATGAGTTTGAAGGAATAAAAAAGCTAGTAAGTTATGGATCAAACCAATCAAATGCTATGTATTCTATGAGTGTTTTAGCTAGGCTTAAAAAATGGGAGTTTGAATACTATACAGATCATATATCAAGCTATCTTTTAGAAAATCCTAGTGGCAACTATCTAGGAGCTTTGCAAAATGGTGCAAAGATTATTGATTTAGAGCATAATGATAAAAAAGAGCTAAAAAGCACAAAAGAGATACTTTTTATTCCAGAAGGTGGATATATAGATAAAGCAAGATATGGGCTAGAGATTTTGGCAAATGAACTAAAAGAGTGGATAAAAAAACAAGAAAATGATGATTTTAAGATTTTTTTGCCTAGTGGTACGGGAACAACAGCTCTTTTTTTGCAAGAGTTTTTACCATATGATGTATATACATGTGCTTGTGTCGGAGATGAAGAGTATCTTAAAAAAGAGTTCTTTGGACTTCAAAACGATGATAAACTACACCCAAAAATAATAAAAACAGCAAAAAAATATCATTTTGGTAAACTTTATAAGAATTTATATCTATTATGGCTTGAATTAAAAAGAGATATTATGGTAGAATTTGATATGCTATATGATATGATTGGCATAGAGACTATGATAAATAACGTAGAGATTTTTGAAGGTTCAAAAATTATCTATATCCATCAAGGTGGATTATTAGGCAATATTACAATGTTGCAAAGATACAAAAGAAAATTTGATCTAGGGTGAGTGGTGTTAAGAGTTTTATTAATAATAATTATACTATTTAATGTTCTTTATGCAAAAAATAGTCATCTAAGTGTACAACTTTACTGGAAATATCAGTTTGAGTTTGCTGGTTATATAGCTGCTTTAGAAAATGGATATTATAAAGAGCTAGGAGTTGATGTCAAGCTTAAAGAGTATGATAATAGTGTTGATGTTATTAGTGATGTTATAAATCAAAAGAGTGATTTAGGAATATATAGTTCAAGTATCTTTGAACAAGCCGCAAAAAATTCACAAATAATGATTGTTGCAAACTATCTAAAAAGAAGTGGATTGGTTTTTGTAACAAAACAAGATATAGTAACTCCCATTGATTTAGTTGGCAAAAGAGTTATGGCTGGAGGGTTTGAACTAGATAATAGCTCTTTGGCAACTATGCTTAGAAAGTTTGATATCTCAAAAAGTGATTTTGATATAGTTGAACACAACTTTGAAATCAATGATTTTGTCAATAATAAAATAGATGCCATGACTACCTTTATATCAAATCAAACCTTTTTTCTACAAGAAAAAAACATCTCTTACAATATAATAGATCCAGCAAATTATGGTATTTTTGGATTTGAACAAAATCTTTTTGGAAATAAAGAGTTTATTTTAAATAATCAAGACTTAATAGATAAATTTCTAGAAGCAACAAAAAAGGGGTGGGAGTATGCTCTAGCAAATCCTATAGAGCTTTGTGAAATAATCTACAATAAATATTCAAATCACAAATCAATAGAAGCTCTTATTTATGAATCACATCAAATCAAAAAACTAATGATGCCAAATAATTATGAAATAGGCTCTATAGATTTAAATATGTTACAAAATTTTATTGCTGGACTAAAAGAGGATTTAATAGTAGATGATACTTATGATGTTTTGCAAAGCCTATATAATAAAAAAACTATAGAAAATTATTTTACACAACAAGAAAGAGAGTATTTAAGATATAAACAAGAGATAAAAATGTGTATAGATCCTATGTGGATGCCTTATGAGAGAATAGAAAATGGCAAACATATAGGGATGAGTTCTGATTTTTTTAAAATCTTTCAATCAAATTTAAATATTCCAATTAAACTTATACCTACAAGCTCTTGGGAAGAGTCTATACAAAAAGCTAAAAATAAAGAGTGTGATATACTCTCTTTGGCTACTAAAACTCCAGATAGAAGTGAGTATTTAAACTTTACAAGCTCTTATATAGACTATCCATGGGTTATAGTTACAAATATGGATAAACTTTTTGTAACTGATATTATATCTATTTTAGCTACTGAAAAAATAGGAGTAGTTAGAGGATATGCTCCTTATGATATCTATAGTAAAAAAGTTCCAAATCACAAAATGGTATTGGTTAGAGATATAAAAGAGGGATTAGATAAGGTTAGAAGTGGGGAACTTTATGGTTTTGTAGATGCTTTGCCTGTTATAGGATATGAACTACAAAAGCATTATGCTGGAGAGCTAAAAGTTGCTGGTAAGTTTGATGATATGATAGAGCTTAGTGTCGCTGTTAATAAAGATGATGAGATACTTTTAAATATTTTTGAAAAACTAATCCAAGGTTTAAGTACAGAAGATAAAAATGATATATTAAATAGGTGGATTACCCTAAATATAGAAGAAAAAATTATTTTTAACTATATTTGGGAGAGTTTATTTGCTATTGTATTGATAATTGCATTTTTCTTATTTCGCCAAATAAAACTTGAATCAAAGAAAAAAGAGCTAGAAGAGGCACTAAAATCTATACAAAAACTTATAGATTCTACAATGGAGGCTATTTTTATTTTTGACAAACAAGAGTGTATAGATGTAAATACTATAGCTGTTGAGCTTTTGGGATATGGCTCTAAAGAGGAGATGATAGGGAAAAAAATATCAGATTTTATCTCTAAAAAATCACAAAAATCTATTGATAAATATTTTAAAGAGGATTTAGTAGTACCTTATGAAATAGATTTAGTTAAAGAAGATGGTACGTTAATTCCTGCTTTGGTTCAAGGAAGATATATGACTCTTGGAAGTAAAAAAATAAGAATCTCCTCAGCTCTTGATCTAAGTGCTTTAAAACACAAAGATAAACTTCTTTTTCATCAATCAAAAATGGCTTCTATGGGAGAGATGATAGGTAATATTGCTCATCAATGGAGACAACCTTTAAGCGTAATAAGTACTATATCTACAGCTTTAAAGTTTCAAATAGAACTTGATATGATAAATAAAGAAGAGCTAATCAAAGATATGAGTACACTTAATGAAACAGCACAATATTTATCAAAAACAATTGATGATTTTAGAAACTTTTTCTCTTTGAAATCAGAAAAAATAACATTTAACCTTTCAGATGCAGTTCAAAAAGATATTGCACTCTTATCTGCTTCATTTAAAAATCATTTTATTAAAGTAGAGAGTAGTTTTGATGATAGTGTAGAAGTAGAGGGTTTTGTAGGAGAGCTAACACAAGCTATTTTAAATATATTAAATAATGCAAAAGATGCCTTTAAACTAAATGATGTTTTTACAGAAGATAGGGTGATAATTATTAATATTTACAAAAAAGATAGATGTGCAAAAATAGATATCACTGATAGTGCAGGTGGTATAAAAGACTCTATAATAGAGAAGATTTTTGAGCCATATTTTACCACTAAACATCAAAGTCAAGGTACAGGAATAGGCTTATATATGACATATGAGATAATAACTAAAAAATTTAAAGGTGTTATTAGAGTAGAAAACAAAGACTTTACATACAATAATAAAAACTATCGTGGAGCTATGTTTAAAATATCAATACCAATAAAGGAAGAAAATGCTTGAATATGAAATATATGATTATCTAAAATCTTTTGATTTAAATACACCACAATATAGGGTTTTTGATCTTAATGAAGATGTAAAAATAGATTTTTTTCCACTAGCTTTAAAACTAAACTCAACAAAAGTAGTACACAAAAGTGAGTATGGGGCTGTTAAAATAGATATCCAAAACCAAGAAGATTTAAACAAAAATAGAGATTTAATAAAATCAAATGTTTTAAATAAGGGTATCAATCTTGATAGTAGTGATAAGTTTTTAGCTTCTGCTATGGTAAAAGGAATAGAGCTTTTTGTAGGTATTATAGATGATGAGATCTTTGGAAAAGTGCTTCTTTTTGGAAGAGGTGGAATTATGCTTGAGCTTGATAAAGATATAGGATATATTAGACTTGAAGCAGATGCTATAGAGATAAAAAGAGCTATACAAAGTACAAAAATATCCAAAATCTTTGAAGGCTTTAGAGGAAAAACTTATGATATAGAAGTTGTTATTGAGTTTATTCAAAAAGTGCAAAACTTTATAAGAAAAAATCAAGATATAAAAGAGTGTGATTTTAATCCTATTATTTTAAATGATGATGGGATATTTATTGTTGATGCTAGGATCAAAAAAGGTGAAGTTATAGAAGTAGCTTATGATGATAGAGTAAGATCTAGCTTTTTTGATAATCAAAATATTGCTATTATAGGAGCTAGTACAAATCCCACAAAAGTTGGGTTTGCTTTAGCAAAAAATATGCAAAATTTTAGTGGAAAGAGATATTTAGTAAATAGTAGTGGTGGTAAGTTTGAAGGAGAAAAACTATATATAGATATAGATGATATTGATGATAAGATAGATACATCTTTTATTACTATACCTCAAAGGTATGTTATAGAGTCTATTGAAAAACTTATTAAAAAAGGTGTAAAAAATCTTATTATTATAAGTGCTGGATTTAAAGAAGTAGGAGACTTTGAAAGTGAAGAGAGGATTTTAGATCTAGCAAAAGCACATAATATCAATATAATAGGACCAAATTGTTTAGGATATTATGAAGGAAGTAAAGAGTTAAATGGAACTTTTGCAACCAAAGAGGTTCAAAATGGATCTATAGCACTTCTAGCTGGAAGTGGAGCAGTTCTTAGCTCTTTGATGGACAAAGCAGCTATTAGTAATGTAGGGTTTAGTCATATAGTCTCTTTGGGTAATATGATAGATTTATCTTATGGTGAACTTATCAATATGCTTGAAGATGAGCCAAGTTGTAAGGCGATTTCTTTGTATATAGAAGGTATCAAAAATCCAACAATATTTTTAGAAGCTATAAAAAACTCAACAAAACCTATCTATTTATATAAAACAGGACAAAGTGAAGCGGGTAAAAAGGCTGCTTTTTCTCATACAGGAAATTTAGCTGGTAATTATGAGCTTTTTTGTGGTTTGATGAAGAGTTTGGGAGTTAGTCTAGTAGATAATATCGAAGCACTTATTTATAAACCTTTAAGAAAAACAAAAAATATATCAATTATTACAAATGCAGGTGGTCCAGCAACAATATTATCAGATTTGATAGTAAATAAAGGCAAAAGTTTATATGAACTAAATGATAATGATATAAAAGCACTAGATATAGTTTTGCCTTTTAATTGGTCAAAAAACAATCCTATAGATATAATAGGAGATGCAACAAGTAGCAGATATAAAGCAGCTTTGGATGTAATGCTAAAAAATGATAGTGTAGATCTTATATATCTACTTTTAACACCACAATATATGACAGATATCAAAGAGATAGCTTTGATGATAGCAGAGTATAATAGTAATAAGATAGTACCACTTTTTATAGGTGGCGGTATGCTTCAAGATGCCTTGAAGATATTTAGAGTTAATAAGATTCTTTATTTTACAACTTTAGATGAAAGTGTTTGTTTTCTTTAATATATTTGTGTTATAATAATTGCTAATGAAAAAGAACAATATAATACTAATCGGATTTATGGGTGTTGGTAAAGGCACTATAGCTAGAGCTATTGTTAAAAGAAGTGGTATTTTTGCAGTTGATACTGATGATTTGATAGAGTCTATGCAAAAAAGAAAGATAAAAGAGATCTTTGACAAAGAGGGTGAGGGGTATTTTAGAAACCTAGAGCAACTTTGTGCCAACTGGATAGAAAATAGTGTAGATAATACTCTTATTTCTACAGGTGGTGGCTTTTATGCTAGGTCAAATATTAAAAATCTAGGAACTATAATCTATCTTAAATCATCATTTGAGGGTATCTTAAAAAGAATCAAAAAATCCCCAAATGCAGCTAGTAAACTAAAAAAAAGACCTCTTTTAAAAGATATGAAAAAAGCAAAAGAGCTTTTTGATAAAAGAGTAGTAGAATATGAAGCAATAGCTGATGTGGTAGTAGATGTAGAAAACAAAAATATAAAAGAGATAGTAGAAAATATTTTAGAAGTTACAAAAACAAAAGAAGGATAAAATGAAGATATTATATACTAAAGATATAAACTTTAAAGATGAGTTTGAGCTTATATTAAATAGAGCAAAATGTGATATAAAAAATGTTAGTAAAATAGTAAATGAGATAATAGATGATATTATAGATAGAAAAAATAGTGCTTTATTTGAGCATATTGCAAAGTTTGATGGATGGAGTCCACAAGAAAATAGTGATTTAGAGATATCAGTTGATGATATGAAAAGAGCTTATGATAACCTTGATCCTAAGCTAAAAAAATCACTTCATTTAGCATATGATAGAATAGAGTCTTTTCATCAAAAGCAACTTCCAAAGTCATGGATAGATTTTGAAGATAATGGAACTATTTTGGGACAAAAAGTAACTCCTGTTGATAGTGCTGGGCTTTATATCCCTGGTGGAAAGGCAGCTTATCCTAGTAGTTTACTTATGAATGCTATTCCAGCACTAGTTGCTGGAGTAAAAGAGATAGTAGTATGTACTCCAACACCAAATAATGAACCAAATGAGTTACTTTTGGCTGCTTGTCATTTATGTAAAGTTTCAAAAGTCTATAAAGTAGGTGGGGCTAGTGCAATAGCTGCTATGGCATATGGAACACAAAGTATTAAAAAAGTAGATGTTATAACTGGTCCTGGGAATATATTTGTAGCAACAGCTAAAAAGCTAGTTTTTGGTGAGGTTAATATAGATATGATAGCTGGACCTAGCGAGATAGGTATATTAGCTGATGAGAGTGCAAAGCCTAA
>LSQX01307339.1_pt1 | contig 25601 bp, 29 predicted proteins | sample 654561 | NCBI WGS metagenome assembly LSQX01 (sample SAMN04489861, study PRJNA283612) | anaerobic digester metagenome | isolation source: 4 biogas reactors fed with cattle manure at either 37C or 55C with and... | place: Denmark: Kongens Lyngby | collected 2014 | reverse complement strand
CTAGGTTTGTGCAGTGGAATCATTCGATGATATCGATCTAGATGCTACCTTTGTTAGTTTTGGCGAGCCTATTGCCTACGACATCGTAGCTTCTCTTTCGCCGGTCAAGGACATTAACCTCTCTGGCCAGTTCATCAGCGACGGCGTGGCAGAAGAAGGCTGGTACAAGTTTGCCGTTTCCTACACAGGCATTCCCAATTGGCAGTTAGGAGCAGCCTATCGTGATTTCTCCACACCTCTTGATTTAATATTGCGCGATACGACACCTCCAGTGGTTGACGGGTCTTTTGTGATCCCCAACCCCTACTTCTTGAACGTTGGCCTTGAGGGCATGATCCTCACAGCTGCCACCAATTACGCAGGTTATGACTTCAGCGGAGAGTATGACTACGCCCTGCGCAGAACTTATGTGGAAGCAGCAAAAGACAATTGGTCCGCGAAGTTGAAGCTCTTCTACCCATGGGAAGACGACGGCTTTGGCGATGAGGTAGAGAGCCTTGTGGTCTTCCGCGGCAGCACCACCGCTGACGTGGCTATGCTTAAAAACGTGAAATTTGAGGGCGTTGTTGAGTTCGGCAAAGAGGCTGTCTACGGCGGCAGCGCAACTTACAAGGCGCCTATTGGCCTGGATGTTGTGGCTGAATACTACAGCGACAACCTGAAAGACGATGATGGTCTTGGCTGGATTCAAGAAAAAGGCCTGGTAATCCGGGCAGGATATACAGTCAATTTCTAATGGACGTTATTTGAAAAGCCCGGCTGTCAAATAGAAAATCGGCATGGTCGCGATCAGCGGCTATGCCGATTTTGTTGCACCGGTGTTTTTCTCGAAAATACGATAATTTTATCGTTTCAGCAGCTTGTGTTTGTTCTCCTGTCTATCCCAGGCCCAGCTGCGATTGCTATATGTGGGTTTAGGGCTGGACGAAATCTTTGCAAGCCAAACTCTGCTGAAAACGTCCCCTGTTTTTTGTTTAACAATTTAACTGCCGGCGCATATTATGTTTTGTTCGGGGAACTATCGGCAATAAACTGGACTTTTATGGTTTTTTGGGTAATTATTTTCCAATTCTAGCAAAAATATGCAGGAACAGGCGACATTTTGTCGAATAATTGAATGAGATCAACTGCTGCCAGGAAAAGGAGGTGAAAAGTCCGAGCTTGCTGGTAGTAGTTCAGACAAGCCCAAATTGAGAGGAAACGAGAGAAGCTCTCTTTGGGGCAAAACAAAAAAATGGGGGAAAGCGAGGAATAAAAATGAAAAAACTGCTTTTTGCTTCAATCCTTTGCCTTGTGCTGGTAGGGGCTGCTTTTGCTGCTCCTGTGGAGCTGAATGGCTTTTTGGGCACAGAGATCGAGTATAAGCCTGATACACCCCTTGCAGGTTTTACTGCTGCACGACTAAACCTGCAGAGCCAGCTCAGCTCAGGCCTGAAAGGAGTTTTTGGCGCACGTCTCTTTCCAGCTTCTGATCTCAGCCCATATGATTGGTATGGTGATTTCTCTAGCTGGCTGCCAGATTTTTATCCATACGCCTATGTGGAAGCAGACGGAGCCCTTTGGGAAGGGGCAGAGCCTATTAAGCTGACTATGGGTTCTATAGACGTCAAATACTCACCCTTCGTCGCCTGGTTCGGGTATGACACAAGATGCTTTGAAGAAGACACAGGCTACACTTGGGAATACTACAATTTCAACGGCCTGACCGTTGACAACATCAAGCTGGGCACAATTTCTGCCCGAGGATTTTACGCCTTCAAAGATTCCGAGGAATACAATGTGTTGGGTGTAAACTTCAAAGGCGCATTCGATGACATTAATCTGGATGCCACCTTTGTGAAGCTTGGCGAGCCTGTTGCCTACGACATTTCAGCTTCACTCTCGCCAGTGAAGGATCTGAACCTTTCCGGCCAGTTCATCAGCGACGGCAAGGCAGAAGAAGGCTGGTACAAGTTTGCCGTTTCTTACACAGGCATTCCCAATTGGCAGTTAGGAGCAGCCTATCGTGACTTCTCCACACCTCTTGTTTTACAATTTCGCGATACAACTCCTTCAGTTGTGGACGGCTCATTTGTAGTGCCCAACCCCTACGATTTGAACAAGGGCCTTGAGGGCATGATCCTTAATGCTGCTACAAATTACGCAGGCTATAACTTCAGCGGCGAGTATGACTACGCCTGGAGGACAACTGCTGTCACTGCAGCAAAAGACAACTGGTCTGCAAAGCTGAAGCTCTTCTACCCGCGTGAAGGCGAAGGCTTTGGCGACGAAGTTGAGAGCTTGGTAGTGCTCCGCGGCAAAACCACCGCTGACGTTGCCCTCTTGAAGAACGTAGAGTTCGAGGGCGTTGCCGAGTTCGGCAAAGAGGCTGTCTACGGCGGCAGCGCAACCTACAAGGCACCTATTGGCCTCAAGGTTGTGGCTGAGTACTACAGCGATAACCTGAAAGACGACGACGGCTTAGACTGGATCCAGGAGAAGGGGCTTGTTATCAAAGCAGGCTTCGCTGTTGACTTCTAAATCAGCCGACAGCTGAAAAGTCCTCAGTTTTTAGAGGATTCGTCTTTGGGAATTTGGTCTTGATAAACATCGGCATGGTCTGGTATTTAATACCGGCTGTGCCGATTTTTTCTTTTTTGTGCTATCATGTTTCCTAAATCATTGTTTTGTGTTAAACTAAATGTTGGAGGTGCAGGATGATTCAGCTGTTAGCGGTGCTGCTTTTGTTTGGTTTGGATCAGGCGAGCAAAAGATGGGCCACAGCTGCCTTAGCTGGCGGAAGTCGGGATCTGGGCCTTCTGTCCCTGACTCTGGTACAGAACAGGGGTGCAGCCTTCGGCCTGGGGCAGAACTATTCCGGCTTGATCGCGGTTATGGCTGGCGTCTTTTTGCTGTTGGGCTTTTTGGTCTTGTTTTTAAAACCTCCGAAAACCGCCTTTGGCCGATGGGGGCTGATTCTGCTTTTGGCAGGAGCAGGGGGGAATTTGGCAGACCGGATACGCCTGGGAGCTGTGGTGGATTTTATCGATTTTCGTTTTTGGCCTGTCTTCAATCTTGCCGACACCTGGATCACCTGCGGCACCATTCTTTTAGCCCTAGCATTTTGGAAATTAGAAACGCAGGAGGGGAAGTAACATGTTGCCAGTGCTTTTTTCCATAGGACCCTACGAGTTCTACACCTACGGCCTCACCCTTGCCATCGCTTTTATTGTCGGGATCCTTATCGTTACCAGAGAAGCGTCCCGTGAGGGCTTAGATGAGGACGCAGTCTTCAACCTTTCGCTTCTAGCCATCATCTCAGCCCTCATTGGAGCGAGGCTGGGCTTTGTGGTGCAGAACCTCAAGCATTACCTGGCAAACCCCAAAGAGATTTTAATGGTGGGAGAAGGCGGGCTTACGCTGTACGGCGGGCTGTTTTTAGCCATCCTGGTCAGCTGGCTGTACGCAAGGCGAAAAGCCCTTCCCTTTTGGAAAATAGCCAACTTGACTGCACCAGTCATTGCCCTGGGCAGCGCCATCGCAAGAGTTGGCTGCTTCCTTAACGGGTGCTGCTACGGCAGAGAAGCACTGCCCCCATGGGGAGTATCTTTCGACGGGGGGCTGCCTGTCTATCCCGTCCAGCTGTGGGAAAGCGGCCTGTGCCTGCTTCTCTTTTTTGGGCTCTGGAAATACAGGAAAAAGGCCAGGGACGGACAATTATTTCTAATGTACCTCGCAGGCTACAGCCTCATCCGCTTTGTCATTGAATTTTGGCGTTGGGGCGAGCCAATTTTCTTGAGCCTCACCCTGGCCCAATGGGTGAGCCTGGGCATTTTGGCAGTGGCAGCAGTATTTTTGCGCAAAAAGATTAACCATGACATCTCCCAAAGTGCTTGAGTTTACAGTCCAAGAACCAGGCTTGCGATTAGATCTGGCTCTGGTTGAAGAAAAGGTGGCGCCTTCCCGCTCTGCTGTCCAAAAGCTGATCGAGAAGGGTTTGGTTAAGGTAGATGGGCAGATTGCCAAAAAAGCAGGGCAAAAAGTGGCGCAGGGTGCGCAGATCTCCGTCACCATCCCGCCGCCTGAGCCACAAGAGGTGGCAGGGGAGGAGCTGCCCCTGGATATTGTCTACGAAGACGAACATCTGCTGGTTCTGAACAAACCCCGGGGGCAGGTTGTCCATCCAGCCTTGGGGCACAGAAGGGGCACGCTTGTCAATGCGCTGCTTTCCCACACAAAGCTCAGCAAAATTGGCGGGCCGCTGCGGCCGGGGATTGTGCACCGTCTGGACAAGGACACCTCAGGCTTGCTTGTGGTGGCAAAAACAGATCCTGTTCATCTGGCCCTGGCTGAAATGCTCGCAAGACAAAAGGTGCTGCGCCAGTATCAGGCCATTGTCCACGGCCTCTTGAGGCAGGACCGGGGAACCATTCAGGCGCCCATAGGCCGGGATCCGGCAAACAGAAAGCGGTTTGCCGTGCGCAGCGGGGGAAAGCCTGCCTGCACCCACTTTGAGGTGCTGGCCCGCTACCGAGGGTACTCTCTCCTCCAGCTGACCCTCCATACAGGCAGAACCCACCAGATTCGGGTACACATGGCTTATTTAGGGCATCCTGTAGTGGGCGATCCCCTCTACGGACCCAGAAAGATTCACTTTCAGGACTTGATCACAGGACAGGCTCTGCATGCGGCAAGGCTGGGCTTCACCCATCCGGTTACCGCCGAGGAATTGGAATTTACAGCTCCTCTGCCTCAGGATATGGCTGCCATCTGCAGACTCCTGCACAGAGAGGGAAGCACAGAACAGTGGGAGGTATGACCATGGCTTTTGACGACGAACGGACCATGATGTTCCGCATAGAAACAGGACGAGAAGAAATTGCTAATACTTTCTTGAAGGTGTACCAAGCTTTAGAGGCGAAAGGATACGACCCAGTGGATCAGCTTGTAGGCTATCTCCTCTCTGGTGACCCGTCATATATAACCAGCCACGCTGATGCAAGGTGCGCCATCAGGAGACTGACCAGGGACGAAATTTTAGAAGAGCTTGTGAAATATTATCTTGAGGGAAAGGGCATAGCCAAGTCCTCGGTGGAGGGTAGAGGTTAATGGGAAAACTTCAGATCGAAGGCGGCAGGAGGCTGGAAGGTGTAATTCCCATCAGCGGAGCAAAAAACAGCGCTTTGGCCATTATCATGGCTGCAGCTTTGGCCAAAGGCGAGAGCATTTTGGAAAACGTCCCCCACGATACAGATGTGGCAGTAGCCTGCCAGATTTTGGAAGAGCTGGGGGTTAAAACCTTTTGGGATCACGAAGGCAAGCTCCACATCCAGGCAGACAATCTCCGGGCCTATCAGGCCCCTCACGAGCTGGTCCGTAAAATGAGGGCTTCCTTCTACGTAGCAGGAGTGCTTTTGGCAAGGCTCGGCAAAGCTGAAGTGCCCCTGCCAGGCGGCTGCTCTTTGGGATCAAGGCCTGTGGACTTTCACCTGAAAGGCTTCAGCAGCATGGGCGCTGAGATCAGCATCGAATACGGCTGCATGAAGGCAGAAGCCAAAAAGCTATCAGGCTGCAAGTATTATATAAACAGGGCCAGCGTCGGCACAACTGTGAATTTAATGCTGGCAGCTTCCCTTGCCGAAGGGACCACACTTTTGGAAAACGCAGCCAAAGAGCCAGAAATCGTGGACCTGGCCATTTACCTCAATTCCATGGGCGCCAAAATTCGCGGCGCTGGCACGGAAGTGATCCGCATCGACGGCGTAAAAGAGCTTGTAGGCGTTGAATACGATGTCATTCCCGACAGAATTGAAGCCGGAACTTACCTCCTCGCAGCTGCCATCACAGGCGGCGACATTACAGTCACAGATGTGGTCCCCGAGCACTTGAGGGCTTTTCTCTTGAAGCTCCGGGAGACAGGGGTGCAGGTTGAGGAAGGGGAAAGCACCATCCGCGCTATCTGTAGAGAGCGGCCGAAGGCTGTGGACATAGAAACAGCCCCCTATCCTGGCTTCCCCACAGACCTGCAGCAGCCCTTCTTGGCCCTGATGACAATCGCAGACGGCACCAGCGTGATCCGGGAGACCATCTTCGACCGCTTCCGATTTGTAGACGAACTGCGCCTGATGGGTGCAGACGTGAAAACAGAACGGGACACAGCCATCGTCCGGGGCGTGGATAAGCTTTTGGCAGCGCCAATTGAAGCCACGGACCTGCGGGCAGGGGCAGCCCTGGTTTTGGCAGCTTTGGCTGCAGAAGGGGTCACCACCATCACAGGTGTTGAGTATCTGGATCGAGGTTACGAGTTCCTGGAAGACAAGCTGGCGTCGGTAGGCGCGAAAGTCAAGCGGCTCAAAGAATAAAAGCACCCAGGCGGGTGCTTTTCTTAAAGGGGAAGGTAGCAGTCGCAATCTGCACAGTCTGTGCAGAACTCATCCTCGTCTGCCAAATCCAAGCGGTTTGGGTTGGTGCAGCAGTTGTCCTCGCTGCAGAATTGGCAGTCCTCCACACTGCAGTTGACTCGGGCCATTCTTTCACCTCCTCGGAGTTAGTATCTCCCGCGAGGCAAATTTAACGCAAGCCCAAAAAAGTGAGAAAGAGGCCCGAAATTAAAAAAAACAGCTGTAGGGGGTCAGGCTTTGCAGCGCTGATTCCAAGGGCGCTTGCCAGCAGGAAAAACACTGGTCCAATCCCGCCCAAAAAAGTGTTGATCTTAATGGCCCAATTCAACCGCCAGAAATAAAGCATCAGGCAGGCACCGATGATTTCTAGGGTGGCAGCAAAAAAGCGCACAATGGCCATGGCTGCCACTGCATTTCCCTGTTCCATAAAGAGATTCCTCCCCTCATCTTAAAGGTATTCAAGAGATTATGCACTTATTCGTTGGGGATTTTTTTATGTAAACAGAACAAAGGATGCGGATCAAACGCTGAGAACAGGCAGGGGGAACTGCTAGTAATATTTTCCAAAAATTGCAGGAATGACGCTGCAGGAGGAGAATAATGTAGGAAGGGGGAATGGCTATGAACTACGTAATCATTGACCGAGAGCGCTGCAAGGGCTGCCAAATCTGTATAGAGGTTTGCCCCCGGAAAATCCTGTCTCTCGAGGAGAAAATCAACGGCCACGGTTACCATCCGGCCCAAATGAAGCCGGAGAACAGAGAAAAATGCACAGGCTGCGCTTTCTGCGCAATTATGTGTCCTGATGCTGCCATTGAAGTGGAACGGGAGGATCGGTAGGTTGGAAAAAGTATTGATGAAAGGAAACGAGGCCCTAGCAGAAGGAGCTTTAGCTGCCGGGTGCCGTTATTTTTTTGGCTATCCAATTACCCCGCAGAACGAGCTGCCTGCCTATTTGGCGAAGAGGCTTCCCCAGGCGGGCGGGGTTTTTTTGCAAGCGGAAAGCGAAATCGGCGCTATTAACATGGTGCTGGGCGCTGCCTCCACAGGCCAGCGGGTGCTGACCTCCTCTTCAGGTCCAGGCATCAGCTTAAAACAGGAGGGCATCTCCTACATTGCAGGCTCTGAAGTCCCCTGCGTCATCGTCAACATCATGCGGGGAGGACCGGGCCTCGGCGGAGTGCAGCCTTCCCAGGCAGACTACTTCCAGGCCACAAGGGGCGGCGGCCACGGCGACTACAGGACCCTGGTCCTTGCTCCTGCCTCTGTGCAGGAACTGTATGATCTGACAGCCCTCGCCTTTGACCTGGCAGACAAATACCGCAACCCCACCATGATTTTAGGCGACGGGGTGCTGGGACAGATGATGGAACCTGTTGTCTTAAAGCCCAGCGAGGAGATAGAACGCCCCATTCCCGGGTGGGCTGTCCGGGGCAAGAGGGGCGGTAAAGCAAAGCTCATCACCTCCCTGTATCTGGAGCCAGAGGCATTGGAAGAGCACAACTTGAAGCTGGCCCGCAAATACGAAAAGATGCAGCAGGAAGTCCGGTGGGAGGAGTACCTCACCGAAGACGCAGAGCTAGTGCTGGTTGCCTACGGCACCATGGCGAGGGTAGTGAAAGGCGCAGTCCGCAGGGCTCGAGAGAAAGGCCTTAAAGTGGGGCTCTTGCGTCCCATAACCCTCTATCCTTTCCCTTCAGAGGCTTTAGGGAAGCTGGCAGAGAGGGCCAGAGGCTTTTTGTGCGTGGAGATGAGCATGGGCCAGATGGTGGACGATGTGAAGCTTGCTGTCTGCGGCAGAGCGCCAGTGAGCTTTTACGGACGCGCCGGCGGAATTTTCCCAACTACAGCACAGCTCTTGGCTCAGATGGAAAAGGCCATGAAACACTAGGGGGATCGTGATGAAAATAGCAAGCAGACCAAAATGTCTGACAAAAGAACACTTCAGCTACTGCCCAGGCTGCACCCACGGCATCGGCACTAGGCTCGTTGCAGAAGCTTTGGACGAGCTTGGCCTCATCGAGGAAACAGTGGGCGTGCTCTCTGTAGGCTGTTCTGTGATGCTGTATAAATTTATCGACTGCGATTTTATCCAAGCGCCCCACGGCAGAGCGTCAGCTGTGGCTGTTGGAGTGAAGCGGGCACTGCCTGAGGCCACGGTTTTTGCCTACCAAGGAGACGGAGATCTTGCAGCTATCGGCACAGCTGAGATCGTCCACGCAGCAGCCCGGGGGGACAAAATCACCATCTTTTTCCTGAACAACGCCATCTACGGCATGACAGGAGGGCAGATGGCTCCTACAACTGTGGAAGGCCAGGCCACCACAACCACACCAGAAGGCAGAGACCCTGCACTGCAGGGCTATCCCATCCGGATGACAGAGATGCTCTCCACCTTAGACGGCGTTGCTTATGCAGCTCGGGTTGCCCTCAACAGCCCCCGCAACGTGCGGCAGGCAAAAAGGGCTGTGAGGCGGGCCTTTGAAGTGCAGCAGGAAGGTCTGGGCTTTGCCATCGTGGAAATGCTCTCCACCTGTCCCACCAACTGGGGGGTAAAGCCCACAGCAGCCTTGGAGCTTATCGACAAGCAAATGCTGCCAACCTATCCTTTAGGGGAATTCAAGGTGCCTGAGGGCATGAAGAAGGTGGTAACATGCTAGAAGAAATCATTATCTCCGGCTTTGGCGGCCAAGGTGTGATGCTGGCAGGACAGCTTTTGATTCGGGCAGGGATGGAGGAGGGGCTTGAGGTTTCCTGGATTCCCTCCTACGGACCTGAGATGCGGGGAGGCACAGCCAACTGTTCTGTTGTCCTTTCAGACGAGCCTATTGGCTCGCCGGTGGTGAGCGAGCCGTCAGCAGTCTTGGCCATGAACCTTCCCTCTTTCGAGAAATACCTTCCCCTGACCCAAAAAGGAGGGCTTTTCATTTACAACAGCTCTCTTATGGACGAAGCTCCGGGCAGAGGGGATCTGGAGATGCTTGGGGTGCCTGCCACGGAAATTGCAGATGGCCTTGGCAGCGGCAGGGCAGCGAACATGGTGATGCTTGGGGCACTTCTCGCCAGAAAACCTCTTGTGAAACCTGAAAGCATTATTGCTGCACTGGCTGCCACACTTCCTGCCCACAGGCAGAACTTGCTGCCCTTAAACGAGAAAGCCCTCAAGGCTGGAGCAGAATTTGCCGAGGCCAGGTAGGGGACACTAGCTGAAAAAGGGGGAGTTGAGGTGCCTGTAAACGAAGAACGGATCAGAGAGCGCTTCCTGCAGCTTGTGAGGCTCAACAGCCCTTCCAAAAAGGAAGGGGCTGTGGCAGAATGGCTGAAAGAGCAGTTTGCGCAGCTGAGCCTCGCAGCAGAAGTGGACGACAGCGCAAAAGAGACAGGGAGCGAGACTGGAAACATAATTGTCCGCCTTGAAGGCGAAGGCCCCACGCTGCTGCTCGCAGCTCATATGGACGTGGTCTCTGACATGGCAGGTGTCCAGGTTCTGGAAGAGGACGGAGTTTTCCGCACTGACGGCAGGACCATCCTCGGCGCTGACGACAAAGCGGGGATCGCCGCGATCTTGGAGGCTGCCACTGTGCTGGTGGAAGAAAAGCTGCCCCACCCTTCTTTGGAGCTGGTCTTTACAACCTGCGAAGAGATTGGCCTTTTGGGAGCGAAGCACCTCAAGCGGGAAAGCCTCAAGGCTCAATACGGCTTTGTTTTCGACAGCATGAACAAGCCAGGCGAGATTATTGTCAACTCTCCTTCCCAGGACGAACACTACTACAAGGTTTTAGGCAAGGCCGCCCACGCTGCCAGTGCAGAAGAGGGGGTAAGCGCAATACAGATCGCAGCCTGGGCCATCTCGCAGATACCTTTGGGCAGGCTCAGTCCAAGCACCACGGCAAACATCGGCAAAATCTCGGGGGGCACTGCCACAAACATCGTCCCTGAACTTGCGGAAATATGGGGCGAGGTGCGGAGCTTCCAGGATGAAGAGCTGGAGAAGCAGAGCAGGCTGATGGAAGACAGCTTTCAAAAGGCAGCTGCCAAGTTCGGCGGCAGTGTAGAAGGGAAAAAAGAACGCTCCTTTACCGGTTTCCAGCTTTCCCACAAGGACTCTGTGGTGCAGCTGGCACAGAATGCAGTACATAAAGTGGGCTTGAGGAGTCAGCTAGTCTCCTCTGGCGGAGGCAGCGATGCCAATGTGTTCAACCAGCTGGGCATTCCAAGCGTGAACCTCGGGGTGGGGATGGAAAAGCCCCACACTAAAGAGGAATTTCTGGCTGCAAGAGATCTTGTGGCAGCTGCGGAAATCGCTTTAGCCCTGTGTACAGGTGAGGCGAGATGAACCGGAAAAGAGGCCTGGTTCTGGAGGTCCTTTCCACAAGTCCCGAGCTTCAGGAGCTGTTGGTGGAAGTGGACGGGGAAAAGCAGCGGGCTTACAACTACCCGCTTTTTGCAGGGCCAGTGGAAGTTGGTCAAGAAGTACTCCTCAACACAACTGCAGTGGAGCTGGGCTTGGGGACAGGAGGGAGGCACTTTGTCCTCCCCACAAGTCCAGGGGGCAAGTTGGGCGCAGGGCACATCATGAAGCTGCGCTACACGCCCATCCAGTTCAACGCCTTGTCTGTGGAGGAAGAGGACTCCCCCTACCACAGCCAGCTTGCAGCCTTTGAAACCCTTGCCGGCATGCCAGTTGTGGTGGCTACACTTCACAGCCTTCTTCCCACCATCACAGCGGCCCTCCGCTTCAAACCAAGCGGCCAGAGAAGGGAGATTCTCATCGCTTACCTGATGATCGATGGCGCAGCACTGCCCCTGGCCCTTTCCAGGCTCGTGCCGCAGCTGAAGAAGACAGGGCTCATAGATTTTACCATCACCTGCGGACAAGCCTTCGGCGGAGACTATGAGGCTGTAAATCTATACAGCGGCCTTGCTGCAGCCAAGGTTTTGGGAGCTGACGTTGCAGTTGTGGCCATGGGGCCTGGGATCGTGGGCACAGGCACCAAATGGGGCACCACAGCAGTGCAGCAGGGCGAAGCAGTAAATACTGTAAGCGTTTTGGGGGGCAGGGCTGTGGCAGTGCCGAGGCTCAGCTTCGCAGATCCCAGGCCCAGACACAGAGGCGTAAGCCACCACACCTTGACTGCCCTGGGCAGGGTGGCTCTGGCACCTGCCATCGTAGCCCTGCCGCAGCTTTCTGAAAACCAGCTTTCCCTTGTGAAAAGACAGCTTGTCCAGGGAAAAGTGGCACAGCGGCACCTTTTGGAAATTGCAGACGCCAGCTATGTGCTGCCCATCCTCAAGGACCTTGGGATCCCCCTTTCCACCATGGGCAGGGGAGCAGAGGAGGAGCGGGCCTTTTTCCTGGCAGGAGCAGCAGGGGGAGCTGTGGCTAGCAGTTTGCTCGCCTGAGCCACTCCTCCACAGTGAGCTTGCTTTGAGCGAGGAGTCTTAAGATATTTAAAACTTCAGAGACAGAGCCTGTCAGCGTGAAAGCTTTAGGGGAAACGTAGAGTTTGACCATTTGGGCGACCCCTTTTCTAGTTTTATTACATAGTTATGCCCAAAAGGCAGGAGGAAGACCATGGAAGAGAAAACAATTTCCACAAAGCTGATTTATTCAGGCAGGATCCTCAGCCTCAGAGAAGATACAGTCCTCTTGCCCACAGGCAGGGAAGGGAAGCGGGAGATCGTCTCCCACCCTGGAGCTGTGGCAGTGATCGCAGAAACAGAGAAAGGGTTCGTGCTGGTCAGGCAGTACCGCAAGCCTGTGGAAGAAGCCCTTTGGGAGCTGCCTGCAGGCAAATTGGATCCTGGCGAAGAACCTCAAAAGACCGCCCTGAGGGAGCTGGCAGAGGAAACAGGCTACAAGGCAGGAAAACTCGTGCCTATGGGCATGCTGTACCTCAGTCCGGGCTTTTCTGATGAGCGGATGTACCTCTTCGCAGCAGAAGAGCTGGAAGAGGGCAAAGCCCATCCCGATGGGGATGAGCATTTGCAGGTGGGGTTTTTCTCCCGGGAGGAACTCCAAAGGCTGCTTTTGGAGGGGAAGATCCGGGATGCCAAGACTGTGGCGGGCCTTTTGCTCTACTTTGCCAAATCCCTCTAGTGAGGGAATTTTCTTTTTGGGGAGAACTTAATTTTGGGAGTTGGTAGAAAATGCTTGTGATTCCAGCGATAGATTTGCGGGGAGGCAAAGTTGTCCGCCTCAGGCAGGGAGAGGCAGCTGCCCAGACTACATACGCCCTAGATCCTATAGAGGTGGCTGCGGACTTCAAAGCCAAAGGGGCCGAGAGGCTCCACGTGGTGGATTTGGACGGCGCTTTTTCCGGACAGCAAAACCATCAGGAGATCATCGCGGAAATCGCGAAACTCGGCCTGGATGTCGAAGTGGGAGGGGGCCTGCGGAGCCTGGAAGCCCTGAAGGAGCTTTTCGTCAAAGGGGTGCGCTGGGGGATTTTAGGGACTGCTGTGGCAAAGAATCCTGAGTTTGTTAAAGAGGCTGCCCGGGAGTTTCCCGGCAGGATCATCGTCGGCCTGGACCTGAAAAAAGGGGAACTTGCCATCTCCGGCTGGCAGGAGACTGTTCCTGTTGACCTAAAAGATCTCCTCGAGAAGCTTTTTCAGTGGGGCGTGGATCAGATCATCTACACTGAAGTGAGCCGGGACGGAATGCTTGCGGGCCCTTACTTCGAGGGCTTGGAGGAAATAGGCAGAATCTCACCCCTTCCCCTTGTGGCTTCAGGGGGAGTGAGCACCTTGGACGACATCAGAAGGCTTTGTGCCATGGAAAAAGACGGCCTGCCCATTGTGGGGGCTATTGTGGGCAAGGCAATTTACCAAGGCAATTTGGATCTTGCCCAGGCAATCCGCTATTGTAAGGAGTGGGAGAAATGCTGAGGAGAATTATCCCCTGTTTGGACGTGAAAGATGGGAGAGTGGTAAAGGGAACCAAGTTCCTCAACCTGCGGGATGCAGGGGATCCGGTGGAGCTTGCCCGCCACTACGATGAGGAAGGCGCCGACGAGCTGGTCTTTTTGGATATCAGCGCCACAGTTGAAGGCAGGAAAACCATGGTGGAGCTTGTGAGGGAAACCAGCCGGGCCGTCTCCATCCCTTTGACAGTCGGCGGCGGCATTAGGAGCCTGGAAGATGTGAGGACCATCCTCAGCGCTGGTGCGGACAAAGTTTCCATCAGCACAGCTGCTGTCCAGGAGCCTGAGCTAATCTCCAGAGCAGCCGATGAATTCGGCAGCAGCTCGATAGTTGTTGCCATTGACGTCAAAGAGGCGGCCCCAGGCCGCTGGGAGGTTGTGACCCACGGCGGCCAGAAGGGAACCGGCCTTGATGTGCTGGCCTGGGCTGAAAAGGCAGCGAGCCTGGGCGCAGGGGAGATCCTCCTCACCAGCATGGATCGGGACGGAACAAAGGACGGCTACGACAACAAGCTCAACTGGGCAGTAGCCTCCTCTGTGGACATTCCCGTTATCGCTTCAGGAGGGGCAGGGACTTTGGAGCATCTTTTGGCAGGGGCTGTAGAGGGAGGAGCCGAGGGACTGCTTGCAGCCTCGATGTTCCACTTCGGCCACTACACCATCCGAGAGGCCAAAGAATATTTGCGGGCTCATGGGATCCAGGTGAGGCTGCCTTAAAAAAGATTATGGGAAAAAGAGGATAATTGAATCAGTTGTTGAATATATTCCTCTAAAACCAACTTGAAAGGAGCTGGTTTTAGTGAGGAAGAAATTAGCGCTGCTTTTTGTCATACTGATAGTTTTAGCAGTGGGCAGCCTGGCTGTGCGGGTGGGAGTGAGGCCCAAAGAGGCTGCTCCCGACTTCACGCTGCGGGATCTCAACGGCAAGCAGGTTTCCCTTAAAGATTTCCGCGGCAAAGGCGTTGTCCTGAACTTCTGGGCAACCTGGTGCGGGCCCTGCCGAAGCGAAATGCCGTATATACAGGACGCGCACAAAGACGCGAAAGGCTACGTGATCCTAACTGTTAACCTGCGGGAAGACAAGAAGACTATTGAGAATTTCATGCAGAAGGGCAAGTATACCTTCCCTGTGCTTTTGGACTCCCAAGGCAAAGTTGCAGACCTCTACCAGGTGCGGGGCATCCCCACCACCTACTTCATCGACAAGAAAGGGATTGTCGTGGAAAGCAAGGTAGGGGCAATGACAGCCCGGGAGCTCAAACAGAAAATCGACAAAATAAAATAAAGGAAGACCTCGGCTAGGCCGGGGTTTTCTTCGTATAGAAGGGGATATCTGTGGGATCCTAAAGGCAAAAGGAGGTGAGGGATTGATCGCCTGTGAGGTGTCCCTGTATCCACTGGAAGTAGTAGACAGCGATGGGATTATCCAAAGCGCCGTTTTAGAGCTTGATGGCGTGGAGGCTAAAGTGGGGGAGCTGTCCACTTACCTTGAAGGCAGCGAAGAGGAGGTGTTCCGTGCGCTGCGGAATCTGTACAACAGTGCTCTTCGCCAGGGAGGAGAGGTGGCGATGGTGGCCACCATAAAAAACCGCTGAATACCCCGGCGGCTTTGGGGACAGACTAACTCAAGAAAGGGGTGTTGCCAACAGATGTCTACAGTTATTGGTGTCTTCTCCTCAGAACAGCAGGCGGAAAGGTCCATTCGCTCCCTGCGGGCAGGCGGCTTTGGGGACGATGAAATTTCCATGGTGGCCAAAGGCCAGGAAGAAGGGTCCGATCAGAACTCAGGCATGGGCACATTGACCAGCGGCACCACCACAGGCGGCGCCATTGGTGGGATTGCTGGCCTGCTTGCCGGCATCGGGGCACTGGCCATCCCAGGCATCGGGCCTATCGTGGCCATGGGACCAATTGCAGCCACCTTATCCGGGGCTGTGGCAGGCGGCATTGCCGGAGGGCTTATTGACCTGGGCATCCCTGCACAAAGGAGCGAATACTACGAAGGGAAGGTCCGGGAGGGTAAGATCCTCAGCGTAATTGAGACAGACCCGGAAAAGGTGGAGGAAGCCGCGCAGATCCTCCGGGAGAACGGGGCAGAAGACGTGGAGAGTCACTAAGGGGCAATTTGCCCCTCTTTTTTTGTCCGTCCGATTCAGTATTTTGCAACTGTTTAACTTGTAGCTCACCTTTTGTCGTGTTATAATTGCAGCAGGAGGTGAGACCTTGTTTGAAGCTATAAAGAAATTATTTGACCACAACGAAAGAGAACTGAGGCGCCTGCGCCAGATCGCGGCAAAGGTTGAAGCCCTGCGGGATGAAATGGTGCGCCTTTCTGATGAAGAGCTTGCAGGCAAAACCCCAATTTTCCGCAGCCGCCTGGAGCAGGGCGAGTCTCTTGACGACCTTTTGCCTGAGGCTTTCGCGGTGGTCAGGGAAGCAGCACGGCGGACAGTGGAGATGGAACCTTTCCCGGTGCAGATTATGGGCGGCATTGTGCTGCACGAAGGCAAGATCGCTGAGATGAAAACCGGCGAAGGGAAAACCCTGGTGGCCACCATGCCGGTCTACCTCAACGCCCTCACAGGCCGCGGGGTCCACGTGGTGACAGTAAACGACTACCTGGCCAAGCGGGACGCCCAGTGGATGGGAGAAATATATAAATTTTTAGGTTTGAGCGTGGGGGTGATCGTCCACGGCTTGAACTTCGACCAGCGGAAAGAAGCTTATAATGCTGACGTCACCTATGGGACAAATAATGAATTCGGCTTCGACTACCTCAGGGACAACATGGTCTTCGAGAAGGAACAGATGGTCCAGCGACACCTTGCCTATGCCATCGTGGACGAGGTGGACTCCATCCTCATCGACGAAGCGCGAACGCCGCTGATCATCTCAGGTCCTTCAGAGGAATCAGTTGATGAGTACTACCGCTTTGCCAAGCTCATCCCCAGGCTCAAGCCTGAAGAGGACTACACTGTAGATGAGAAAGCCCATTCAGCTGTGCTCACAGAGGCCGGCGTGGCAAAAATGGAAAAGTGGCTCGGTGTTGAAAACCTTTTTGAAGGCGAGCACGTTCAGCTCACCCACTACCTCAACCAAGCCCTGAAAGCCCATACTTTGATGAAGCGGGATCGGGATTATGTAGTCAAAGACGGCCAGGTGATCATTGTAGACGAGTTCACAGGCAGGCTCATGTTTGGTCGCCGCTACAGCGATGGACTCCATCAGGCCATCGAAGCAAAAGAAGGGGTAAAAATCGAGCGGGAAAGCCAGACCCTCGCTACCATCACCTTCCAGAATTACTTCAGGATGTACGACAAGCTCGCCGGCATGACTGGTACAGCAGCCACAGAGGAAGAGGAATTCCGCAAGATCTACGGCCTGGACGTTGTAGTGGTGCCAACCCACAAGCCCATGATCCGGAAAGATTTTCCTGATGTGATCTACAAAACAGAAAAGGCGAAGTTCGAGGCTGTGGTGGAGGAGATCCAAAGCTGCTACGAAAGAGGGCAGCCAACTTTGGTGGGCACCATCTCCATCGAGAAATCAGAGCTTTTAAGCAAAATGCTCAAAAAGAAAGGCATTCCCCACGAGGTCCTCAACGCCAAACACCACGAGCGGGAAGCTGAGATTGTGGCCCTGGCTGGCCAGCGGAAAGCTGTCACAATCGCCACCAACATGGCAGGCCGGGGAACAGACATTGTTCTAGGCGAAGGCGTGAAAGAACTCGGAGGCCTGCACATTATAGGCACAGAGCGCCACGAGAGCAGGCGGATCGACAACCAGCTCCGGGGCCGGTCAGGCAGACAGGGGGATCCAGGCTCCTCGCGCTTTTACGTTTCCCTGGAAGATGACCTGATGCGGCTGTTTGGCTCAGAGCGGATCTCTTCTATTATGGAGCGCTTTGGCTGGGAAGAACACCAGCCCATCGAACACCCCTACATCACCCGCAGCATTGAGAATGCCCAGAAGAGAGTGGAAGCCCACAACTTCCAAATCCGCAAACAGGTTTTAGAGTACGATAACGTGATGAACAAACAGCGCGAGGTGATCTACAGACAGAGGCGGCAGGTGCTTGAAGGAGAGAACCTTGAGGAGTCAATCAAAGCACTGATCGAAGAAGCTGCTGAAAGGATAATCCTGCAGTACTGCGATCCTTCAGTCCACCCAGACGAATGGGATTTGGAAAGCCTTCTCTTCCAGCTGGATCAGCTGGTGGGAAGGGAGCACTTTGCAAAGCGCAAAGAACAGTATCTTGGTTTGCCAGGCGATGCCTTGAAAGAAGAGCTGCTGGGGGAAGTAGGGGAGCTCTACCAAAAGAAGGAAGAGGAAATCGGCTCAGACAACCTCAGGCAGATCGAACGCTATATTTTGCTGCAGGTGGTGGACCGCAAGTGGATGGAACACCTGCGGAACATGGATGAACTGAAGGAAGGAATTGGCCTGCGGGCCTACGGCCAGCGCAACCCCCTTCAGGAATATCAGCTTGAAGCGTACTATATGTTCAATGATATGATGGCAGGGATCGGGGATGAGGTCACCAGATACCTCTTCCGGGTAACTTTGATCCCCCAAGAGCCCCGCAGGAGCAGGCGGGACGTTGCCAAGCTCTCCACCAACCGTGCAGCAGGGGGGAGCACAGGCGTGATGGCAATGGCAGCGCAGCAGGACCAAGCCCAGACTCCCATCAGGGTTAAAAAGATCGGCAGAAACGATCCTTGCCCTTGTGGGAGCGGGAAAAAGTATAAAAAATGCTGCGGCAGATAAGGAGGAATACTTGTGTTAGCAGATTTAGTGCCCCAGCTTGAAGAGCTGAAGGAAAAGATCAAGGAAATGGGGGCTTATCTTTGACCCAGCCGGCAAGAAAGAGAGAATTTCCGAGCTTCAGGAGAAAATGGCTGAAGCCGGCTTCTGGGATAATCCAGAGGAGGCACAGAAGGTAAACCAGAAAATCGCCAGCCTCAACAGGCTCCTCGAGCGCTGGCAGAAAATCCAAACCCTCTGCGATGACGCTGAGGTTTTGATTCAGCTGGGCCTGGAAGAGGGAGATGAGTCTTTAGAAGAGGAAGCAAAAGGGCTTTTGGCGCAGCTGTCGGAGATGGTGTCGAGCCTCGAGCTTGAGCAGCTCCTCTCCGGCCCCTATGATGCCAACAGCGCCATCCTTTCCATCCACCCTGGGGCAGGCGGAACAGAATCTCAGGATTGGGCATCCATGCTGCTTAGGATGTATACCCGCTGGGCAGAAGCAAATGGGTACACAGTGCAGACCCTAGATTTTCTGCCTGGTGATGAAGCAGGGATCAAAAGCGTCACCCTCTTGATCTCTGGAGAGAACGCCTACGGCTATCTGAAAAGCGAACAGGGCGTCCACAGGCTGGTAAGGATATCGCCTTTCGACGCCTCCGGCAGGCGGCACACTTCCTTTGCCTCTGTGAGCGTGCTGCCGGAGGTGGAAGCTGACGATCAAATCCAGATCTCCCCTGACGAGCTGAAAATAGACACCTACCGCGCAGGCGGAGCAGGGGGGCAGCACGTGAACAAAACTGAGTCTGCAGTGCGGATCACCCACCTGCCAACTGGAATTGTGGTCCAGTGCCAAAACGAGCGCTCTCAGCACAGCAACAGGGAGGCTGCCATGAAGATCTTGCAGGCAAGGTTGTTTGAACTGCGGCAGCAGGAGCAGCAGGAAAAAATAGATTCTCTCCGGCAGGATCAGGGAGAGATTGCCTGGGGCAATCAGATTCGTTCTTACGTATTCTGTCCTTATACCATGGTCAAAGACCATCGTACAGGATTTGAGGTTGGCAATGTAGAGGCAGTGATGGACGGGGAGCTGGGACCTTTCATTGAAGCATACCTCAGGTCCCAGGTGGCCTCGTGAACAAGCAGGCAAGAAGAGCGCTGGCTGCAGCTTTTGTGCTCCTCTTGCTTTTTTTACTTTGGCAGCTGCTGCCAAAGTTCATTGCCAGCTGGGCAGAGGAGCAAATTGCAAAGGGCCTGGCGGGTTCTTTCAGCGCTGCAGATTTGATCACAGTGGATCTCAGCCCTGCAGGCCTTTCCAGCTGGACTCAAGGGAGGCTGGAGGACCTGAAAATCGAAGGGAGAGGTCTTCGAACCAAAGACGGCTTTCCCATTTCTGCCCTTTTCTTTGAAGCAAAGCTTCTGCAGCTTGATTGGGCAGAATTATGGAAAGGTAAAGTGGAGGTCATCTCTTCCCATGGAGCTCGGGCAACGTGTGTCCTGGCTGAAGGGGAGCTCTCGGCTTATCTGCAGAAGCAGATTGAAGTGCTCAAGGACGTGCGCATTCAGCTTGCGGCAGGCAAAGCCACCCTTTTCGGCACAGCAGAGCTTTTGGGCCGGGATGTGAAGCTGAGCATCGCAGGAGACTTCTCTCCCAAAGAGGGGGATCTGCAGTTTACGCCCACAGATTTCTTCGTCGCGGATTTCAAGCTGCCACGCTTTCTGCTCAACAACTTAAGCAAACAGGTTAATTTTATTATACCGCTGGGCAAACTGCCGCTGCCCCTTGAGCTTGAGAGCGTGCGCATTGAAAACGGTCATGCTTATTTAGCAGGAAGAGGAGACAGATTATGAGGCGACTAGGCTTTGTGCTCTTGATTTTAGGCCTTTTGGGAAGCTTGATTGTGAGCTGGCAGAGGCTTGCCTGGGAGGAGAAAAGCTACTCTCTGGTGTACGATTACGCTGAAGCCCTGAACATGGCAAGGCTCACAGACACCTCCATCCATCAGGTCCTGCGCAGCCTCAAAGAGGCTGGGGTGACAGCTGTAGCCATCTCTCAATATACAGCAGGACAAGCTGTAAGGCAGGGGAGGCTTCTCGTTTTCGACGGCATATCCTTTGGAGAACTCCCCCAACAGCTCAGGGGAGTTGCTGTGAAGCCAGGCAAGCTTTACATAATTCCCAAAAGCCAGGCTGTATCCCAAGACTTGAAGGGGCTGCTGCCCTCTTTAGGCGGCAAGCTCCTTGACCGGGAGCAGAACCTTTGGGAGCTTTCAGAAAGCCTCGAGCGCTTTCTGGAGCAGCCATTGGGCCTGCCTGAGGACAAGCTTTCCCTGGCAAAGTCTTTGAACCTCGGTGTGGTTGTTCGGTTTAAAAACCATCCCGCCTTTGGCAGGGAGGCAATTGCATACCTCATCTCCTCTGGGCAGGGAGCGCAGGCTTTTCTCCCAGAGGGAGATAAGGTCTTGGGATATCCCAGGCATCTGCACACTGTCGCTGAAGAGCTTGCAGCCTGCTCTCTGCCTCTGGCAATGGTTGAGTTTGCAAACATCAAAGGGCAGGAGAGCCTGGCCCGAGCAGCAGGCCCGAACATCCTGCGCCTCCATTCCATTCCTGCCGAGGAGCTTTCCACCATGACCCCAGAACGGGCGAGGGAGAGGCTCGTGCGGGCAAGAGCAGAACGGAGCATTCCCCTTTTGTATCTGCGGCCTTTGTTTACAGGAGAGGATCTTTTGGCAGAAAATACAGCTTTCGTGGCTGGGGTGCGGGAGAAGCTGGAAGCTTTAGGCTTTTCAGCTGCCAGCGTCAGACCTCGCGCTCCGTGGAGTAGCAGCCTGGGCCTGTTTTGGCTCGCAGCCCTCGGGCCAGTTGGCGCCTGCCTCATCCTGGCGCAGAAGCTGCCTAGAGCGCTGCAGCGGCTTCTCCTGCTCCTTTTGGCTATTGCCTGGCTTGGCCTGCCCCTTCTTCATCTGCTTCGGGCAAGGCAGCTCTTTGCCCTCCTTGCGGCTGTGGTTTTTCCGGTTTTGGGAGTGGTTGTGGGGAAGAAGCTCACTGCATCAGGTCAGGTAAAGGCCGCAGCAGCAGGCCTTGTGGCCCTGGCAGGAGGGGTTGTGGTCTCAGCTCTCCTGGGATCGTGGCAATTTGCCCTGGCGGTCTGGCGCTTTGCCGGTGTGAAAGTCGCCTTTCTCTTGCCTGTGGGGCTGGTTGGCCTTTGGGCAATCTCCCCTTTGGGAGAAGGTGGAAGCTGGGACGATTTCAAAAAGTGGTGCGAGAGGCAGCTTGCCGAGCCCCTGCGGGTGTGGCACGTGCTGTTGGGCCTTTTGCTTTTGCTCGTTCTTTTTGTTTACATCCTGCGCAGCGGCAACACTGGTTTGGCTGCACCGTGGGAGCGGGCTGCCCGGGAGTTTTTAGAGCGTACCTTCCGCTACCGGCCCAGGACCAAGGAGCTTTTGTGCTATCCGCTCTTGGTGCTGGCTTTCGCTGGCAAACCTTCTCTCTGGCAGCGGCTGCTTCTCCCTTTAGGCACAATTGCCCTTGTTTCAACAGTCAATACCTTTGCTCACGCCCACTCGCCTCTTGCGGCAGGTTTGGTCCGCAGCTTTTGGGGAATCCTCTTGGGTCTAGTTTTCGGCTCTCTCTTGAACTTCCTTGTGGGGAAAGTGACCCGCCGTGGCTAGGTTTCTGCTCTTAGGCTATTACGGCTACGGTAATGCAGGGGACGAGGCTCTCCTTTATACCATTTCTTCTTGCCTTGCAGAAAATGGGCATGAGCTCGGCGTCCTCACAGCAGATTGCCGTGGGACAGAAAGGCTCCTCTCTTTTTGCGAGGTGCGCACCTTCCACCGCACGAGCCCCCTTTCCATTGTCCAGGCCCTCCTGTGGGCTGATGTTTTGGTTTTAGGTGGGGGGAGCCTGCTGCAGGACGTGACGAGCGCCAAATCTCTCCATTATTATCTGGGAATTATCCGGCTGGCAAAGCTTTTGGGCAAGCCTTATGCTTTGTTTGCCCAGGGCCTGGGGCCCTTCGTCCGCAGAGGGAGTAAGGAGAAAGCTGCAAAAGCAGCAAAAGGGGCGGCTTTTGTGTCTGTGCGGGATTTGAGGTCTAAAGAGCTCCTGTTGGAAGAGGGGCTAGCTGAAGTTGAGCTGGTCTCAGATCCTGTTTGGGCCCTGCCTGTGGAAAAGCTGACGGCAAATTCAGCTGGCTCATATCTGCTCTTTGCTCTCAGACCCTGGCAGGGGAAGGAAGAGAGGCTCGTGGGAGCCATCAAGAGGCTGCGGCAGGAGGTTGATCTGCCTTTTGTCTTTGCTGCCATGCAGCCTGAATTGGATCTTCCCCTGGCGGAGAAGCTGGCACAAAAAGTGGGCGGTGAGGTTGCTGCGGCAGGAGATCTTCCTTCTCTGCTGGAAGTGTTTGCAGGCGCCAGGCTTGTCTGCGCCATGCGGCTGCACGCCCTAGTCTTCGCAGCCCTTTTAGGCAAGGAGACTGTAGCCATCAGCTACGATCCGAAAGTGGATGCCTTAGCGGAAGAGCTGGGACTTGCGGCTTTGGATATCAGCGAAGAGCTCTGCCTTGGAAAGGCAGCGGCAGATGCGAAAATTTCACAGCATAAAATAGAAGCCCAGAAAAAAAGGGCAGCGAGGGGCTTGGAGTTTTTGGTGAAACTAGGGAGGAAACTGGATGGGAAGAGTTGAGATTTTAGGTGTAGGAATAGATCCTGTGGATGAAGAGCAGGCGCTGGAGCGCTGCCGGACCTTTATCCAAGGTGGGGGCAGCCACTTAGTTTTCACCCCCAACGCTGAGATGATCGTCCGGGCCCAGGAAAACGCTGCTCTCCGCATCGCTTTGGAGAAGGCGGACCTGGTTGTACCAGACGGCTCTGGGGTTGTCTGGGCAAGCAGAGTCCTGGGCAGGCCCCTTGTCTCGAGGGTAGCAGGCATTGATCTGTTCACAGCCCTCTGCAGGGCCGCAGCAGGAGAAGGATGGCGGGTATATCTCCTCGGAGGAGAGCCTGGGGTTGCCCAACAGGCAGCAGAGAATCTCGCTGCAAGATACGAAGGTTTGGTGATTGCCGGCACAGGCCACGGCTACTTCACCAAAGAAGAGGAAGGGTCTGTCCTGGAGGAGATTAAACGAGCGCAACCAGACATCTTAGCTGTGGGTTTGGGTTCTCCCAAACAGGAGCTTTGGCTCCTGGAGCATCAGGAAAGCCTCAAGGTGCCGTTGGCCATGGGTATTGGCGGCTCTTTTGACGTCATCAGCGGCCTGAAAAAAAGAGCGCCCAAGCTTTTGGGTGACATGGGCCTGGAATGGGCCTGGCGCCTCGCCACAGAGCCCTCCCGCCTGCCGCGGATGATGGCCCTGCCAAGATTTGCCCTCAAGGTTCTGAAAGCAAGGCTGGGAGGTGGAGGTAATAGGTAGCAGGGGATTCAGGGACTACTTCATGATTTTCCTAGGTTCTTTGGTGATAGCGCTGGCACTCAATCTCTTTTTGATTCCTAACCGCATTGCCACAGGTGGAGTGAGCGGTTTTTCAACTATTGTCTATCACCTCGCTGGCGTGCCTGTGGGACTGCTCATGGCTCTCATCAATATCCCTCTTTTCGCTTTAGGCTGGCGGAACATGGGGCACAATTTCGCCCTCAGGAGCGCCTTTGGCGCTTTGAGCCTCTCTCTGCTGGTGGACGCCCTCGCCCCGTACCTGGAGCCTGTAACCCGGGATCCCCTTTTGGCTGCCATCTACGGCGGTGGCCTCTCTGGCGTTGGCATGGGCATCACCTTCCTTGCCGGGGGTTCTACTGGAGGGACAGATCTGGGAGCGCAGCTTCTGCACCGCTTCCTCAAGACTAGTCCCGGCCTTGCCCTTTTGGTTATAGATTTCTGTGTGATTTTCCTCGCCGGTATCGTCTTCGATGCGGAGCTTGCCCTCTACGGAATCCTGGGTCTTTTCCTCACCAGCTTCGCCATTGATCTCCTTCAGGAAGGTGTTCCTTTGGCCAGAGCTGCCTACATAGTTACAGATCGCAGCGAGGAACTTGGGCAGGCTGTCCTCAAGAACTTGGAGCGGGGCGTGACTGAGCTCCCTGGCAAAGGGCTGTATACAGGCCAAACCAGGCCTGTTCTCCTCGTCATCGTCTCCAGATCTGAGGTTAGCCAGCTAAAAGAACTGGTTTCCCAGATCGATCCCAAGGCCTTCATGGTGATCACCAGCGCTAGCGAAGTTTTGGGTGAAGGGTTTAAACGGTTCTCTTAAAGGCTGCTTTTCAAAAGGCTTTGTTGATAGAAAGGACATGACAAGCTCCCTTCCTGGCCGCAGGAAAAGGGAGCTTTTTTTGTGAACTTTCCAGCAAAACACAGCTATCTTTGCAGGAGATAACAGTTGGGAAAGAGAAGTACATATCTATGATAGGACTTAACTTCAACTGAATGTGTGCAGCTGTGTCCCGCGGGCAAGTGATTTTTGGAAAGGGTGAGATTATGAAAGAGAAAAACGTAGCTGAAGCAGGAGGACTTTCTACTCACCAGAGAAAAAGGTTAATGGGTTATCTGTTTTTGCTGCCTGCAGTGCTTTCATTCATTTATTTCGTTTGGTACCCTTTGATTTTAACCTTTGTGATGAGCCTCGAGAAGGTGAGCCTGGCAGGCGCCACGAGCTTCGTTGGGCTTGCTAACTTCAAAACCCTATTTGCTGATCCTGTCTTCGGTCAGGCATGGCGCAATGCAGCCTACTTTACAATCCTGGCGCTTATTTTCGGGTATCTGGTGCCTGTGATTGTAGCTGTGCTCATCAACGAGGTCCGGAGAGGGCAGGCGTTCTTCAGGATCGCAGTTTACCTCCCCAAAGTTGCGCCCTCTGTTGCAGTGAGCATTCTGTGGCTGTGGTTGTTTGACCCCTCTTTGGGACTATTGAATACAATTTTGGGCTGGGTCAACATCCCGCCTTCCCAGTGGCTCCTTTCCTCAAGCACTGCCCTGCCCAGCCTTGTCCTGATGGCTACCTGGGCTGGCTTTGGCGGCACAGCCATTATTTACCTTGCAGGACTGCAGGGGGTTCCAGAGGAACTTTACGAGGCAGCTGAGATCGACGGAGCCAATATCTGGCAGCGGGCCTGGAATATCACCATTCCGCAGCTTAGGCCTGTGATGGCTGTGATGTTTATTCTTCAGATTTTAGGAACCATGCAGGTCTTCACTGAGCCCTTTATCATGACAGGCGGGGGACCCAACAACGCCACCATGACCATCCTGCTTCTCATCTACCGCTACGCTTTCACGTACATGGACATGGGCGTTGCAAGCGCTGCATCTTTGCTTCTCTTCATAGTGCTTGCGATTCTGTCGTATATCTATTTCAAGCTAGAGAACAGGGCAGAAGCTTAAAGGGGGGGATAACATTGGCAGAAAGAGGAAGGACCCTTATCGGCAGGCAGGACCTTTTGAGGCCCACTGTAAAAATTGGCTATGCTTTGATGATTGTTTTCCTTATTGCGGTGGCAATTGCAACCCTCTTTCCCCTGGTGTGGGTGGTGATAAGCTCTGTGAAGTCAAGTGCTGAGA
>LSQX01191548.1_pt1 | contig 25604 bp, 35 predicted proteins | sample 654561 | NCBI WGS metagenome assembly LSQX01 (sample SAMN04489861, study PRJNA283612) | anaerobic digester metagenome | isolation source: 4 biogas reactors fed with cattle manure at either 37C or 55C with and... | place: Denmark: Kongens Lyngby | collected 2014 | reverse complement strand
ATGGTGCACCATTCGTATGTCTTTTTTAAAAAAGTAAAAAACGGCTTCGCCGTTTATATTTTCATATAATATTTATATCTCTTAAATAATAATTATTTCGCCCTTCCCCGCTTATTGATATATAATCTGTTTAAAGATAATAATTAATCTCAACTTGTCGTAAAAAATAGATATTTTTATTTTTACTTTTATTTTATTCATGTTAGCCTTATGTCATAAGCAGACACAATACTTCTTGATTTACCATCATATTCTTGAAGTGCTTGGTAATCTTATGACTATATTAACACATCAATGGTAATAATGGAAGTAGCAAAATTCGTTTAAAAAGGAGGCTTAATAATGGGAACTGTTGACAGGAGAAAAATCTTCGGGAAAAGGTTAAAACAGGTTTTAATTGAGAGAGGAATATCTCAAACTAAATTAGCATCAGAATTATCGACTTCTGACAAAACCATAAGCAGTTATGTCTATGGCAATGCAAATCCGCCACTTGCTGTTGTTGTGGCGATAGCGGAAAAATTAAACATTACTAGCGACTTTTTGTTAGGACTGAGTAATGAACTCAAAGAACTCAATGACACAAATAACCCAATTGATGATGAAATACTGATTATCCGGCAATCCTATTCTTCTTTATCTGAAGTGCAAAGAGAGGCAGTTTTAGCTTTAATTCAATCTATTACAGAAGAAAAATAGGAATATTTCTTGCTATTGTTTTTGTAATGAGATATAACAATGTTATATAGTTCGGAATCTTCTAACTTAATTAGACTTTTCGCAGAAAATATAATTGGAAGGTGGTTGTAGTTGTACTATTTATAAGGGGGGGGGGTAAAATGACACCTCAGATAATACGTGAAGACATTGCCAGGGCAAAGGCTAAAGCTGTATTAAAAGAGTTATCTGTCCATCCACCGATTATATCCTCATCTATAGCAAATAAACTACAAATAGCAGTTCACCACCATTGCTTGCCCAATATCGATTTTACTTTTTCTTTTAAAAGAAACAATAGTTACAACCTCTGTATTTACCTAAGTGGGGATAACAATGCTGACAATTGGGCGACAGCAAAAGGATTGGGACATATTGTTTTAGGGCATTATGATATTTATGAAGTAGATACTATTTTTGAGACTCGCCTTACTGATGAAGAACGAATTATTCTTGATCGCGAAGCAAGTATTTTTGCAGAAGAACTCCTAATGCCATATGATTGGATATTAAAGGAGAACAAAGACTTACCATATTATAAAAAATTATTTCAGGTCCCGGAGAAATCCTTAATAAATAGGTTGGTCGGTTTTGGGATCTACTAACAAAAACTATTTATTAAAAAAGGCCCGTTAATACGGGCCTTTTTTAGTTGCTATAAAATTATATAAGATTCCTCTCCTGTTTCTGAAAGAACGGGTTTAATTGCAACTTCTTCCCCTGCATCCATTTTGTACTCTCCCAAACACTCCCAGGATTTCCAATAGACTTCTCCGTTCCATCCAGATAAGGCATATGTTTTCCCCTCTATTTCAACAAGAGGGATGCTTTCGTCATTCCACCAATGCATGCCTACTTTTCCCATTTTTTATTACCCTCCTTATTTTAGTCTTTATAAGCAGCCTCATATGAAACAGAGACTTGATATCCTTCTGCGTCATACTCAACCACTTCCATAAACTTTTCTTTTTCATGGCACTTTGTTTTTACATCCATACCTTCTCCTTGGTCAACAAAGACATAGACTTTTTCGCCGGCAGTATTTACTCCTGTATAAATACCACTTTCGACTTTATTTATAAATTCCTGCCTGGCTTTTCTGTCTTCAAAAGCTAAAATTGCTTTCTCTATCATTAGTCGCCCTCCTTGTCCGAATCACAAGCTGCTATTTCTTTTTCTTTCAAATCATTTTGCCGCTTTAATTCATCAGCAATAACTTTTAGTTGAATTGCTATTTCCGGCAGGGTTCCCTCGATCAATTTCCTGCCCATTATCGTCTGGAAAAAATCCATTAGTTCTCCCTCCTTTATTATTTATCAGTAATATACTTTTTCTTATTCTACGTGAAAGGGACTATCCTTCCAAGCCGTTACTAATTTTCCCGACAGGTAAAAACAATCTTTGAATTTCACTTTTCCGTCTTCGCAAATTTCTACGGTGTTATTCGCAGAATCGGAGAAATCGATATGACTATTTTTATAACCCTGATCTTTTAATTCTTGGACTGATTCTTTCAACCAGTTGGTGTAATTTTCCTTCCACTTATTCATGATATAAAATCCCTCCTTTTTATGCCGAATCCCTGAATGTAATAGAATGCACTTCTATTACATTCGAACTGCGTAAATCCTCTAAACTACCATCAGATGGGCTATCGGACAGTTTTGTGAAACCCCTTTTTTCTTTAGCTTGATAACGAATGTAATATTTATTATAATTAGTATATGATTCATTACATTCATAGCAGGTGAACGGAGGATGATTATTTTGAAAGTTGTTCAACCAATTCGTGATAAGAAAAAGATTGAAGATATGAAGAAAATTCTTAAAGCAGGTAGCCTGAGAGATTATTGTTTATTTGTCATGGGAATAAATTCTGGTCTTCGAATCAGTGATCTACTTGCTCTAAAAATTTCTGATGTAGCTGAAAATATGAAAATCAAAGATAGGATCTCCTTGAGAGAAAAGAAAACTGGTAAAATTTTAGACTTTCCTATCGGTGCTTCTAGTGCTAAAGCTATCAAGGAGTACTTAGATACTCGGGATTATAATACTGACGAATATCTTTTTGTATCCCGAAAGGGACACAAGCCCATCAGCAATGTCCAAGCATGGAGAATATTAAGTGGGGCTGCAGAGTCCGTGGGCATCACTGAACCCATCGGGACTCACAGCCTGAGAAAAACTTTTGGATATTGGGCTTTTAAAGGCGGTGCCGATATAACCCGTATCCAAAAACTACTTAACCACTCTTCCCCGGGGATTACACTGGCCTATATTGGCATTACCAGGGATGAATTGGATGATGTCTACTTAAATTTAAACTTGTGACCCCTTTGCTTTGGCAAGGGCAAAGGCAGCTCTTGCCAACATGGGGCGAAAATTATGTCCTTTGAAGTGGTCGGACATATATTCATACATTTCATCCAATGCCTGATACATTTCAGGGGCGGCTGCGATTAAATTCGCGTTTGCCTCTAAAGTTTCAGCCTTCCATGGTTCGTTCGGGGATAATCCTCCTTTATTGGAGATAATCGTGAATCCATCTGCCCCGATAATTTCTACCGGAACAACACAGGAACCATCTCCAATACCTTGTTTTCTTATACTCCATGGCGCCGGAGTATTTTTCATTATAAGCCCCTCCTTTACAAAAGTCCTTCCATCTTAAAGCTGTAATACTCATCATCCCCGATGATAACATGGTCAAGGATTTCTATACCTAATATTTTCCCGGCCTCGACCATGTTTTTTGTCACGGAGAGATCCTCTTCGCTTGGAAAGGTGTCACCACTTGGATGGTTATGTCCCAAAACAATTGCGGCTGCCCCTAATATCAGGGCAGGTTTAAATACTTCCCTGGGGTGAGCTAAAGAGGTGAATAACCCCCCTACCGAAATGGTGTTTACCCCCAGGATATTATTCTTTCTATCCAAGAGAATTGAGCAGAATACCTCACGGTCAACCCCCTCAAGATATTTTTTAAGTATTTCAGCCAGGTCTTCAGGGTTGCCGATCTTTTTCTTTTTTGTAGATATGACCCCCTCCTTTACAAGCATTACTTTATAGTCTGGCACTTTGTACCAGGTCTCTTTTTCTAAGCATGCTTCTTTCATTATTATTACCCTCCTTTGCCTGTCTAGCAGGAATTATTATTTGCAATAAAAAAAGGGCAGAGTTTTCACTCTACCCTTTTTTATAGATCCAGCCTTAATAAAAGGCAGACCCCCTGCCTCTTGTTAAATAGCAACTAATTATATTGTTGATGATAGGACTTGAACCGCGCTGCCCTTTAATTCTTGTGCATACTGTTCAGCAGTACTCTTATTAAAATAGTAGGCTTTTTTTATATCTGTGACATATTTTTTATTATTACTGAGGTACATGCCATCCTTAACTACAACCCATTTGGCCCTTTTATATTCAATGACTTCTCCGCCTATTTCATCAGCAATTTTTTCTGCTTGCATTATACTATCGTATAGATTTGCCATATTGAAATTTTCCGTCAACTTCTTCCCTCTGGTTATATACTTTCCATCCTTGGTGATAAACCATAAGTTGTTTGACATGTGGGATCTCCTTTCGGAAATATTTACTACAATTTAAGACATTGGTTGTCTGGACTTGCTTTACTTGTGAGATTCTGGAGTTTAGATTTTTTCTCCTGTGCAGTAACAATGGCTATCTGCCTGTCTTCTAATGATGGGGAAAACTTGCCACCTATCCCAAATATTTTATTTATACGAGCTTTGTTTCGATATATAAGCAAGGAGCCTCCATAAACCACTAACCCCTCTAAACAATAATCCTCTTCTTCTACAATCCCCTCGGGACTACATTTTATTATAGCAGGGCCATTATCACGGTGTAGCAAGTCATTTTGATAATACCGCAACTCCTTAGGGTTGCCGTTTTCGTGAAATATCATTATCGATGCACTATTTATGCGATGGAGCTTATCATTTTGATAGTACTCTTCCCTTTTAATATTTCCATCATCATAATAATAGACCACGGCAGGCCCGTCTTCTCGGTGGATTCTACTATCTTGCATATACTTTTCTAGCTCAATGTTGCCGTTTTTATTATACCTGATCACGGCAGGGCCACCTATGCGGTGGAGACCGTTTTCCTGCCGGTAAATCTCACATTCAACATTGCCATTTTTATAATAATATATTTCGGCAGGACCATCTTCTCGGTGAAGATTACCAAAAAGAAAAGGATGTTTGCTATATCGGTGGTACCCCACTGCATTTATACAATTATTCTCGGTTTCTAAAGAAACTCTTTTTTCTTTGCCTACTTCAATAAAATAATCGATAATTGCCCCTCTTTTCCTGGAGGTCACTTTCTTTTTATCATCGGTTAAATTTCTAATTGTCCTTTCTACATCGTGTGGTATTATTTTGTCCATATATACCCCCCCCATTTAAGTGAACTATAAAAAGACAGCTTTGTGCTGCTTTTTAAAAATTTTTATAATTTAGTTGTTGCACACGAAGGCTGTTCTATCTGTAGCTTTTCCTTTCGTTGCAAAGTTTCTAATTCTTTTTTGCTTACCCTTTCTCCATGATAATAAAACACATGTCTTATTATCGCAGACCCATCTAGGCGATGAAGATTGCCACCTTGATAGTATTCTTCTAAAAGGACTTCTCCATTTTTGTAATATTGTATTCGTGCAGGGGCATCTTCGCGGTGAAGCATATTGTTTTGATAATATTCTACTAGCATAATGCTACCACTTTCATCATGCTGTATTACTGTAGGCCCGTCTTCTCGATGGAGTTTGCCGTTTTGGAAGTAGGCTTCATGTATAACCTGTTTATTATCGCAATACCTGATTATGGCTGGACCATCTAAGCGGTGAAGATTACCGTTTTGGAAGTATTCTTCTAATTTAATACTGCCGTTTTCGTAATACTCTATCCAAGCAGGACCGTCTTCTCGGTGGAGATCACCATTGTTGCGGTATTGTTCCTCAATGACATTCCCGTTTTCATTATATTTAGAGACAGCGGGGCCATCTTCGCGGTGAAGTGAGTCATTTTGATAATATATCAACTCTTTAGCTTTGCCGTTTTCATTATATTTAATTATCGCCGGGCCTTCTTCGCAGTGGAGTTTGTTGTCTTGATAGTATCGCACCTCTTTTATACAATCCTGACGATCGATATGTAATACTATTTGATCTTCATGGCCTTTAATAACAACAAGATTATTTTTTGAGTCTACATCGTATTTTTTTCTTTAGTTAAGTTTTCAATTGTTCTTTCCACATCATGCGGTACTATTTTATTCATTTATTTCTCCTTTCGTAATTTTGTATTTTCTCCACAAAAAAGGGCAGGGGTTTTGCCCTGCTCGATGTTATATTTCTTATATTAAAGCTTTAAATCAAATAAAGATTTCCCGCTTTATAACAACTGCCTTATTACAGGCTTTTGTCGGCGGTGGTTTTCCCATTATTATCCGCAGGTTCTTGACTTTGATATGTCCGTCTCGATGTCAAGAACGGGCATCTGCTAAAACCTCAATTGTATCGATAACCATATTGTCAAATATTATTTGAATATTTACTCCGGGTAATTCATTTGCCTTATGGTTTGTTCCTTGAATCCTACCTGAAATATTTATTTGAGATACTAAGCTTCTCACAATTCTTTTCTTGTCCTCAAAGTCTAATTCATCTATATTTTTTAATATTTTTCCCCCTATTTTTTTAAGTCTTTTTAAATCACTCTTAGTTATTACTAAGTTTGCTTCTCTTTCAAGTTCCATTACTCTTCTCTCTAAAGATTCTTTGCGCTGTTTTAGCTGATACAGCTTGGATTTTACGCTTGGGTCTAACTCTACTAACCCCAAAGAAATAATATCAATTAATTGCGCCCTACCACGTTCTGCTTCACCTATTTGTTTTTTTGCCCGATCTATTTCTTGTGATAGCTTTTTGTCGTTAGGGAGATTTTTATTTATAGCAAGCATTAATTCTTCGGGGTCTGACAAGAGGCTTTTTACTTCTTCCCAAACAATAAGTTCTAAACTATTTGCATTGATATATTTATCGGGATAGCACCCTGGTATGCGATTTGTTGATTTGGACTTTCTACAAGTGTAACTCCGGACTTTCCTTCCCCAATATTTTGCATTAGCCCCTCCCATTGTAGTGCCACAGTCTATGCAGGTTATTAAACCGGATAATAGGTATTCCTGCTTTCCGTGTTTGTTCCAAAGCCTTCTAGCTTCGGTTAATATTTCTTGGGCCTTCTCCCATGTCTGAGTATCGATTATTTGTGGCACAGGGATTTTAATTGGAGTCTCTTGGTTTTTTTGATAATGCCATTCTCCTTTATAAGCCGACTGAGACAGTATTTGCCTAACCACCTGCCTGTACCATGTTTTTCCCCTCTTGGTCGGAACTCCTCTTTCGTTGAGTTCAATAGTTATCGCTGCGGGACTACGATATTCAAGGAGTTGACTATAAATATACTTAACTACTTCCGCTTCATCAGTATTAATACTGACACCATCTTGTGGGCTATAATCATAACCGAATAATGTAAAATTCATTGGCATCCCGCCCTGCCGGGCTTTTTGGTTTTTTCCTCGAATCATTCTTTCCTTAATTTTTTCTCTTTCGTATTCGGAGAAAGCACCTTTCATACTATAAAACAGCCTTCCCTCAGGAGTATTCTCCCAAGTGAAGTCAAGAAATTCCAGCTTGGCGCCGCCTTTTTCAAACTCTTCGGTAAGTATAAGTTGATATGATAGCTTCCTACTGAGTCGGTCAGGATCTCTTAATATGATTATGTCGATTAATCCCTGGCGTATTTCCTCTCTTAACCTGGTGAGTTCTGGCCTGTCTAGCGTGGCACCGGACACCCCCTCATCGACAAACAAAACTATTTCTGTAGCATGTAGTTCATTAGCCCTCTGCGTCCCGCTTTGTATTTGCTCATTAATACTATAGCCATGCTGCGCTTGGTCATCTGTACTCACTCTTGCATATATCCCTGCTCTCATTAACTTGCTCCTTGATTTCTTTTCTATATTTAGCAATCACAAGGTCTGCTAATATTTTATAAGCCGTGTCTATTCCTCCGCCACTACTGTCATCAGCAGTAGTAAAAATCAATGTGACATTGGAGTTTTTCCCTTGTACTATTACTTTCTCCATTATGCCCTTCATCTCCTTTCATAAAATTTCTATGAAATTGCCGGCTTGTCTGAGTAGGTCAATATTTGGCAATAAAAAAAGCCGGGATTTCCCGGCTTTTGAAAGGAGTTTTATGTTTTTTATAAGTTTTATAGATCATTGACGAATTGAGTTGGGCTCATCCAATGATGCCGCTTGAGAGGTGATAGATTTTAGTTTTTGTTTCTTAACTGCTGCCTCAAAGTCTTCCTTTTTAATAAGGTTTCCCTCAATTTCATATGTTTCGGAAAAAACAACACATTCTTCTTTTTCATTAAGGGCATACATTAATGCGGCAGGGCCATCTAAACGATGGACTTTTCCGTTTTGGTAGTAATATTCCTCTATGATTTTATTTCGCTTGATTACTGCGGGGCCACCTTCCCGGTGGAGATCACCATTGTTGCGGTATTGTTCCTCAATGACATTCCCGTTTTCATTATATTTAGAGACAGCGGGGCCATCTTCGCGGTGAAGTTTACCATCTTTAAAATAATGTTTATAAACAAGAGAGCCTGCCTTCGTAGCAATAATAGCAGGCTTGTTATCATCACGATGGACATTCCCATTTTTATAGTATATTTGCACGATCATCCCTGAATCATATTCAATTCGTGCAGGACCGTCTTCGCGGAAAATCTTACCATCTTGGTAATACACTTCTTGTTTGATATTACCTTTTATATCATACCTAATTTGTGCAGGCCCATCTTCACGGTGGAAATCCCCATTAAAATGATAGTATTCGTTTATAATTTCTCCGTTCTTTCCATACTCAATTGTTGCCGGCCCATCTAAGCGATGGGATACATTATTTTGGTAATACTCTACCAGGGCGGGTTCTCCATTTTCATAATATCTGACCATAGCAGGACCATCTTCACGATGAAGTTCCCCATCCCTGTAGTATCCCTTAATGTGAATATTTTCGTTTATATCATACTTAGTAAGTGCAGGACCATCTATGCGATGAAGTTTGCCTTTTTGGTAGTAAGCTTCCTTACGATGTTCTGTTACTGCGGGACCGTCTTCTCTATGAAGATTGCCATTTTGATAGTAGTACATATTTACGACATTGCCGGCTATTATTACTTGGATAGCAGGCCCATCTTCACGATGATATTTACCTTTTTGGCAGTAGTCTTCTCTTCTAACACTTCCATCGTAGTTATAATGTATTACTGCTGGACTCCCGACACGATGCAATTCATTATTTTCAAAATAAAACTCTTTTGTTTTTATTCCGTCTAAGTTATATTCAATTTTCGCCGGCTTCCCGGGTCGATGTAAATTATTGGGATTTTCAGAATCATAATATAACTCAGCCTTAATAATACCATTACTATAATACTCAATAGCAGAAGGGCCATCATTTCTGTATTTGCCATTTTTATCATAAAAGTGACGCTTCATTATGTTTCCGTTTTCGAAAAATATATCATTATCCATAACATACCTCCTTAGTATATTTCCCATCATCTGTAAGGATAGCACTCCGTTTATGATTGCTAATAATCACCTCCAATATATTAATAGTAAAAGGCGGGGAAACCCCCGCCTTAAAAATCTTTTATTGTAATAGACTTATTGTGTTTTTAATACCGATAAGTAGTCCGGCAGGCCACCTGTCATTGGCACAGACTTTAAATCTGTCAGTAATATTGACTTCCCTTCTTTACCCCATTCTGATATGGGGACTACATAATACTTTTTCATATCGTACCCGACTAATACAAAGCTGATTCCTCCGCATTTCTCCCATCGGGACAAAAACTCATATTGATGTGGGAGGAGACGCTTCCATGACAACCTGGCCTCTTTAGTATGCTTGGCATCAAAGGCAATGGGGATACCTTTATATACCCCCATGAAATCGACTGCAGCTTTATTTACAACTTTTGCTGTTATTATCTTTCCATTACTTCCCCGAATGGGTATCCATTCGGTAGGAACCTTATGAATTACTGCTATATTTCTTTTTGTATAGCTCATATTTTGATATTTTATTAATTCTTCAAGATCTAATCCTCGATTAGCATGAGTATAAATAATAATCATCCGCCTTCCCTTTAAACTCAGGCCGCCACTCTCCTATAAGAACTCGTGCAATAGATCCATTTTCTAATTGTAATTCTTGTTGTTCTATATATCCCATCTTAATAATCTGCATTAATGCTGTTTTGACTTTTTCATGATCGATTTGATAATATCGGCTACATTGTTCCGATGTTCTTTGGAATGACGGTTCAATTCCTAAGCTTTCTACATGCTTCATTGTTGCTTCTATCTTTTCTTTTAAGTCTTTAATCTTTTGTTCTCCAGGTTGTAACTCTAAATGCCAGGAACCTATCGCTTTTAAATCTTGGCGAAGGCAACCTAATACCCCTATAAAGCCAACCTCTTTTTCATGGTCATTTGTCAGTTGTGCTGCTACTGTTGAAAAATGGCCATCTCCTGTTATTAATACATAGGCTTCTATGTTGTTATTTCCTTTTAATGTTCTTATAAGTGTTTGATAAATACTGCCAAGCATTATAAAATCAGTGAAGTCTTTCTTTCCGTATTGATTTTGTGTTGGAGTACAATCTATAACCTCAACATTAATACTGCGCAATTTACTGCGCTCTTTTTCTAATAACATTTCATTAAATGCACCAAATGCTTGTATTTGGGATATTTCATAGTGGGCTTTTATCCTGCTTATTACATCTATTAAATACTCCCTTGTAGGGATATATTGGTGTTGGTTATGCAGTCCATAAAAGAAAGATTCATAGTCCCAAAATACTGCGGCTTTTTTCTTCATTAAAAATCCTCCAATACTGTTTTTTTCTCCTTTCTTGTAATATAAAAACCCCGTTACTATTGCAACGGGGTTTTTACTCTTCCACCAATTGGTGTCTTATGCGAAATACCCATATTAATTATTTTGTAATATAGCTGGTCAAATGATTCGACCAACCTTACTCTTTCTCTTAAACAAATGTCAGTCCAATTATAAAAATCTTCTTCCATGTCAAGATAGCTATATGGGAAAATAACTTTTTCCCCATTTACTTTCTCTCCACGGAATAAAATCATGTAATGGTCATCAAACCGTACTTGATAGTGAAAATCATACTGGCTTTCCCATTTATCTATAATGGATAACACTTGTTCTTTCTCTGTTTCCATAAAGGGAAGAAGCCTATTCTTTACATTATGAGGAATGTCCTGAATGTCCTGGGCATAACTTGTTAGCCTTCTTTCTTTATTTACATAATATCTACAATGGCCAGAAAGGTAATCAGCCATTGCTTTCCTGTCCAGTTGATCTACAGGAGTAAATGTGTATTCAACCCTTGCTATATCTTTGAATGACTTAATAGCTAACCACCTTTGGTTTTCACAAAGATGGCAATTGCTTTTCCTGCATTTTTCTGTTCCTATGAAGTAGCAGGATTTAGGGGTAATTCCATTTCTTTTGTAGTATAGTGCCCACTTTAGGGCATTCTTAAAAAATATCATAATAACCCTCCTTTCTATCCTGCAAGCATAAGCCTGCAGGATAGAAATTGACTCTACCTGAACAAGAACGCTGCCTGCGGGGACAATTCACCCCAAGCAGCCTTAATCGCGCTTCCTGTGAACATGTCTACAAGAAGCATGCCGTCTTTCTCCAGGCAGGTGATATACCATTGTTCACCCATCTGGACAACCATGAAACCTTCTCCTGCTTCTACCACAGGAACGGCCTCTTGAATATCTACAACTACCTCTACGCTAGTTGTAGACATCATTGGGACGGTGGCTTTCGCATCTGCTACTGCAAATATTGCAACAAAACAGATTAACAGAGCCATCACAATAGCCAATCTTTTATTTGACATATGTACCCTCCTTTTTCTCCCTTTGGGAGTATTGCCCTCCTTTACTTGCTCAATGGCAAGTATCCGCGACTATACAGAGTAACATCTATATAAACGCATATGCGATCATAAAAAAAGCGTTGTTTTAACAACGCTTAACAAGATTTATTCATTTATTCTTTAGACTACATTGGGGACTTCTATTGCATATTTATAATTTACGATATACGTCTCTGCCCCCGTTTGCTTCTTGCACCAATCATTTAAAAAGAGTTGCAACTCTTCTTCATCTTTGATGTTTGATACGGCATCTTCATGCAATTCTTCGCAAGCATTTTCTATTATTTGCATGGCATCCAGTGTTAATTCCACCTTATCTGTAGACCATACATATGATGGAATTGTTATTCCTTCATCTCTGCAGGATTCCACTAAATCTTCGATTTCTGTGAAATACCCTTCATTGTAGGGGTAGCTGTCGGAATACAGCATCCCTTTATCTTTTTCAGGGACATCATCGATTTTTGCCTTTATTGCTTTATCAATGCGTTTTGTTTCTGCCATAGATGCGCGTTTTTCGAGGCAGTTTTTATCTGTGCATATGCCCTTACTTGGCGTATGACAATAGGGGCAAAGATGGTGTATCCCACCATAACAGTCCTGACATTTTACTATCTGACTAGAGTTTTGGTCCATCAGCCATCCAATACCTCCACAGGTTTCGCATAACATTTCATTAGCTTGTGGAACTTTAGGAAGCAACTCAATTTTTACTCCCAATATCTTCTTTAACATATTAATTCCACTCCTTTAAATACTTTATTACCTCTTCTACAGTATCGAACATGAAGTCTGCCCAATTATGGACTGGACTTCTTTCTCCTTTCTGTGGATGCCCTACAACTATTGTTGTTTTTCCCATCCCAACTCCTAATGCCCAATCTGAATGGGAATCTATGCCGCAAGGCAACAGGAGAATTATTATGTCCGATTTGGACACAGCTTCTTTGTTTTCGTTGACTGCATCGATATATTCGGGAATGCGGATATAGTCTTTATACATATGTTTCTCCGGATCAAATTCTTCGGGATATTTTTCTGGTGGGATTGCCGGTGTTTTGCGGCATTCTGAATCTGTGAAGTCATATACCTCATATCCTATATTTCGTATTTTTTGAGCCATATCCCTTACTTGCTCTCTGTTTTTCCATGAGGAGCTGATATAAACTTTCATTAAAATTACCCTCTTTCGATTTGTCCACTCCCCTTCCTAATGGATGGGGAGTGGCTCAATCGCAATACTTACCGGGAGCTTGCGTAAATATCAAGATAACACTCCCTAAAAAGAGATTTCTCAACCTTTTGCCGAGAATCATAGAAGTCAACAAAGGGAATTATGACACGCCCTTTTTCTTCAGCTATGCTGAGTTGTTTTTCCATGTCAACATATCCCTGCGGGAAGCCCGGTATTTGTAAGTCTACATATTGCTTTCCATATGCCGGACTTTCAAGGCAGACTCCTTTCTCACTTCTGCAGTTGGTTTTGCCTGCAACAAACTGCAACTTCTGTAATGCTTCTTCTTTTGTTGTGCAAAGTATTTTTCTGCAGTTTATTGCCCTGATGAAGTCGCTGTATAGCTTCTCACTCCACTTCCCCGGGTTGGGAATTTCCATTCTGGTTCTAAATATTATTTCATACATTACTTGAAGACCTCCTTAATAAGCTAAGGAGGTATATAAGTTCCGGAGAGCCATTGTATGATTCTAAGACTTCTAATATGGACTTTCTGTACTCCTTGCTTATTATAAAAGCAAGGAGTATCATTGTTATCATTATGCCTACCGTTATGCCTAACGCTGTAAGGCATCTAGTGGCGACCTCATATAAGAAAGCCATTATATCCCTCCTTTACTTTTCTTAACCCATAGAGTCCAGCAATTTTTCTGACTCTTTTTCTAAGTCAGAAAAGCTGACCCCATCAGGGACAACCAGTTCGACAGCTTTTTTTGTTGCAACCTGTCTTTTTGGCTTTTCAACATTAACCACCGGCTTAGGGTCTATAAATACCGGAAAGCTTGTTGTTTTTGCCTCGGGTCTTACTTTTCTGAATGCCCTTACTAATTCTTTGCGGGGCTCGATAAGCATATCCATGTAAGATTCGTTGTACTGGATATACGGTTCAAGGATATCCAGTATTTCTTCTTTGTTCCCCTCCGGGTTTTCATAAATCTCAGTTAGTCTTTTGAGATTCTCCGGAGGGTTTTCCGGAATTTGTTTTATGTGCGGCATAAGATGCCACATTAAATTCTCCATATGATTCTCCTTTGCTGCTCCCGCCCTTTCGGGCGGGAGGGTATATTATGCAACTTTCAGCCCGAAACTCATTAGTTTCTCCTTGGCTTCTTCTTTGAGGGTTTCAATTTCCTCAAGCTTTGAGCCAATAGTCCTTTCATGAGTTTCGAACATTTCCAGCAAAGAGTCTGTCTGAGTCTGGAATTTATCCAAAACTTTCTGGAATTCTACTTCAGGATTAATTGAGGAGTCTGCCTCCTCGGCTTCTTTCACTAACTCCCTGAAGATACTCCCAAATGATGCTTTGGCATATGCTACTGCATCCTCGGGAAGCCCTTCCCGGTTTTTCGCTGTGTCAACTAATTCTTTTAAGTCGGTTGATACATGATCCTTCCCTAGATACTCATTCATCCTCTCTGCTACCCTGGATAGGGCTTCAGGAAGACTTCTCTTATTTTCAGGAAATGTCCAATTAGCCCGAGTTCTGGTAGGAATGGCACACTCATGAACCACCCTATCGAAAACGCCCCTTATTTGGGACTCGGAGGCTATCCCAAATTGCTTCCGGACAGACTCCTCAAGCCCATCTAAAGCGGGTTTTAAGAATTCAGGGCATTCGTGGAATGTCTCTGTGTTATACCACATATTATTGTCTTTTGTAACAATCTGAAGACTAGCAGTCTTCTTATCAAACACTATCCTGGCAACTTTATTTGCCGGGGTAGTATCCTTGTCTTCACGGCTAATTTCTGCCGCCAAGACAACCACTTCGAGAAAGTCTTCGCTGGCCTCTGTCACGGTGGCATTTGCCACCTTCCAGAGATACCCCTGACTTCCCTGGTAGGTCCCCTCTATCGGGGCTACTGCTGACCTAAATCTTTCAGCAGCGGTTCTCAACCGTGGGGCATATTTCCCAAAGCCTTCTTCTTCGAGGATTTGGGAAAACTCCTGTAGAGGCAATCTTGCTTCTTTTAGGTTGCTGAAAGAATAAGAAAACCACACTGCTAAGACATCCATAAAGGGATGTCTGTTGTTTAGTATTTGCATACTAATCCCTCCTTTAATTTTTTAAATTGCAATCTTCTCGATTACTGCCTCGGGATCAAGACGGAATATTCCCATCCAAAATCCAAGGTCTTTGACTAAAAACCTCTTTGCATCCTTTCTGATGAAGTCCTCATCGTCCTTTAGGTCTCTTACAGCCTGTTCTACAACGGCTGCCGCTAAAGTCCTGAGAACTTCTTTTTCATTGATTTCATTGTTCATAAAATCCCTCCTTTGCCTGCTTTGCAGCAGATAATGTGCCTGTGCCTGCCTTCAGGAATATTAATTTTTTGTATAAAAAAAGCCCGCTAATGCGGGCTTTCGACTTTATACGGCCAACTCTAGTAAATCATTAACTGTCCCTTTGATTCTTTCCAATTGCTTTCTAAGCACTTGGTTTTCTTCTTGAAGAGAAGCATTTTCTCTTTCCATATCTTTAATTTTTGAGATAATAACTTCTAACTTTTTATGCAAAGCTGTCGGATATTCCTCCTCTTTAGGCACCTTATAGGATGGGACTTCATTATAGGGATAGAGAAAATCTTTGTCTATTATCTTTTTCAGGTATTCGTTGGGACTCCCGTGCCGAGTAAGGATAGCCTCGCGGAGGTCTGCAGTTGTTATTTTTGGATTTAAAATTATCTTTTTATCGATCTCTGCTACCCGAAGTAAAAATCTCACTTTAGTTTCACTAAATCCCGTTGTTTTTGCAATGTCTCTTATTGAGAAATGACTCAGTTCCTTTACTTTTAAAGCATCTACATAATACTCTATTTTTTTGGTCTGAGACAGGTCATGGATTTCAGGAGTACGGGGGGCATGTGGTTTAAAATACCAATGATAATCAGCACTCTGTTGATTATACTTTTGAAGGCTACACATATTATAAGCTGCAGGACTTTGTTCAATTCTTTTTAAGTATTTTATAATGGATATATTAGGATCATATTTATTAGGCGGGATATTTCTTGCCAACCGAAGGTAGCGATCGAGCGTCCCGCGAGAGACTCCTAATTTTTCGCAGACCTCCTTTATTGTATGTCCTTCACTTTGTAATATTAACCCCCGGCAAGCAATAATATAATATTTATACTCGCCGGTAACTCTCGTGAGTACATAGTTCATGAACTCATTTTTTACAGTCTTGCAGGACTTCCCTGTTACTTCTGCATAAGTGGTAAGCCCATTCCAAATATCATGCCCTTTAAAGAAATTTTCGATTAATACCTTTTCATTCATATAATATCTCCTCTCTTGCAAAGAATAACCTGTGTTAGCAGGTTATATGTTTTATACCGCTAACTTAATCAAGGCATTTACTGTGCCTTTGATTTGGCTAAGCTGTTCTCTAAGCATCTGGTTTTCTTCTTTAAGGGATGTGTTTTCTCTTTCTATATCCTTAATTTTTGAGATAACAACCTCTATTTCTTTGTATAGAGGTGCATCCTCTTGGGGAGGCGATGCTTTAGATGATGAATCCTTGGCTAAAATTATCCTCTCTAAATATTTTTCGGGGTCTTCTTTACTGATAGCCTCACGAAGGATTGAAATAGTTATATTTTCGTTGAAAATATAGTCCCTTCTAATATTCGCTATCTTTAGTAAATACTTCACTTTAGATTTACTACAACCTATCTTTTCGGCTATTACCTCTGTCGGGTAACTTCTTAAGGAATAAGCTTTACAGGCATCTTCGTAGAATTTTTCCTTTGGGAATAAGGACAAAGATGCCTTTGGTTCGTACATATTAGGAGGTACATTTTTTGCCAACCGTAGGTAGACCCTCACTTTGTATTCCGTAATTGCAAACCTTTTAGAAATTTGATTTTTAGTAAAACCTTCCTGTTGTAAAAGCAAGCACCGGCAAGCCATTATATAGTCGCTGTAAAATCCAGTGATCTCAGAAAAGACATATCTCATAAAATTATTCTTTGCTGCTTTATAAGATATCTTCTCTTCTATGGCATAAAGGGAAAGTCCATTCCAAATATCATAGCCCTTGAAAAATGTTTTAATTAACACCTTTTCGTTCATGTCTTACAAAATCCCCTTTCTTAACATATCGACAAAGCTTCTAACCAGCCTTAGTCAAGCATTGTCTTTTTTATAAGCGGTTTTTCTTATTAACAATGTCCCTCCTCTATTATTATTTTTCCTTATCTGCTTAAAGCAGCAACAATAATTCCTCTAATAAAAAAAGCCCGCTAATGCGGGCTTATAAATTACTAACTTTTTGGGCGAATATTTTCACTTTGTCCTCTTCTGTCTTTACATTGCCTATTATTAAATAGGCTCTTCCTATCTCTAGTGGATCTTTTCCGAAGACTAACACATCTGTCTGTCCCGTGTAGTCTTCTACCTGGGCAGCACACCATTGCCTGCCGTTCTTAATGCCACTTTTAACAGCAGTAACAACTCCAGCAATTTTTGTCCTGCCTTCTTCCGTAATTGAAATTATCTCCTGACATGGAGGTATTTTATAGCCGTCAAGGGGATGGCTTGACAAATAGTAGCCTAGCAGTTCCTTCTCATAGGCCAGCAATTCATCTAATTCGTACTCTCCTGTATCAGGGATTTCAGGCAACATGTCTTCAACATCTCCAAAGAGAGTCATTCCTTCTCTGTCGACTGATGATGCTTTGAGGATCATCGGGATGGAGTCCGATAAAGACTTTCTTTTGCCTTCGAAGCATCCTGCCCTTATCATGGTCTCAATTGTTCCCTTCCCTACCTCTGACTTACTGACAAAATCATATATGTCTTTATATGGACGATTTTCTATGATTTTTTCTGCAGATTCTGTCCCTAAGCCTTTGATAGAGTGGAGGCCGAATCTTATTCCTCCTTTGTCTAACGAAAATTCTTTGCCAGAATAATTCACATCAGGAGGAAGGATTCTTATTCCGAGGCGCCGGCAATCATTTATTATCATGGGTATCTTACTGTGGTCGCTATGAGTCAGTAAAGCGGCCATGAATTCTTTCGGATAATGCACTTTAAGCCAAGCTGTTTGATATGCAATAAATGCATAGGCAGCCGAGTGCGACTTATTGAATCCATAGCCGGCAAAGTATTCTATCAGATTGAATACCTCTTCTGCTAACGGCTTCTCTATCCCATTAGCTACTGCCCCATCAATAAATTCCTGCCGCAATTTACTTACAACTTCGGGGATTTTTTTCCCGACTCCCTTTCTTAATGTGTCAGCCTGCGGCAGGCTGAATCCAGCCATATCAGTAGTTATTTTCATTATTTGTTCCTGATATAGCATAACTCCATATGTTTCTTCCAGGATTGGCTTAAGTACTGGATGCAAGTATTTTATTTCTTGTCCATGTTTGCAGTTAATAAAGTCATCAACCATTCCTGAGCCTAGCGGGCCGGGGCGATACAGTGCCACCATTGCGATCAACTCCTCAAATTTATCAGGTTTAAGTTTTTTAAGGAGTCTTTGCATTCCATCGGACTCTACCTGGAATATGCCGATGGTATGGCCTTGCGATAACATTTTAAAAACTTTTTTGTCATCCAAGGGGACTTTGTTTATATCTATGTCTTTCCCGGTCATTGCTATAGTGTCTTTTATAATGGTCAGGTTTTTCAGTCCTAATATGTCCATCTTGAGCAGCCCTAAATCTTCGCAGGTGTACATTTCAAACTGCGTAGTGGTATGCCCATCAATTATTTGTGTGGGGACAATATCTGATAACGGGGTGTTTCCTATAATGACTCCTGCTGCATGAACGCCGGTATGCCTTGGCATCCCTTCAATCTTCTTTGCTATGTCTATTACATCTTGTAGTTCCTTATCTTCGGCATCTTCCAAAGAAGATGTCTTCTTAGAAAGACTGTCTATTTCTGACAATGGTTTTTCTAACACTCTGCCGACATCCCTTATTGCGGCTTTTGCAGCCAGGGTTCCGAAGGTTATTATTTGGGCTACATATTCCTGCCCATATCTCTGTGTAATATAATCCACAACTTCTCCACGCCGTCTTTGACATACGTCTATGTCAATATCAGGCATGGAAATACGGGAGGGGTTTAAGAATCTTTCAAATAATAATCCATAATTAAGCGGGTTGATTTCGGTTATGCCTGTCAGATAAGCAACTAAACTTCCTGCTGCTGATCCTCTCCCGGGGCCAACTGGAATGTCTTGAGATTTTGCCCAAGAAATTATATCTTGGACAATCAGAAAGTAGTTAGAAAAACCCATTTGGGAAATAATACTGAGTTCATACTCTAATCGTGCCATTACCTCCTCAGAGGGCTTAGTCGATATTTTTCTCAACCCCATGAATGCCTGCCTTCTTAATTTAAAGTCGGCATTTTCTGTTTCGGGGAGAAGTATTTTTCCGAACTCAATACTGACATTGCATTTGTCAGCAATTTTCTGAGTGTTTAGAATAGCTTCTTCATGAAATAGGGCAGACATCTCATCAGGGCTTTTGAAGTAGAACTCTGTGTTTGGGAACTGGAACCTATCAGGGTTTGAAAGGACATCTTTTGTCCCAATGCATAACAAAACATCTTGTGTTTCTGAGTCTTCTTTCTCTATATAGTGGGTATCGTTGGTTGCCGCAACCGGGACATCAAACTTTTGGGATAGCCTTATGAGTTCTTGGTTTATGATCATTTCTTCGTTCATCTGATGATCCATCAGTTCAAAGTAAAAATCTTCACCGAACAACTCTTTGTATTCAGCTACTCTTTGAGTCGTGTCCTCTCCGTTGAGAATCATTTGCGGGATTTCTCCGGCAATGCATGCAGTAAGACATATTAGTCCTTCTGCATAGCTTTGCAGCATTTCCCAATCTATCCTTGGCCTATAATAAAAGCCCTTGGAATATGAAAGGGAAACTAATTTTAGTAGATTTTGGTATCCCTGATTATTTTTTGCCAATAGTATCAAATGATACCGTTTGGCTTCTTTAATGCTTACATCGGGGACATAGTAAAATTCGCATCCGATGATTGGTTTTATTTTTTGTTTTATACACTCTTTATAAAACGGGATCACCCCGTACATATTGCCATGGTCTGTGATAGCCACAGCATTCATAGCAAAAGACTTGGCTTTTGCAACCAAGTCTTTTATACGAGAAGCCCCGTCCAAGAGTGAATATTCTGTATGGTTGTGAAGGTGTATCACAACACCACCCTCTTTCTTTATTTTAGCAAAGTGGAAGAATTTTGGCTTGTACCAAAAGCACCCCCACTTTGCTATTTTTTATTCAGGGCTGCTCCTTTTTACCTCTATTGCCAGGTAGGAACTCCAGCAGTAGCATGAAGTCATTTGGAAACCACAGATGGGGCACCTTTCGGTATTGCATCCCATATGATGATAGCCTCCTGATTCTACTCCGCAGTCGAAACATGGCTCTATGCTTTGGTTTGGAATTCTTTCTGTCATCTTCCCTTTAGCCTCGATAAAATTTGCATTACAACTTGCGGAGGATCTTCCTCCACATCTGCAAGTCATGTTTAGTCCCCCCTTGCTTGCAAGGTTTTAATGTATTTCGGGATGAGGATTTCTTCTTCTACGATATCGTAATTATGTGCCATTTCTATGACGAATGTTATTATTTCGTCACATAGCATATCAAAGGATTGAACCAATTCAACCCTATCCCTCAGGGATTCAATATCCCAATTTTTAAAATCCTCACCCATGTCTGTTCCCTTCCCGGGATAAGTTACTACTATTTTAGGTGGGGTAGAGTAGTCTACCCTTGCAGGCTGCTTACAACGGCCACAAACAACACCATTTTCCTTGGTGCTTTTGTAGTTTTTCTGGCCACAATCAGTACAAAAGGATTTGTACTCTGATTCCTCTAATGCACCTTGGTATAATACCAAGTAGCCACCACTACGGCCATTGAACCCCGCTTGCCACCTGTAATTATGGGATTCCGCCCAATTCCCCAGAAGGAAATTTATTTCGTTATAGAAATCGGGAATGTCCATCATTACATAGATTTTCTCTATTGTTTCAGAGTCCAATCCGACTTGATTTACCTTCATGTTATTAGCAAAGCTTGTGGCTTTATTCCATGGGTTCATCGAATAGTATCTGAAATGGGTCGCAAGAAAATCTATCATTTCGGTTTTACTCCTTTTATCTACAGGGGTGTAAAATACTTTTCTCATGGTATTCCTCCTACTCATCTGTGCACTCCTCTCCGCACTTGGCACAATAGAATGGGCCATAGGGGCGATCTGCGTATGATATCTGCATATCCTCAATGAAATTTCCATTTTCATCAACATAGACATCATGGATACATCTTTGAGATCCTATGAATTTTACCGATCCGCATTGGCACTTAAGCGACATAATGATCCTCCTTGTCTTCTAAGAAACAGTTGAGGCAGCAAGCCTTATAAGGATCATCGCCTATCTCAACTTGTTTCTTTATGTCTCCTTTCACTTTTTTAGTGAAAGCAGCTTCCTTCCCGCATTGGCATATTGCAGTCAGCTTTGTGACTTTATCAGCCACTGCAAGCAATTCTCCCATCTCTCCAAAGGGCAACCGGGAGGCATTCATGTCAAGCCCGGCGACTAATACTGTTTTACCCGAATCTCTTAAGAGTTGGCAAAACCATACTAAGTCGCTGAAGAACTGCGCCTCATCTATTACGATGATGTCGGCTTTTTGTATTTCAGGAGTTACTTGAAGTACATCCATATATACTGGTGTTACTTCTATTTCTCCCCTGACGGTCTTTATTTTTGCCGGCTGGACTCTGGTGTCTAAACCAGGCTTAAGATACAAAAAAGACTTGCCAGCCCGGGCAAATCTTTCTAGTCTTCTTAGGACTTCGGTTGTTTTGCCCGAAAACATCGGGCCGGTGATCACTTCTATCATACTTATTCCTCCTTTAAGAACTCCACCTTATCTACATGCAGTATTTTTGTTCCGGTTTTCCCCCGGAGTTCATCGGGGACTTTTTCTCCGCGAAGGGTTTCTCCGAGAGGGAATTCCACCAACACATAGTCCGGGGCTATTACTGCCTTAATAGATCCTTCTGTTTTTGAACCTCCCGTGCGTGGGACGATCACTTTTTGTCCAATCATATTTTTCCTCCTTCTGTTTGGGGCAAACATTCTTCTTTACCCCTTCTTGAGATATCCTTTTCTCAGTAATTTCTCAAGGTGTAACTGTAAAGTTTCCTGGACATCAATTTCTTTTTCCAACACAAACATCATGGTTATACATGTTTGTGCGACATCCAGGAGTTCTAAGGCGAACTCTTGTTTTACTTCTTTTTGGGGAAGTGGTTTTTCTCCCGACAATCCTTGCATTTTGCCATAAACCCTAAACAACTCACCCATCTCTTCTACCAGCTTCATCAGCGTTGATAATACTGTTGGGTTGAGTCCTTTTAACTCAGGGAGAGAAAGTGTTTTAAAATTAACATTCTCCATCTCTTTATGGGTGCAGGCAATATCAGGGATTATCGTTTCTCTGCGAGGTCTCCATTCAACCTGAGTGTTTGTTATTCTCATGAGAGACAAACACTCATCAGAGACGGGCTTTAAATTACTGCTTATCTTGGCTTTGCCGTTTAAATGGTCAACAATAGGCTTATTGTCATTTATAATCACGGCATTTACTATGCTTGAATTAAGCAGTATCTCTAAAGCATACTTTATGCTTTTTAGCTCCGCCTCTGTGGAGGAGGAACACTTTGTCTTTTTCCGGTAGACTTCTCTGCCGGAGAACACGGCTATCATGCCATGTCTTTTGCCTCTATAACTACCGTCTGTCAGTATTTCCATATTTACCTCCCTTCTTCCCTTGCGGGTAATTATCACCTTTTGTTTTTATATAAAAAAAGAGTCAATACGACCCTGATTATCCTCTGGCACGACAATCAGGAACGTACTCCGCCCGAAGGCGGAGTTACTGACACTTATTTAATATTTTTGCTACTTGGCCAAGAACAAATGACACTACGGGAACAGCTATGCTATTTCCTGTTGCACGATACCTTGCTGTGTCACTGCCCATATTAGTCCAATTATCCGGAAACCCCTGGAGTCTTTCTGTTTCCAGTGGAGTCAGCCGGCGGACTGAGTATTCTTTTTTCTCTTCAGTATTGGGGTCTTCCGGCATAGTTACTAAGTTATAATGTTCACTGCCTGATGGGCCACCGGTTCCTTTTGCCCATTTGCTTGTCATAGTTCCGGCTATGCCATTGGGAGTACAATCTTCTTCCACTATTGCTATCCCACCTTGGTTGCAAGCAGGATTGCCACCATTGCCATCTAATGTTCGGGCTGTTTCTGCACGATAAATCCCACTCTTGGGATTATTCGACAGCATTGAATTAGACTGGTCTGCACATATTGCATATATCTCGGGTTGCTTTTCTTGGGCAGGAATTGGCTCTGCAATAAATGTTTGTTGTTTCATCCCGGGTTGGGCTTGGAGGGCGCCTGTTTTGTCGCCCAAATCTCTCACCTCATCACGCTGATTGGCTGCGAATGCTAATACGCAAGGCTGTCTTTGACCACCCTGTGCCGTGTTGAGGGTTGGACTTATTCCTCCAGTGTGGATTCTGCATACTCCATCCTGAGATCGTGGTTCTATTACCATTAACTTGGCTTCCTTATCTTCATCTGTCTCTATTTTTTCATCAGGAGCTGCCTTGCTGTTGGAAAAGACTACTTGATCGTTATTGCATCCGAGGGTGAAGGTTTTTTCTTGGGTTAGAAGAGGTCCTTTCCCTCCTCCTTCTTTCCCTTCTCTTCCGCGCATTATTACTTCTATAATTAAAGACTCCCAATCAGAAGCTGTTTTGGGACTACCTGCCCCTGCTCTTAAAGTTCCTGATTTGCTTCGCATAACTATGCTTCTTCCTGTACTCATTCCACAATTTGTTCCTAATGTACTGCATTTTTCTGACTGTATATTATTGTATGGGTCAAATATTACTGCATCCCCTGTGCCTGTCTTCTCAAGGCTTTCTCCAATACTGGCGGAAGGGTCTTCCCCCTCTTTTCTGCTCTTCTTAATATCCCCTGACATGCTTTGGGGCTCAGAAAGTATTTCTGTGGTATATTCTCCTGTAATATATCGGTCAAGTCGCTTGACTTTATCGGATGCCCGCTTGATATAATCATTCCAGTTGTGAACCCATTCCATTTCTGTAAAAAGGTCTCCACCTGACTGTCGCGCATGTTCTATACACCTCCTTATTTCTAATAAAATCTGTTCTGCTACAGGTAATTTTGGGTGTTTTAATATATTTTCTGCCAGGACTAATAGCAGATCTGCACAAAATAATATACTTTCGTCACTTATATCAAAGCCTCCATAGACTACCTTTTCCCAATCTCCCTGTATTTTTGACTGCAGTATGTCTTTTGGGATGAAAGCTGTCTTTCGGCTTAGCTTGCTTTTTATATCAACAGGGCAACCTTTTTGAGTTGATATAATCCCATCCAGGTTGATTTTTAAGCACTCTACCAGCAACTGATATGATGAATTGATAGTTATATCTACCGGGTGCTTTATAAAATATCGTGTATTCAAGCAAACGAAAAACACTCTTCTTCTACGTTGCGGGACTCCCATATATTGTGCATCTAATATATTCACATCTACCATAAAGCCAATTTCTTCTATTGCTTCTAATACTGCCTCCATGTCTTTGCCTTTATTGCTGCTTAATAAGCCGGGGACATTTTCTATAACGATGGCCTTGGGGTACTCATAATTTGTTGTTATTAACATTTCTTCTATAATGCGCATGGCATCAAAGAATAAGACTGATCTTTCTCCTTGAAAGCCTTCGCGTTTTCCTGCCACTGATAAGTCCTGGCAAGGAAAACCTCCACATATAATATCAACTGGATCTATTTTACTGCCGTCTATTTTGGTTATATCTCCGAGTTGTTTCATGTTGGGGAAATGGCGTCCTGTTACCTTAAGAGGGAGTTCTTCTATTTCACTAGCCCATACAGGCTGGATTCCATGCTGCAATCCTGACAGGGGGAAACCTCCGATGCCATCAAATAAACTACCGAGGGTTAGCATTGTATCCTTCCTTTCTAAATTTAGTCGTAAAAAAAGCACCGATTTCTCGGTGCTTTTACTACTTATTAAAGGGAAGGAAATTTATCCGCCCGGGGGGTTGACAGCAAAGACTTTAATGTGGAGGTTTTCTCATTAATTATTTCTTCGGGAATTATTGAACCTAATTCTATATTTGGGTCGTGAGTTATGCTGACTGTGGCACCGGTTCCAGGTTGATAAAAACCAACTGCCTTAGTTTTATGGGCATAAGAAAGCCCCATCCCGGCAAATAATAAATTCGGCATCCGGCCTGACAATACAACCGCTTTGCCAAACCCTATATCCGGTGGCTCTACATTGCTTATTTTATCCAAATCCAGAGGTACGCTTGGGTCTATTTGTTTTGCCTCTACTATAGTCATGTTGTCAGAAAGTCTCCTGGTGGTAAATTCTATATTTTCCCCTTTTCCCTC
>LSQX01304767.1_pt1 | contig 25608 bp, 21 predicted proteins | sample 654561 | NCBI WGS metagenome assembly LSQX01 (sample SAMN04489861, study PRJNA283612) | anaerobic digester metagenome | isolation source: 4 biogas reactors fed with cattle manure at either 37C or 55C with and... | place: Denmark: Kongens Lyngby | collected 2014 | reverse complement strand
GATCCTTCGCTGGTTTTTCCGTATGCACCCAGCTTCGGACGCCCCGACCTGCGTGCCAGATGGAAGGAGATGATTTATGAAAAAAGTCCTTCTCTCGGGAAAACGGAAATCAGTCTGCCGGTTGTAACCAATGCGCTGACGCACGGCATCAGCATGGCAGGTTACCTGTTTGCCGATGCGGGTGATGAAGTGATTGTTCCCGACCTTTTCTGGGGAAACTATACGCTGACATTAGCCAACGGATGCGGCGCCAACATGGTAAAATTCAACCTCTTTAAAGACGGACAATTTGATTTGCAGGCTTTTGAGGCAAAGCTGAATGAAGGCGCTCCCGGCAAAAAAATTCTCATTTTAAATTTCCCGAACAATCCCACAGGTTACACCCCAATGCGGAAAGAGATTGACGGCATAGTTGAAATCATCGGAAAAGCTGCCGAAAACGGAAATAAAATCGTCTGCATCATTGATGACGCCTATTTCGGGCTGATTTACGAAGAGGGAATTGCGCAGGAAAGCATTTTCGCGCCACTCGCCAATCTGCATGAAAATGTATTAGCTCTGAAGCTTGACGGCTCTACCAAAGAGGATTATGTCTGGGGATTTCGTGTCGGATTTATGACTTACGCCATTAAAGGCGGTGATGCAGCGCTCTATTCGGCGCTCGAATCAAAAACTGCCGGCGCCATCCGCGGAAACATTTCCAATGCCGCAAATATTTCGCAATCGCTGATGTTTGCCGCCTATTCCAGTCCTGAATATGCTGCCCAGAAAAAAACGAAATTTCAAATTATGAAAAAACGTTACGAGGCAGTGAAAGAGGCATTGAAAGAAGAGAAATATGAAAAATATTTCCGGGCGCTTCCCTTTAATTCCGGCTATTTTATGTGCGTTAAACTTGCGGAAGGACTTGACAGCGAGCAAGTACGTCAGCTGCTCATCAAAAAATACGGAATTGGCACCATTAGCCTGAACGGCATTCTGAGGCTTGCTTTTTCTGCGGTTGCCGCATCCGATATCGGGGAGATGTTTGAAGGAATTTACAAAGCTTGTGAAGAGTCTGCCTGATACTTAATGCAGCAGATTTTCGTCGCGGATAATCATCAAAATTGCCGAGTGGGGCAAAATGATGTATTTTTCGTTATTAAATTCGATTTCATATCCGCTGTTATTCAGATAAATAGCCAGATCACCCATTTGTGCCTGCAACGGAACATATTTAACATCATCCTGCTTTTGCTTCCACGCTTCGTCTTCTTCTGAAACGGCAGGAATAGGATATCCCGGACCAACCTTTACGATATATCCGCTTTGAATTTTTTCGCTCTCCTGAACGGTTGGCGGCAAATAGAGACCGGTTTTGGTTTTTCCGGCGGGAGTCTTTGGCTTGACTAACACCCGGTCACCAATCATATAAAATTTGTCGAGATTTTTTTCTTCAATAATAAGTGACATGTCCTGTTTTGAAAAATAAAATGCAAAGATAGCATTATTTAACTCCTTACTTTTAGATGAAAATGCTAATTTCGCCACAAAACATTTTATGAACAGTCCCCTTCAAAATAAAAATGGAATCAGACTTCATTCCGGATTTTTAATTTTTGCAGCCGGACAGGTTGCTATTTTCTTTTTTCTCTCTTTTTTCCTGTTTTTTATCTCACAGACAAGTTTTGCCGCAAAACCTTCAAAAGATTCAGGAGTAATCTGGTCGGTTTCCGGTGGCGCGGGCGTTTCCTTTTTAGCATTTGAAATTGCCGATAATTTTGAAATATTGAAAAATGAATTTCAGCATAAACCGGCAATGCTGTTTGATTTAGGCTTTTCAGCTTTGTTAGGTGAGTGCTGGGAGCCGGCAATCAGGCTTGGGCTTTCAGGCTTAAACGGAGAATCCGCTTCGCCGGATTTTTCTGCTGCCGGAAATCACGCTTCCATGAGATATCTCTATGATCTGCCGGTGGAGTATTCCACCAAAGGTGGAGAACTTTCGGGACTGATAAGATTTTACCTGCTAAAATATTCCGCACAAAACTCAGGGCAAACTATGATTAATCCTTTTATTGAAGCGGGTGGCGGATTGACCTTTTTCAGCAACGAACTGCGTTACAAAAGTATTCCGCCGGGAGAAGAATCCGCCGTGATTTTTCAAAAGGGGATGGGAAATCAGCCTTTGTATTCCGTTAGTCATCTGGCGGTTGGAGCCGGCGTAAAAATTGGCAAGCCCGGACAATCCAATTTCTATGTTTCGTTTAACGGAAAAGCAGTGAATTACGATTTCATGGATGCGGTACACAACTATAGCGATGGCGAACGGAATCATGCCAAAGGCATTGTTTCAAAATTTTCTGCAGGCGCAATTATTCCTTTATCAGGTGGAAGAAAAGATCAATCCGACTACCTGCCCTGGTCACCGATGCGAAGTAAATTTTAGTTGCTCTCAGGTTTCCTGATCTCCAAAAACAGCTCATCCAGCTGATCTTCTGAGATGGGAGCCGGGGAGTCGTTCATCACATCGCGCCCGGCATTGTTTTTCGGGAATGCAATCACATCGCGGATGGAATCCAGACCTGCAAAAAGCGAGACCAACCGGTCAAATCCAAACGCAATTCCTGCATGTGGCGGAGCGCCATACTTAAAGGCGTTCATCAGAAAACCAAACTGATTTTTTGCCTGCTCCGGGGTAAACCCAAGTATATCGAACATTTTTGCCTGCAATGCAGAATCGAAAATCCGCACAGAGCCGCCGCCGATTTCCACGCCGTTGATTACCAGATCGTAGGCATTCGCACGCACTTCTCCGGGATTAGAATCCAACAGGGGAATATCTTCGGTTTTTGGGGAAGTAAACGGATGGTGCATTGCAAAATAGCGCCGGGTCTCTTCATCCCACTCCAACAGTGGAAAATCAACTACCCAAAGGGGCTTGAAGTTCTCTTTGCTTCGCAATCCCAGACGGTTGCCTAATTCAAGGCGCAATTCGCCCAATGCGTTGATGGTGTGGTCTTTTTCACCGGAAAGCACTAAGATTAAATCTCCCGGCTCCGTACCGGTTTCTGCTGCCCAGATTTTTAAATCTTCTTCAGAATAGAATTTATCTACCGATGACCTTAAACTTCCGTCTTCATTGTATTTAACATAAACCATCCCTTTTGCGCCGATTTGCGGGCGTCTCACCCAATCGGTCAGCTCATCAAGCTGCTTGCGGGAATATCCGGCACAACCTTTAGCACAAATTGCTCCGATATATTCTGCCGAATCAAAAATTCCGAAACCCTTTCCTTTAGCCGTTTCTGTAATTTCCCGAAGCAGCATTTCAAACCGGATATCCGGTTTGTCGGAACCGTAATTTTTCATAGCTTCCGTATAAGGCATCCGCGGGAAGCTGTCCAAACCGACATTCAGCACATGCTGAAACACATATTTTGTCAGATTTTCGAAAGTTTCCAACACATCTTCCTGCTCCACAAACGACATTTCGCAATCAATCTGGGTAAATTCCGGTTGACGGTCGGCACGCAAATCTTCATCCCTGAAACATTTCACAATCTGAAAATACTTGTCAAACCCGGCAACCATCAGCAGCTGCTTAAAAATTTGCGGCGATTGCGGGAGTGCGTAAAATTCACCGCGATTCATGCGCGAAGGAACCACAAAATCGCGTGCTCCTTCGGGCGTGGATTTAATCAAAACAGGCGTTTCGGTTTCAATAAAACCCTGTTCTGTGAGAAAGTTGCGCACCGCATGTGCCATCTGTGCCCTGAGTATCAGATTTTTGCGCACTGCATTTCTTCTCAAATCAAGATAGCGGTATTTCATGCGCAAATCATCGCCGCCGTCGGTGTCATCCTGAATCGTAAATGGCGGAACTTCCGATGGATTAAGAATGTTGAGCGCAGTCAGCCGGATTTCAATATCTCCGGTAGGAATATTTTTATTCTTGCTGGAACGCTCTAAAACTTCACCCGTTGCCTGAATTACAAACTCGCGCCCAAGCTGCTCCGCTGCCTGAGCAACTTCGCCGGACGTATCTTCGTCAATTACCAATTGAGTAATCCCGTAACGATCACGTAAATCAATAAACGTCATGGCGCCAAAATCACGGATTCGCTGCACCCAGCCGGCTAAAGTTACCGTTTTTCCTATATGTTCATTTCTTAATTCACCGCAGGTATGTGTTCTGTACATGTCTGTTTTTTATGATGTGGTTGCGAAAATAAGAAGAATTTAGCAATTTCACCGATTCAAATTCAGAATTATGATTGAACCATTTGGCGACGAATATTTTATGAAAAGAGCCTTTGCAGAAGCATTACAGGCTTTTGACGAAGGCGAAATTCCGGTTGGGGCAGTGGTTGTTGCGGGCAATAAAATTATCGCCCGTGCACATAATTTAACAGAGACACTGAACGATGTTACCGCCCATGCAGAGATGCAGGCAATTACTGCGGCAGCCAATCATTTGGGCGGAAAATATTTGAATGACTGCACATTATATGTTACCCTTGAGCCTTGTGCCATGTGTGCCGGTGCACTCGGCTGGGCGCAAACGGGAAGAATAGTATTCGGCGCACCCGATCCCAAAAGGGGCTTTCAGAGATTTGCCCCGAAAGCGTTGCACCCCAAAACTGAAGTTTTGGGCGGCGTTTTGGAAACCGAATGCGCCGAACTGCTACAGGAATTCTTTAAAAACAAGAGATAATTTCCTGCAAAAATCAGTTGACATCCAAACTTAAACTTCCCTTTCCGGCAGCATCAAAAGCTTTCACTTTCACTTTGCCGCTGATTTCAACCGGTTCTTCGTAAAGGGTTGAACTCCGTGTAGGTTCCGAGCCGTCCACGGTGTAACGAACCGACAGTCCGGGATAGGTTGAGTTTGCATGAAGTTTTCCGCCCTCAATCTTTGCACCCGGCGCCGGCACGCGATAATTAAAACCGCCAAACATCCGCGACATGCGCGGAAGCTCTTTTTGAGCTAATGTATTTGCAAAAATATTCCAACCTTTCTCCATCTCCTCTTCGCGGAGCCTGCGGTTTTCCATATTTTCCCAGTTTCTGTCCTGCCCCCATGCCGTTTCCGCAAAGCCAATCAGTTTTGGCAACAGGTAGTATTCCAGCATTTTGGGACCTTTTATGGTTTCGCTCCAGATTTGTGCCTGCACACCCGCAATATTCTGTTTCCCTGCCGGCGTCAACCGCTCAAGTGCGGCATATTCGGTATCAATATCAATTTTTCGTCCCATCGGAGTTTCCAGCGTTGTGTAGAAAACATTGAACGGAGCAACCTGCCAGGCATTGCGGGTGTTAACGAATCCCGACCAGTAGTGCCCCGGTTCGCGCGGGTCTTTATTGTTGCCAAAATCGAAATAGAAATTGGAAACATTACACAAAATAACGGGATAGCCGACATTTGCCAGACGATATGCCAAATCGGTATTCTCCTCCTGATTGTTCCACACTAACGGATAGACCCCCTGCCCCACAAATTCTGGATTGGGCAGATATGTTCCATCGCTCTGCCTCAGCTGTGCAACCTCCTCCCAACCGGTTATTTTCAATCCTTTCGACCGCAGCATTTTAACTGCCTTGCTGAAAAAATAGGCTTGCAGATTTTTGGGGTCTTTGATATCCGGCAGTGTTTTGAGCAGCTCTTCACACATTGGCGACTGCGTCCAGGCGCCGTCTGCCACTTCATCGCCACCGGTATTGAAAAACTCAATTTCAACGCCGGCTTCTTCAAACATTTTCAGGATGTCGTCAACAACGGTTTCATAAAACCTGTACACCGATTCCCGCGCTACGTTCACCACATTGTCGGAATACCACTGGGCAGATAAATATTCGGAAGTATCATCGGGGTCAATCAGCCTGAACTCATTGGCTTTTGCTTCCTCGCCCAAAGCCATGTACTTTTCATAGCGCGCTTCCATAGATTTTATTGCGGCGCGCGAGTGCCCCGGAAAGTTGACTGCCGGAATAATCTTCACATGCCGCGACTGTGCATATTTCAAAATTTCAATGAAATCCTGACGGGTATAATAGCCGCTGCCATAGGTGCCTTCGGCAAAGGGAAACGGACCCGAACCATAAGACGGATGCAGCTTGTTTGCTTCTTTGGTGGTGTGCCCCCGCTGCGAGCCAACTTCCGTCAACTCAGGCAGTCCGTCAATTTCGATGCGCCAGCCTTCATCTTCCGAGAGATAAACAACCAGATAATTTCCTTTGTAAAAAGAGAAAATATCGATGATTTTTTTTACGGTTTCCTTAGTCTGGAAGTTTCTGTCAACATCGAGATGAAGTCCACGGTAGGCAAAGCGCGGCGCATCTTCAATCACCACTTCATCAAACTCAACCCCATTGGCAGCGCCGCCGGAAGGAATCATAGAGAGAAGCGTCTGAATCCCGTAAAATACGCCGGCAGCATCACTCCCGGTGATATGCACCGACTTGTTGTCCTTAATCTCTAACCGATAGGCTTCCTTAGTTTTCCCTTTGATTGAAATCGGTTTTGTTTCTAAAAAGATGGTATAGGGAAGCGCTGCTGCCCCCTGATCAACAGTAGGTTGAGCGCCGGCAAGTCTCCCGATAAGCGCCGACAAAATCTGAACTTCATTTTCCAGATTTCCATTGTAAAGAATGCGAACCATATCATCAAAAACCACTTTTTTACCGGTTGCCCTGTAGCTTGCCGGACTTGGAATTACGGGAAGCAGTTCATCTTTTCCCAAAAGGGAAAGATTCCGGTTGTTTTCATAAAGCCATTCGGCTGTGGGAATGGGTGTGTAGTCGTTTTTGTGGCGGTTCATCTGTTCGGGACGGGTAAAGGGCAAAATGGTGTAGTCTGTAATCGGAATGGTATCGGTTTCATTTCCATTTTTATCGTAAAGGATCAGGTAAGGACCCAGTGGAGCATCGGTCTCCTTAATTATCCACTCCGAATGCTCGGTGGTTATTTCGACTGACTGCCCGGGTTTCAGGCTGAAGTTTCCGGTGGGTTTCATCACATACCAGTCGCCGCTGATAAATTGAATTTCAACATTATTGTCGGCAGAAAGCGGATCGCGCGTCATCTGATTGAAATAAAGCGCCCAGTTTTTATTACTGAACGTAAACCGGCTGTTGTTTTCAATATAAAACTTTGTCATGGCTTTGGGTTGCTCAGAATACTCGTTACTGACCACTTCCCAGCTAAGTTTAATTTCTTCGGGCAATGGCGCATTTTCGCGACACCCTGAAAAAAACATTAAAACAACGAATGAAATAATTAAAACTTTTCTCATGTTTTGCGTTTTTATTTTAAGTTTAACATCTTTTCAAATATAAATCGTTTTAGGTTTTGGTGAATTCAATTCAAAGATATAAAAATGACTGCTAATAATCGTCTGATTTCTCTGGATGCTTTCAGGGGTTTTACAATTGCGGCAATGATAATGGTAAATAACCCCGGCTCGTGGGACCACGTTTACCCGCCTTTGCTGCATAAAGATTGGCACGGAATCACACCAACCGACCTGATTTTTCCCTTTTTTATCTTCATTGTGGGCGTTTCCATCGCTCTTGCCTACAGCAAACAGCTAATGAAGGGCGTTCCGAAAAAAACGATGTACAAAAAAATTATTTACAGGTCACTGAAAATATTCATCATCGGAATTTTACTCTGGCTTTTCCCGAAATTTGATTTTAATCATGTCAGATATGCAGGTGTTCTGCAGCGTATTGCCGTTGTTTTCTTTGTGTCGGCAATTATTTTTCTCAATTCCAAATGGAAAACACAGGTTGTTATTTCCGTTGTCATTCTGATTGGTTACTGGATGGCGATGGTTTTAATTCCGACCCCGGGTTACGGAAAAGCGATGCTTGAGCCCGGCGTCAATTTAGCGGCGTGGTTCGACAGCACATATCTGCCGGGAGTGATGTGGCAAAAGACCTGGGACCCCGAAGGTTATCTCAGTACTTTGCCTTCCATTGTAACCGGAATTTCGGGAATACTTGCCGGACATCTGATTCTGAGCAAATTGCCGCAGGAAAAGAAGGTGATTTACATGTTTTCATTTGGTTTTTTTGCCTTTGCAACAGGTTACATGTGGAACTATGTTTTCCCGATCAATAAAAATATCTGGACAAGTTCATTTGTGATGGTTACTTCGGGGCTGGCTGCCATGGTGCTGGCGATCAGTATTTTCTTTGTGGATATGATGAAACGAACCCGGCTGACAAAACCCGGAATTATTTTCGGCTCCAATGCCATTGCTGTTTATGTGCTGTCCGATGTGTGGGAACAGTTTTTTTACAAGATAAATTATGGGGGGAACACGCTGAGCGGATATTTTATGAATATGTTTGAAACAGCCGGCTGGAGCCTGAAATTTGGAAGTTTTCTCTATTCAGTTCTGTTTATCTGCTTCAACTTTATTCCCGCCTGGATTCTCTACAGGAAAAAAATATTTATAAAGCTGTAATCTGAAATCCTGCTTTTTCCAAGTCTTCCCAAAATGAAGGGTAGGATTTGGTAACCACCTGCGGATCGTTTATCTCAACAGATTTTCCGGCAAGAGCCATTGGTGCAAAAGCAAGCGCCATCCGGTGGTCGTGATAGGTATCGATTAATGGAAGCTCCTGAGCTTCATTTTCATTAATTATTCCGTTCCAAGCCAGTTCGCCTTCTGCCGGTTCCGTTAAAATGGCGCCAAATTTCCGAAGCTCGTTCTGCAGGGCGACAATGCGGTCAGTCTCTTTGATTTTCAGGGTTTTCAATCCTGAAAAGTGAAAAGGAATTCTTTTGGATACGCAAAGCGGAGCAAAAGTCTGGGCAATATCAGGGTTTTCAATGAAGTCCAACACCAATTTTTCAGGCTGAATATGCTCTGATTTAATGAGCAGCACGCCATCGGGTTTTTGTTCCGAATGAACGCCAAACTGTTCAAACCACCCTGCAATGGCGGCATCTCCCTGAAGGCTCTCAAGCTGAAGTTTTTCTAAAAAAAGTTCGCCTTCTTCTGCCATTGCCAGAATCTGATACCAATAGGAAGCCCCCGACCAGTCGCTTTCAACGGTAAATTCACGGGGAAAATAATTTTGCTCGGGTATGGTGATGCTGTTCTCAATCCATTGGTATTGAATACCGAAGCCCTCCATCAATCTGAGCGTCAGCTCAATGTATGGTCTGGAAGTGATTTTTCCGGTCAGTTTTAACGTTAGTCCGTTTTCAATGATTGGCGCAATCATCAGCAGCGCGGAAATATATTGGCTTGAAATGCTGCCGTCGAGTTCGAGCGTTTTTCCTTTCAGGTGCGAACCAAAAATCTTCAGTGGCGGATAGCCGGTTTTTCTCTGATATTCAATACGTGCTCCAAGCTGATTCAGCGCATCTACCAAAATTCCGATGGGGCGTTGCTGCATTCGTTCGGAGCCGGTCAGCTCCCACTCCCCGACAATTTTAGCCAAAAAAGCGGTTAAAAACCGCATGGCAGTGCCGGCATGACCAATGTCGAATCTGTTTTGGTTGGAGTGCAGCGCTTCAGCCAAAGCGATGGTATCATCCGAGTCGGAGAGATTTGTTGCAGGAAAAGGATTGTGGCACAGCGCATTGATAATCAGCACCCGGTTACTGATGCTTTTGGATGAGGGAAGCGAAATGCTCCCTTCAATGGTGCGGCGTTTTGCTTCTATCCTGTACTTCATTTAATTTAAATTCCTGTAAAAATTCAGCGCTTCAAAAATCAGCTCTTTTTCGCACACCTGATTGATTTTCACTTTTCCCGGCTCTGAAAGCAGCGAGAAAAATATCTTGTTGGATTCGTTCTTTTTATCGTGCATCATCAGCTCCAGAAGTTGGTCAAAATCACTGCTGTTCAGTGTGAATTTCCCGTAGATATTTTGCAGCCATGTTGCCAGTTCCCGGTGCTCATTTTCTGAAAAACCGCACTGCTTCACCGAAAGATACATTTCGGCAATCATTCCCCACGCCACTGCAAACCCGTGGTGAACCGGACGGTTCTGCTCCATTGCCAGGCTTTCAAAAGCGTGCCCGATGGTGTGCCCGAAATTCAGTCCTTTTCTGATATTCTTTTCGGTAGGGTCGTTCAAAACGTAATACTCTTTCACATTGACGGAGTTCTGAATAATCTGCAGCAAACCTTTGTAGTTGATGTTGTTCAGGTCAAAACTCCGCAACTCTTCCAGATGATCAGTACTTCTGATTAACCCGTGCTTGACCATTTCCGCAAAACCGGAAAGAAAATTCTCCCTGTCGATGGTTTTTAAAAACTCGGTGTTGATGATGACTGCAACAGGATTTTCAAAAGCGCCGATTTCGTTTTTTAACCCGTTGAAATTTATGCCGGTTTTGCCGCCTACCGATGCATCCACCTGAGAGAGCAAAGTGGTGGGAACATTTATAAAATCAATTCCTCTTTTGAAAGTTGAAGCGGCAAATCCTGCAAGGTCGGTCAACATTCCGCCGCCAATATTAATTAACAGCGATTTTCTGTCGGCGCCGTTTTGCGATAAAAATTCCCAGATTTTCACAACCGACTCCAAGCTTTTATTGTTCTCTCCCGAAGGCAGAACTATTCTGTTAATATTCTGATTGTCAAAATAATTACCGAAAAGCGGCAGGAGCAGTTTATCCACATTTTCTTCCGTTGCAAGAAAAACTTTACCCTTTTCGTAGTTGTTTATCCACTCGTCTAATTCGGTTTGCGGAGAATTGCTGTAAATTATTTTAGAATATATTTTTGAATTTCTCATGGTTACCTGCTAAATTGCGGTAAAGTTACAACATTTTTGGATTAATGTTTTTTTAAGCCGGTTGCATTGACTGAACATGTAAATATTTTAAGAATGAACATATCGAATAAAAAACAGACACAATTTCTCAGACGACTTTTCTTTTTGGTCAGCCTCGTCATTGCCTTGGCTGCATTAGCTTTATTTTTGCTGGACTATATGCTCTACGGACTGCTGATGGCAGGTGTTTTCGCCTTATGGTATCTCTTTTTTCAGGTTGCCGATTACCATTTTATCGAGTATAGCGATTCCGGCGATAAGGTTGTGCTGCGCTATTACAAGAGCATCCGTTTTGGCAAAACAAGCTTCAATTCCATCGAATTTCCCAAACAGATGCTCTACCGGGCATATTTTGAAAACTCTGTTTTTGGGAAAATGTCCGATTTAACGCTTGTGGTAAAAACCCGCCGCGGCATTGCGGAATATCCTTCGGTGAGCTTGTCTGCATTGCCGCTTAGCGACAGAAAAGTATTGCAGGAGAGATTGTTGCATATATTAGGCGTTTAATCCGAGCAGAATGAGTCACACAGAAAATGAGCTATACTACAAAATTGCCCTTTCCCTGATTCCGGGAATAGGCGGCACGCTTGCCCGCAACCTGCTTGCTTACACGGGCAGCGCCGGACAGGTTTTCTCCGAACCCCTGAAATCGCTGAAAAAAATTCCCGGCATTGGTGAGTTGAATGCACAGCGCATAAAGGACAGCGATGTATTTGGTCGGGCTGAACAGGAGCTGGAGTTTATTGAGAAGTACAAAATTGATGTGAGGTTTTATTCTGACGAAAACTACCCACGCCGCCTGAAACCCTGTCCGGATGCGCCTATTATTCTCTATTCCAAGGGAAAGATGGACTTAGACATGCAGCGGATTATCAGCATTGTGGGAACACGAAATGCAACCGATTACGGAAAAACCATCTGCGAGAAGCTCATGAAGAATTTTGCCGGGCGGAATTATCCGGTGTTAGTGGTGAGCGGACTGGCTTACGGAATTGATATTCACGCACATAAAATGGCGCTGAAATACAATATTCCAACTGTTGGCGTTGTTGGTCACGGATTGGACAAAATGTACCCGTCGCTCCATGCCGACACAGCACGAAAAATGGTTGAAAACGGCGGATTGGTTTCCGATTTTCCCAGCAAATCAAAAATAGACCCATCCAATTTTGTGCGGCGAAACCGGATAATTGCCGGACTTGCCGATGCCACCATCGTTGTGGAATCAGCAGAAAAAGGGGGTGCGCTCATCACTGCCGAAATCGCATCTTCCTATAACCGCGATGTGTTTGCTTTTCCCGGCAGGGTGGATGATATTTACTCCAAAGGATGCAATCGGCTAATCCGGCTGAATGGCGCCAATCTGATACAAAACCTTGATGATCTGGAGTATTTTATGGGATGGGAGGCATCGGATCAGAAAAAAGTGGTACAATCCGCACTTTTTGTGGAGTTGACTGCCGATGAGGAGAAAATTGTGGAGTTGCTGAAAAAGAGCGGCGAAATGTTTATCGATCAGATTTCATCAGAGCTGCAAATGCCGGGCAGCAAGGTGTCTGCACTGCTTTTAAATCTTGAATTTAAGAATGTACTTTCTGCCCTTCCCGGAAAAATGTATAAGCTGAAATAATTTTCAGAATGTAATTCCCAGCGTAATTCCTGCCGCCGGTTTTGCCTGTGCCAGATAGTTCTGGTTGCTTAAAAACGGACTTATCTTCAGTCCCAAATTTCTGCTTTGGCGATACATATTATTTACTTTTGCAACCTTAACCGCATCAAAAACCGACCATATGTCAACAATGAGATAGCCACCCAAACCACTATAAAACAGCAGCATACCGGGTATTGCCGTATCCGAATCGCCAAAGAGAATACCGTCAATTAGCAAGCTGGCTCCTACCCCAACTACTGCAACAGACACAAGTGCGCCGCCAAAAAAGCCCAATCCGCGCAACGGCTCGCCCGAAATAGCCTGCCCCAATCCGGGCAGCACAAACGAGGTGATACCCGCCAGAGCCGGGGAATACCTGTCGCCATCCTGCCTGACATAATCGCGGGAATTGAAAACTTTTTTATTTTGTCTGTACGACTGGGCAGTTGCCTGCGCTGACCACAAAATAAAGATACTGAGCGTGATGTAAGTTGTTCTTTTAAAATTCATAGTTGTATGTTTTAGAAGTGTGTTCATTCCGAAAAATATTTCCATCAACAAAAGTCCGGGAGCATTAATATCGGTTGAAATATAAACTAAACCTGAACTCTTATCCCATCCTGAAATCCGCCATTCAGTGCAGATTCAGATACTGAAAACGAAGTAAAGATAAAAGATTTTCGGACAAAAGATATTTGGATATGAAAATATCCTAATGGGATAGTACCGCCTTTGGCTTTTTTGCATTAGAATTATATATTTGGAAATGAAAATCCAAAGGTAACCGGAACCAGTCCGGGACCGTCTTTGTCTTTAAAAAGCGGTGTCATTCCCCAATTTACAAACAGCATGAAATCACCTAATCCAATCCGCCCTGTCAGATCATATTTAAACTGATTGAGGTTAAAATTGCTCCGTAATTTCTCCTTTTGATTGCGGTATTTATATTTGGTATGCGAGCCGATATTTAAGCCGCCAATGACACCGGCAGCAAGACAGAGATGTGAATTGCCTGCCTTGAGCGGCGTTTTCACTTCAAGCATCAGCGGAGCAGTCAGGTAGCTCGTGTTCAGCTTAGACTTTTTCAATCCGTCAGATTCTAAAGTCACAGGTATAATTTTACCGTTCCCGTTTTCTTTTTCGATGGTTACGGGCTGGTCAAAGGCGAAATCCATAAAACTGAAACCTAAACCAGTTATTACGCCAAAGTTTTGCGCCCGGTTTTTAAATGCCCACTCAAAAACATTCAAGTTTACGGAAATTGATTTCCCATGATTCAAATCCATGAAATTATCCGGAAATTCACTGCCGGCATAAGTGGAATAATCGCTTTGCCGAAAAAGATTTATTCCCATTTCCACGCCTGTCCAGTGTGGATTAAAGCTGTTATCAGTAAGTTTTATGCTCTTATCCTTATCCATCTTAACGGAAGTGCCGTCACCGGTTTCAATAATTTCGATTTTGCGTCTCCCAATTCGGATATGCACCGTGTCACCCTGCTCATTCGCAATAACTTCCACTCCCTCGCCACCGCCGGCTTTCACATGAGTTGTTTTTCCATCTTCAATAACGGTAACAATATTTTTTTTGCCGGCTTCCACTTTCGTGGTGTCCGGTTGTGCGAAAAGGCTGAAAGCCAAAAAACTGAACAATGCAATGCTTATTAATTTTCTCATTTCTTACTGTTTTATTTTTCTTTAGTTCAGACGTACAGAATATGCTGAAAGTTACAGAGAGAGCGATAATATCAGGAATTTAATCACTACCCGTGGGTATGGAAACAGCCAGCAAGCGGGAATCGTAGCTGACTGCGGTTATTTCACCATCGGTATTGATGCTGTAATTAAACTTTTTCCCGGAAATTCTTGAAATCAAATCCAACCCCGCTTTTGCCACTTTATTTAGTGACAAGTTGCTTTCTTCCGCTTTTTCCCGAAGAATGTCAGCCAGCAGGCGCTCATCGGTTGCGGAATTTACAGTTTGAAGATATTCCACTTTCATTGGAATCAATTCCTGCGCGGATTGATATACAGCCAGAAGAGCCTTGCGAGCAGAGAGTTTTTTCGGAATTTCAACTGGTGTTCTTTCCCTCTGAATCATCTCTGTTTCTTTTTCATTTTTTGCACTGCCAGTTAACATTTGCTGCTGATTTTTCCCAGAAAGATCAACTTTTGAAGAATGTTCAGCTTTTATCTCTTCCTGCACATGTATCGTGATTTTCTCCGTGTCAGGAGAGAAAATATTCAAAATATCCGAATGCTCATTTTTTTGATTTTCTTCAGGAACAGAAACATGTGCTTCTTGCTTAACATTTTGATTGGAAAGGTCTTCTGCAATGCGATATACGAAAAACACAAAAATCACTGCGGCAGCAGCACGTGCAGACCAATATAAAATCTTTCTTCCGATTGAAATCCGGTATAATTTTCTCTTTTTCTGAAAAATAACCGTTTCATCCGGCTCCAATTTGGTTTTTTCAAAAAGTGAAATCTTTTTTCCTCTATCGGGGTTTTCAGCGAGGTAATTTTCGAATACAATCTTTTCTTTTTCAGACAAATCACCTTCCATAAGCGCTATTGCTGCCCGGTTAAATGCTGAAATTTGATCATATTTTTGTCTGTAGAGCTTTTTTTTGTGGATAAATACAATTTTCTCAGGTTCAACCTTTGCCCGAGATGCGGCTTTAAGTTCAGCCTCCAAATCGGGATTCTGTTTGAGGAAAGCGTAAAATTCATCCATCAGATTTTCGTCTAAAACCCCATCTATGAAATCCAGAAAAAAAACTTCGTAATTATCTCTTGAAATTTTCATTTTAAATCACTGTCTCCATTTTAACGATAAACGCTTTCATAAACACCCTTGCCCGGTAGATGTAAACTTTCACCTGCGCTTCATTCAGGTTTGCCATTTCGCCAATTTCTTTGTAGGAATAACCTTCATAGTCTCTCAACAGCAAAACAATCCGCTGAATTTCAGGCAAAAGAGCAATTCCTTTCTGCAAAATTTCATTTAAATCAGAATAGCTGCTCTCATGGCTTCTTTCGGGAAGGCTAAACTCTTCAACATAGTCCACCCGCTTATTCTTCCGTATTTGGTCAATCATTGCATGATATGCAGTTGTGAACAGATACGATTTCACTTTGGGTGCATTTACGTTTTTCACGTTTTTCCAGAGCTTTTCATAGCTCTCCTGCACAATATCTTCAGCTGTATGCACATCATTCAGACTTTTCAGTACAAACCGGAAAAGCCTGTCAGAGTACAAGTCAACTGCATCATTATATTCTTTAACTGTCATGGGCTGTTCTGAACATCGCTCATAACATAAGACGGATTGATGACTGCGAAGTTACAGTATGTTGTAAAAAACTACAAAGAGCATTTTTTCGTCTAAAGTGACACGCTATTAATAACAACTAAAATAACTGATGCCCAGTATTCAAAATCGCTACCAATCAGCATCCTTGATAGGATTCCCTCAACAAAAACTCATTTTTTTGAAAATGAATTGTATGTTTGTTAGTTAGAAATACTTAGCCGCTTTACGGCGTAGTTCACTCGGGGAACTTTTGTTCCCTGCTATTTATTTAAGAGTAGCATAAACTCTTTTAAGGCTTAGCATAAAGAATAGAGTAGCTTTTTACAATACTGAATATTATCACTTTCAACATTATTTTATAGCACCATGCACTCATTTAAACTGAAATTTACACTGCTGTTATTTTCAGCATTCCTGTTCAACTCCTGTGCTGATACAGCGCTCTCATCGCTGATAGTTGAATACACCGAAACACCCATGGGAATTGACGTCAATAAACCGAGATTCAGCTGGCAAATGGTCTCAAAAAAACGGGGACAATCGCAAACCGCCTATCAAATCAGCGTGTTTGATGAAAACGGAAATGAGACATGGGATTCAGGAAAAATTAGAAGTGATATCTCTCTGAACATCGAATATGAAGGTCAGCCGTTGCAGCCGTCAACCCGCTACAACTGGCAGCTACAGGTCTGGGATCAGAATAACAAGCCTTTGTCAGCAAATTCGTGGTTTGAGACGGGATTAATGAATCCGTCGATTGATGCGTGGAATGGTGCCAGATGGATTGGCGGGGATGACGATGATCTGGTTTTTTATCCATCGTACCTGCCTGCTTTCAATATCAATTACACGATTCAGCTCAATCAACAAAACGGCACAACAAAAGCCGGTTTTATTTTCGGGGCTAATGATGCACGCTTAATGGACAAGAATAAGAACATCTACAATCTTCAAAATGAAAAAGATAAGTCTTACATTGAAGTTGAATTGGATATTTCAAAAACAGATCAGGGTGATAACGCTTTTTTAAATATCTACCGTGCCGGATACGCTCCCGGCGATAACCCGGAAAAACCGCTGCAAAGTTTACGCATTCCGGAATCGATAATTAACAACAAGAACAAGTTTGAAAAACATGTTATTTACCTGAAAACGATGTATAGTCAGACAGATTTCTACATCAACGGAGAAAATGATGAAAATCACATAGGAGCTGTGGTACTGAATCCCTTAGGTAACGGATGGGACCTAATCTGTTTTCCACTTTTATGCGAAATCGGATTTTCGGCAAAACCTGAGCAGCAGGCAAATTTTTCAGAAGTTAAGGTACGCAACTTCCGGGTTCCCAACAATATATTGTTTAAAGAAAATTTGGATAACGGCAGCCAAAAAAGTGTTTTTATTCAGAAAGATGGATTAACAGCCGAAAATGACTCATACAATATAGATGGCAGAGAATCAGGAATTTTTATTACTGCCGACATCCAAAAAAGCGCAGCCCCCATGCTCAGAACAACCTTTGCTGCTGAAAACAAAAAGGTCAGCAAAGCGCGCCTTTACATTACGGCAAGAGGAATTTATGAGGTCTATATGAACGGAAAAAGAGTTGGTGATGACTATTTTAATCCCGGATTAACGCAATACAACAAGCACCACATGTACCAGACCTATGATGTTACCGATTATCTCAAAACAGGTGAAAATGCACTTGGGGCAGTCATGTCCGAAGGTTGGTGGAGCGGCGCGGTTACCTATATGGGGTACCTTTGGAATCTGTTTGGCGACAGGCAATCTCTGCTTGCCAAATTAGAAATAACCTATGCCGATGGCGCTAAAGATCAGATTGTCAGCCATCCTAACTCATGGAAATATTTCAATGAAGGCGCTGTTGTTTACAGCAGTTTTTTTCAGGGTGAAGTCTATGACGCCCAAAAGGAACTTTTGACAAAAGGTTGGTCTGAAACTGCCTATAATGACTCTGCATGGAAAAATGCTGTTGAAATAAACCCGGAAAATTCAATTACAGAAGATTTCTATATAAACGCCAACCGGATGCCCGCCGTAAATGATTTTTCCGAAATGAAACTAATCGGGCAATATGGTCAGAAGGTGCAAAAAATCAGTGAATTAACAGCAATCGCCGTTGAAGAGGTAAGACCCGGAGTTTATATCTACGATATGGGACAAAATATGGTGGGAGTGCCGCGAATTTCTCTTTCGGGGCAGCAACCCGGGCGCAAAATAACCCTGCGTTATGCCGAGGTTAAATATCCTGATCTGCCGGAATTTAAAGAGAACGTAGGCATGATAATGCTTGAAAATATTCGTGGCGCGCTGGCTCAGGATATATACATTACCAAAGGGGGCAACGAGGTAATCAATCCGCGCTTCACTTTTCACGGATACAGGTATCTGGAAATAACAGGAATCGATCAGCCGCTTCCCCTGAAAGCTGTGAAAGGCGATGTGCTGAGTTCTGTTCATCAGTTAACATCCGATTACCACACTTCCAACGTACAGGTAAATAAACTGTGGGAGAATATTACATGGTCAACCCGCGGAAATTTCCTGTCAATTCCGACCGACTGTCCGCAACGCAATGAACGCATGGGCTGGGGAGGCGATATTTCCGTTTTTTCCAGAACAGCAACCTATTTAGCCGATGCGGCTCAATTTCTCCGGCGCCACATGCTGGCAATGCGGGACACGCAGAGAGAAGACGGTCGTTTTGCCGATGTATCACCCATTGGCGGCGGTTTTGGAGGAATGCTCTGGGGCAGTGCCGGAATTACGGTAGCCTGGGAAAGCTATCTTCAATATAATGATACAGAGATGTTAGCCGAACATTATGATGCCATGAAAGCCTATATCAATTATCTGCTACCTTTCATTGACGAAAATAGCGGAATATTGACAGAAGGCAATTTAGGCGACTGGCTTGGTCCTGAGCAACATAAAAACGACAATTCATTGCTGTGGGAAACCTATTTCATTTACGATCTGGAATTGATGCAGCGCATTGCAACGATTTTAAACAAAGATGAAGATGCTGCTCAATTTGCCAATCTTCACAAGGAGCGAAAGGACTTCTTTAATAATACCTATTTCGATTCAGAAACAGGCAAAACAGTACATTCAGGCTTCGGTCAGCCCGATAAAAAAGGAGAACTTATTGATACGCAGACTTCCTACATCCTGCCTTTGGCATTCAATATTTGCAGTCCGGATATTAAAAACAAAGCAGAACAAAACCTGATTGATTGTTTATCAAATGAAACAAAGCTGAATGAAAATACCACTTACCCTCCATTTTCTTTGATGACTGGTTTCATCGGAACTGCATGGATAAACAGGGTGCTTTCTGATTTGGGACATTCTGATTTAGCTTACCGCTTGCTACAGCAAAAAACATATCCATCCTGGCTCTACTCTGTTGAACAGGGTGCTACCACGATTTGGGAACGTCTTAATTCCTACACAAAAGAACACGGATTTAGCGGCAACAACTCAATGAACTCCTTCAATCACTACTCTTTCGGGGCAATCGGCTCATGGATGTGCAACTACTCCTTGGGCATTGAACGTGATGAAAATTTCCCGGGATTCAAACAATTTGTCTTAAAACCTGAACCCGACCCCACCGGGCAAATGAGTTCGGTAAAAGGGCACTATGATTCGATGTATGGCAGAATTGAGAGCAGTTGGAAAGTAAAAGAAAACACTGTTGATTATATATTTAATATCCCGGCAAATACCACGGCAATGGTGTATCTAAATGCTGATTCCGGGAATGATATAAAAGAGAACAACAAATCTTTAGACGTTTCAAAAGATATTGAGTTTATGGGTAAGGAAAACGGGAAAGTAATCCTGAAAGTTAAATCCGGCAATTACTTTTTTAGCGTTTCCGGGAAAACACGCTAAGATTTATTAGAACAAAACAACCCGTAAAACTACTGATTTTCAGCCAGATTGGTTTTTAGGAAATTACTTTCACCCGACAATCTGCACCCAGCCATATTTGTCCGGCTCATCGCCATACTGAATATTTTGCAGTTTGTTGTAGAGTTTTGTTGACCATTCTCCGGCTTCCTGCTGATTTCCGTATCTGAACCATTTGTCATGGTCTGCATCATAAATCCCTTTTATGGGTGAAATAACGGCAGCAGTGCCACATGCGCCAACTTCCTCAAATTCGGCAAGTTCTTCATAGGGAACTTTACGGCGCTCCACTTTCAGTCCCATTTCTTCTGCCAGAACCATCAGACTTTTGTTGGTGATTGATGGCAAAATGGATTCTGAAAGCGGGGTTATATAGGTGTTGTTTTTTATTCCGAAAAAGTTGGCAGGACCACATTCGTCAATATATTTTTTCTCGCGGCTGTCCAAGTAGAGTACGGCAGAAAACCCTTTTTCTTTGGCAATTTTTCCGGCTCCCATGCTGGCTGCATAGTTTCCGCCGACTTTGTATTTACCGGTTCCCTGCGGCGCTGCACGATCATATTGACGCATAATCAGCAGATCGGTTGGTTTAAATCCTTCAGGGAAATAGGGTCCAACGGGCATCACAAAAACAATAAAAAGATATTCTTTAGCAGGTTTTACGCCAATTTCAGGACCGGTTCCGATCAGCAGCGGGCGGATATAGAGTGAAGCCCTGCTTTCATAAGGCGGAACATAGTCGAGGTTTTTGCTGATTGCCAACCGCACGGCATCCATAAATTTTTCAACCGGAAGTTTTGGCATTAAAATTCCGTCGCAGGAGTTTTGCATCCGCAGGGCATTTTCATCCATTCTGAAAACACGGACTTTTCCGTCTCTCCCCTTAAAAGCCTTCAAGCCTTCAAAAACTTCCTGTCCGTAGTGAAGCGAAGTGGCAGCCATGTGCAGGCTGATGGTGTTTGAAGTGCTGATTTCCAGTTCTCCCCACTCTCCGTTCCGATAAGTGCAACGAATATTATAATGGGTATCGCGGTATCCGAAACCCAAATTTTGCCAGTCTAAATTTTCCATTTGTTTACAAGTCTCTTTTTGATAATTATCTGAGAAAAGCATTATGCTTTTGGATAAACAAATTAAGCAAATTTTTGGCTTTAAAATGTAGGGAAGGACGATGAAATGCAAAAAGTAGCCGACAATTTAATAATTCCGATCTGTTTCAGGTTCAGTTTAAAGCACCTGCAAAACAGTTTAAGCGGGCGCATCTACTTTTAGGTAGTATCCGTTGAATTTCCGGATATTCAAAACCGAACCGTTATCAAAAATGAGATATTGCCCTTTTATTCCCTCCAATATCCCTTCAATATCGGGTGTTTTGTCGAAACTGACACTTTTTATCTGCTGCGGAGCATTTTCCAACGGGTATTCGATAAAAGTAACCGTATCATCCGTGCAGGAGTATTTTTGCAGCTCTGCGGGCAAAAGTTTCAGCGCTTTTTTCTTCTCCTTTGAAAGGTCGAAATCAGGAATCGTGTCGTTTTTGAGCATTGCCTGCCATTTTGTGCGATCAGTAAAATACTTCTTCAAGAATATTTCAATGATACCGGCAATGTGGCGGTTTGGTGTTTTTGCCAACCGGATGGCAGCGCTTGCGCCCTGATCAATCCAGCGCACCGGAATCTGGTGGCAGCGCGTAACGCCAACTTTCACTTCACTGGCAACGGCAAGATAGACATAGTGGTCAATAAGATCGTGTTTTTCTGCCCACTCCATGTCGCGCGCAATGCCAAATTGTGCTTTTGAAAGCTCGGGGCGAATCACCGATTCGCTCGCCTGCGGTGCAGTTTGCAGGCAACTGTAGCAAAAGCCCTGATTGAAAGATGTTTTGGTAATTTTTCCACAGGAGATACAGTTAATCTGACCGGTGAAATGCAGCGATATGCTTTTGCCAATCAGTCTGTTCATCTCAATTTCATGTTCGCCAACAGGCAGAAAATAACTGACAGGATTTGTCAGTTCACTGCGCATTTTAATAATGTTTCCTTCGTAAATCATAATATTTTATCTGCCACAGATGATTTTCATCGAACGCGGCTCATCAATAGATGCTTTTTTTGCACCATTTTTATAAACAATAGAATCTCCACGAAAATCGGTTCTCGTCCAAAAAATCACAGTGGTGTTCTCTCCCGATTTGAACGAATCTGCTTCATCATCCCAGTCTTTTCTCGTCCCCGGCAAACTTTTCAGATTGGCAAATTCCCCGGGACCGTCAATAATGATATTATCACCTTTGTAATTCTCACCGTCAAACAGATGAACGTAGCATTTGTCTTCGGGAATTTTTCCGACTTCATCTTTTGAGCAGGCTGAAAATGATATGGACACGATAAAGAAAAATGCAAAAAATAAAAGCAGGATGGGACTGTTCGGATACTTTTTCATTTTCTTTTCTTTTAAATTGATTGTTAAAGTTTAACGAAAAGCGTGCTGCTTTATTTTAAAAAAGAGCACTCAATCCCAAAACTAAACCAACCCGGATTGTTTTTTCGGCAAAATGTTGTTAGCGGCTCAAACAAGCCATCCTGAATTTATTTTCTATTTTTCCTTCAGTATTCGTCTGTTACACAACCCTCTGAAGCTGAAGAAACCGTTCTTGCGTATTTATACAATACGCCTTTTTTTGCTTTCAATGGCGGCTCTGTCCATTTTGCTCTTCTTTCTGCCAGTTCTTCTTCGGAAATCAAAACATCAATGGTGTTATTTACGGCATCAATGCGAACGATATCGCCTTCGTTAACCAGCGCAATATTTCCACCGTTTTGCGCTTCGGGCGTAACGTGCCCCACAACAAATCCGTGGGAACCGCCAGAGAAACGTCCGTCTGTAATCAGCGCCACATCTTTTCCCAGGCCGGCGCCCATCAGTGTTGAAGTGGGTTTCAGCATTTCGGGCATGCCTGGTCCGCCGCGCGGTCCCACATAGCGGATGATAACCACATCTCCCTTGTTGATCTGACGGTTCATCATGGCATCAATACTCTCCTGTTCACTGTTAAAAACCCTTGCCGGACCTTCAAAAAATTCGCCCTCCATGCCGGTAATTTTTGCAACAGCGCCTTCGGCAGCCAGATTTCCGTATAAAATGCGGATATGACTTGTCTTTTTAATCGGATTTTCCAATGAATGAACAATTTGCTGTCCCTCTTTCAATCCGGGCAGTTCCGAAAGATTTTCCGCAATGGTTTTTCCGGTAACAGTGATGCAATCACCGTGAAGCAATCCGTTTTCCAGCATAAATTTCATAACAGCCGGCGTTCCGCCCTGCTCCTGCAAATCTTCCATCACATATTTTCCGCTTGGACGAAAATCGGCAAGCATTGGTGTAATTTCCCCCAAACGGATAAAATCATCCAAAGTGATTTCAATATCCACCGCTTTCGCCATGGCTATCAGGTGCATCACGGCATTGGTTGATCCGCCCAAAATGATTATCAGCCGGATGGCATTTTCAAAAGCCTTTTTGGTCATAATATCTGCCGGCTTGATGTCTTTTTCCAGCAACACCTTGATGGCAGCAGCTGCCTGAGCCATTTCTGCTCTTTTCTCCTTACTGTTTGCCGGATTGGAAGATGAATAAGGCAGGCTCAGACCCATCGCTTCAAGTGCGGAAGCCATGGTGTTGGCGGTGTACATTCCGCCGCAGGCGCCTTCTCCCGGACAAGCATTCTCAATAATATGTTTGTACTGTTCTTCCGTGATGGTGCCGGCAATTTTTTGCCCCAAAGCTTCAAAAGCCGAAACCACATCCAACTTTTGATCTTCATAATATCCGGCAGCGATGGTTCCGCCGTAGATAATCAGCGATGGCCTGTTCAGCCTGGCAATACCCATTGCGGCGCCGGGCATATTCTTGTCACAGCCCACAAGAGCGACAATCCCGTCATACCATTCGGCTCCGGCATTGGTTTCAATGGAGTCTGCAATAACATCCCGCGAAACAAGCGAATAGCGCATTCCGTCCGTTCCCATGGAAATGCCGTCGCTTACGCCAATGGTGTAAAAATTCAGCCCCACCAGCCCCGACTGGTTGACATGAAATTTCACAATATCTGCAAAACGGTTCAGGTGCATGTTGCAGGGATTTCCATCCCACCCGGAACTGACAATCCCGATTTGTGCCTTTTTAAGGTCTTCATCCGTGAGACCAATTGCATGCAGCATCGCCTGTGCTGCCGGTTGTGACGGATCCTGAGTAACGTGGCGACTATATTTATTTAACATATCAAGGTGATTTTTAAAAACTGGCAGACAAGATACTAAAATATCTTTTTTTACACTTTGGAAATCGGGAAGAAAAGAATTTTTCTGAAGTTTTATAACAGTTTCTGCCCCTGCCCAGTGTTTCTTGCTTTTGCAAAGCAAAGCAGGGGTTGCAAAACCGCGCCGGCAAGAGTCTGTTCTTCTACCTAACCTGCCCTTTCAGGGCGAAACGACAACCACGTCTGTGACCCCCGCTGGCGCAAATGCACAGGTTTTGCAAAACCGCGCCAGCGGGGGCTGAAATAAGCAGGGCTTTCAGCCCGAAAAATCGGAAAGTAAAGTATAACATGGACATTCAGATTAACGTAAAACAAAAAACGCCCTGAAAGGGCAGATTAATTCAGCCCAATGGCAACGCCTTGGGATAAAGAAATAAAAAGTAAAATGCGCCCTGAAAGGGCAGATTAAATCTTCAGCACTGATAATCAACAAACTTTTTGTTTTTGCAAAGTAAGGCACGGTTTACAAAACCGCGCCAGCGAGGGAGGTCGTTTTAATGACTCAATAGCAGTACCTTTTTTATTCAAATCTGATAAACATCTTGTCAAAATTAATAATCATTGTGTCAAATTTTTGAACCAAGTCCTGTCCAATATTTCCATAAACAGTTTCACTTTCTTTTATTTTTTCTTTTAACAAGCTTATATCCTGAAGCTTAACTTGCTCTCCTTCAATACTTAAAGTGTAATTAATTTTGTACCCGTCAAATTCCTTTTTCCCGCCTGCACCTCCAAAACTGATTTTTTCAGGTTGATAATTTTTATCTATTTCCTTTTGATTCTCCTTATAAAATCTTTGATATAACAGGGTTTGGTCAGCACCTGTATCAAAGGTAAAATGTTTTTCGTTGATATAGATTAATGGAGTTAATCCTTTCATTGACATATTAGAACTTTCTGAAGATGCTGACTCTACAAGGGGAACGATAAAGTCGCCGTTTTGAGTTATCCTGATTTCCTTTAGCGCTTCAATCACAGGAAAACCTAATATACCATATATCTGATAATTAATTTGGGGGAAAGAAAGCGCTTCATCTGGTAAAACCAGAAAAACTACATTGAATAGATCAATATTTCCCATGGTTAACTTGCTACATACGGCTAGCTTTGCCAAAACTTTATCTCCTGTGATTGTACCGACTTTTATATCAACAGGAATTATTTTCATATTTAGCTGTGTTGCAACTGATAGAGAAGTGGTTGATAAATTAGCTCCTGTGTCAAAAATAAAATTAAGTGAATCATTATTAGCAAACATTTTTAACGTATTCAATCCTGCAACATCTTTCTCCATTTTAATGTTTGTCACTTTTTTAATATCAACTTTTTGTTCGGGAGCGTTTTCTAATGCAGTCCATATTTTAAGGCTATTTTCATAGTCGTCTGTTTGCTCATTATCTAAGTATTTTTTATAATCACTCAATATGGTTAGAATCGTATTTTTTGCTTCCTCATAATTATACAGTTTCAAGGCATTGTCGTACTTTGTTTCGTACAATTTAAATCGAAGTGAATCTGGAATAGAATTCTCTTTTTTCATTAAATCCTCAATAGTCTGTTCTGATGCTTCAAGTTTATTACTGTCTCTTATACACATCT